>ERZ838118.5332-NODE-5332-length-10246-cov-3.271122_pt1 | contig 10246 bp, 6 predicted proteins | sample MGYA00519863_ERZ838118 | MGnify/ENA primary metagenome ERZ838118 (study PRJEB31850, sample SAMEA3708827) | human gut metagenome | biome: human gut; feature: human-associated habitat; material: faeces | place: China | collected 2014 ...
TGGTAGCTCTCCTCTTCCAGATGTGCAAAGTCCAGCTCGTTCTCTCCAGTGGCTCCACTACCGAGGTCAATCGAATTAACCAGGTCGACATTGATTTGGCTATCAATAGTTCCGATGCGTTCCTGAAAGAAAAGGGACTTACAGCTCTGACTTGATAGAAAGTATAGAGGTTTAAGACAAGTCTACGACCTCCGCTCCCACATCGTCAAAATTTTGGCCTTCGGCGCCCTGTCGGGAAGGCGTCAAATGAAGGCCTACAACCCCCGTCCAACCAGGGGGTTGCACGGCCTTCATTTGACGCGGCTCAAGCCGCGATGTCTCTGACGTTACCCTGGGGAGGATGATCGCTCGACGTGGTGCCGAAATGGTGCTTTTGCCGATCTGTGGTGATATGAAATCAGAAATTCACCAGTGTGAAGAAAAATGGAATTCTTCTATTATATAGCTACTTTCCATGGCAAAATAAAACGTTATGCACAAATATGAGCAAATATTTTATGCATTATTCCCCTCGAAATCAGTTTGCGAGCAATCGCACGAGGGTTCGAATCCCTCCCGCTGCGCCAAAATGAATGACCCTGCCTGATTTGGGCGAATGCTTGGCGTTATTTTGGGTCAGGCAGGGTTATTTTAAGTATGAACCCCTTGCATTGCAAGGGGTTCATACTTTCTTGTATTAAGCACTTATGCTGCCGGCAAAGTACAAAACATTGAAATGATAGAGGTCAAATCCCTGTTATGCCACTGAAATATGGTCCAAAAAAGAATTTTCTAAGGCAGAAGATATGATTTGTGAACTTGGCCTGAAATAAGTGTGATTTGCGGCACAAGGATTCCCTATACCTGCGGTTAATTTGAATGTCTGCATCCTTCTTCCCTGTTCTTCGTATGCCAATCCTCAGCCATAGGAGATCTGATGGATTTTTCAGAAGAGGTTGAGAACATCTGCGGGTTCTGATATAATGGAAGAAACAGATGTTCGACAGGGAGGACGCCACGATGACCGATTTGCTCTCCGGCCTCAACGCTGCCCAGCGCCAGGCTGTGACCGAAACCGAAGGATTTGTCCGTGTCATTGCCGGAGCCGGCTCCGGCAAGACAAGGGCGCTCTCCCATCGTTTTGCCTTTCTGGTGAACGAGCTGGGCATCCTGCCGGGAAATATCCTCTGCGTCACCTTCACCAACAAATCCGCAAATGAGATGCGCCAGCGCATCCACATCCTCACCGGCGACAATGACACGGGCTATATCAACACCTTCCACGGTTTCTGCGTCTCCGTGCTCCAGGAGGACAGCTACGCCGTCCAGTATCCCAAAAGCTTTCTGGTGCTGGACAACGCGGACATCGACGCTATGCTCCAAATCATCTACGAGGAGCGGGGATTGACGCTGCGGGATATGACCTTCTCCGCAGCCCGGGACATGGTCGAGATGCAGAAGCTGTTCAAGCGTCCGGACTACTATCTGGATATGATCGCCATGCCTCTGGACACGCTGAAGGAGAAGTATGACCAGGCGGACACCCCGGCAGACATCATTTTCTACGGCTATCTGTATCAGGAGAAGAAGTGTTTCGGACTGGATTATAACGACCTGATCAAGTTCTCCCTGTATATTTTCCAGCAGCATCCTGACATTCGGCTCAAGTGGCAGCAGCGGCTGGAGTACATCATGATCGACGAGTTCCAGGATATCGACCAGCTTCAGTACGAGCTGATGGAGGTTCTGTGTGGTTACCACAAGAACCTCTTCATCGTGGGAGACCCGGACCAGACCATCTACACCTGGCGGGGCGCCGACGTGAAGTACCTGCTGGACTTTGACAAGAAGTTTCCGGGGACAAAAACGATTCTAATGATGGAGAACTACCGCTCTGCGCCGGAGATTCTCTCTGCCGCGAATTCCCTGATCGACAAGAACCGGACTCGTATCAAAAAGGAATTGCAGCCCACGCTGCCCTCCGGCAGTCCGGTCATCTGCCACTTCGCGCAGACCCAGGAGGCGGAGGCCGAATGGATAGCGGGGGAGATGAAGGAGCTTCACGAGGCGGGCACGCCATACCGGGACATGACGGTGCTCTACCGGGCCCACTATCTGACCCGGGCGGTGGAGGAAGTCCTGCTGGGAGAGAAGATCCCCTATACGATTTACAGCGGCGTCCAGTTCTTTGACCGTATGGAAATCAAGGACGCCCTCTCGTACTTGCGGATGATTGCCTACAAGGACGACCTTTCCTTCCGGCGGATCGTCAACGTCCCCAAGCGGAATCTTGGGAAGCGGCGGATGGCATTTTTGCAGGAGTACGCAGAGAGGCAGGGCCGCTCCCTGTATCAGGCGCTGCAGGACAATCTGGAGGACCCACTTTTCAAAGGAACAGGCGCCGGAAGGTTTGTCGGCCTGATAGAGTCCTTTGCCGCCGGATATGGGGGGAGACCGGTGTCCGAGGTGCTTTCGGCCCTCCTCAATGAGAGCGGCTACGAGAAGATGCTCCGCACCGAGGGCAGCCAGGAACGGCTGGACAATCTGGCGGAGCTGAAGCAGTCGGTATATGAGTACGAGACCACCTGCGGGGAGGAGGTCACCCTGGAGCACTATCTGGCCCATGTGGCTCTGTTCACCAATGCCGACACGGCGGAGCAGGGAGACAAGGTGAGGCTGATGACCGTTCACGCCGCCAAGGGCCTGGAATTTCCCTATGTGTTCCTCTGCGGCATGAATGAGGGGATCTTCCCCTCCCGGAAGGTGCGGACGCAGCAGGCCATGGAGGAGGAGCGGCGGCTGGCGTTTGTGGCGCTGACACGGGCGGAGAAGGGACTGTACCTCTCCGAGGCAGACGGACGGAACTTCGACGGCACCCCCCGGTATCCCTCCCGCTTTCTTCTGGACATCGACCGCAATCTCCTGGCCTTCACCCGGCCGCCGGAGGAGGGCTTGATCCGGGCGGCCCGGGACTATATCGGCCACAGCCAGACCTATCTGCCGGAGACCGACGGGAACATGGCATTCTCCGTGGGGCAGCGGGTGAAGCATATTCTGTTCGGCTCCGGTACGGTGCTGGATGTGGACATGGACAAGGGTGCTCATGTGGTACAGTTCGATGAGATGGAGACGCCCCGAAAGATATCCTTCCGGGCGAAGCTGGAACGGATTTGACAAATCCTGGGAGGGATGGACGGGGGCTCCTGCTGCAATGCCGATCATTGGGGGGCCCGGGTGGAAGGAGCCCTGCCTCCAAAGCAAACCAGGCTCTCCGGAAAGGGAAACAGCTCCCGCTTTTCAAAGGAATGGCTTGAAAAGCGGGAGCTGTTCTTTTCGCTTCAGCACGGCGGAGTCTGATTTTCCATACTGTCCAAATCGCAGCCGCCCCCCTCTTCCTGGGATCACGAGGCCTTTTCAAACTGGCTGTTGTACAGGTCAGCGTAGAAGCCGCCTTTGGCCAGGAGTTCCTTGTGCGTGCCTTGCTCGATGATATCGCCGTCCTTCAGCACCAGAATCAGGTCGGCGTTTTTGATGGTGGACAGCCGGTGGGCGATGACAAAGCTGGTGCGGTGCTCCGTCAGCCGGTCCATGGCCTGCTGGGTGATGAGCTCTGTGCGGGTATCCACCGAGGAGGTGGCCTCGTCCAGAATCAGCATGGGATTGCCCTGAATCATGGCCCGGGCGATGGTGAGCAGCTGCTTCTGCCCGGAGGAAATGGCAATGCTGTCATCCAGCACGGTATCAAAGCCGTGGGGCAGGGTTTCGATGAAGTGATAGATGCCGCAGGCCCGGCAGGCCTCCTCCAGCTGCTGGTCCGTGACCCCGGTCTTGTTGTAGACCAGATTTTCCCGGACAGTCCCCTCAAACAGCCAGGTGTCCTGGAGTACCATGCTGAACAGGTCGTGGACGCCCTCCCGGGTCATTTCAGAGGTGGGCACGCCGTCGATTTTGATGTTTCCGCTGTTGATCTCAAAGAAGTGCATCAGCAGATTGACCATCGTGGTCTTGCCCGCTCCGGTGGGACCCACAATAGCCACCTTCTGCCCCGGCTGAATATGGGCAGAGAAGTCCTTGATGATGATCTTATCCGGATGATTCGGATAGCTGAATCGGACGTGTTCAAATTCGACTTCGCCCTGCACAGGAGAGAGTTCGGGGCGCTTGCCGGTCTCATCGGGCAGCTCTTTCTCGTGGAGAAAGTCGAAGACGTGGTCGCCGGCGGCTGCCGCCGTCTGCATCTGGGTCATGCCCTGGGCCAGGGTGCTCAGGGGAGAGGTGAACAGCCGCACATAGAGGATGAACGCAACAATGACGCCGAAGGAGATCTCTCCGCTCATGGCCAGGGCGGAACCCAGGACGCAGACCGCCACATAGCCCAGGTTGCCGATGATAGTCATCAGGGGCTGCATGATGCCGGAGAGGAACTGGCTGCGCCACTCTGCGTCGTACAGAACGGCATTCATCCCGCCGAAGGTCTCTTTTACCTGCTCGTTGGCCCGGGAGAGGCGCACCACGTCGTGGCCGGAGTACATCTCCTCAATATAGCCGTTCAGGGTGCTCAGGTTCTCCTGCCGGGCGGTGAAGTACTTCTGGGACCGGAGCATCACCGCAGCCATGATGAGGAAGCCCAGTGCCGTGACGGCAATGGCTGCCAGCGCCATACGCCACTCAGTGACAAACATCATCACCAGACAGCCGAGGAATTGGGCCACTGCGCTGATCATGGAGGGCAGGCTGTTGGCCAGGGCCTGCTGCAGAGTACTTACGTCGTTGGTGATGCGGCTGAGGATGTCACCATAAGACACCTTGCTGAAGTAGCTCATGGGCACCCGGTTGATTTTTCGGGACAGGTCCTGCCGCATATCCCGGGACAGCTCCAGGGTGACCGTAGCCATGATGAAGTGCTCCACATAGGTAAAGACGGCACTGAAGCCGTAGATCACCAGCAGGATTACGCCGGTGCGGCCGATGGCGGCCAGATCGATCTCCCCGTCCAGGGCGTCGGAGATGAGGTCCGTGATCCGACTGAGCAGGCTGGGGCCGATGATGGTCAGCACTGCGCCGGCCACGGCGAAGCAAAAGGCCGCAACAGAGGGCGCTTTCAATTTGTTGGAATAGGTGAACAGTTCTCTGAGCACACCGCCGATGCCGCGCCTGCTCTTTCCCGGCGCGCACATTCTGTTCTGCATCATCTTTGGCATCTTGGTTTCCTCCTTAAGCCCCCAGTTCTTCCTGGGAGAGCTGGGACCGGGCGATCTCCTGGTAGATCGGGCAGGTCTGCATCAGTTCCTCGTGGGTACCCATCCCCACCATCCTCCCCTCGTCCAGAACGATGATCTTGTCCGCGTTCCGGATGGTGCCGATCCGTTGAGCCACGATCAGTCGAGTGGTATCCTTCAGCTCCCGGTCCAGGCCGGCACGGAGCCTGGTATCCGTCCGGTAGTCCAGGGCGGAGAAGGAGTCGTCGAACACCAGGATCTCCGGGCGCCTCGCCAGGGCCCGGGCGATGGAGAGCCGCTGCTTCTGGCCGCCGGATACGTTGGTGCCTCCCTCGGCGATGGGGGCATGGATGCCTCCGGGCATCCTGTCCACAAACTCGCTGGCCTGGGCCAGCTCCAGAGCCTTTTGAACGTCCGCATCGGAATCCTTGCCCCGGCTGGCGCCGAACAGCACGTTGCCGCGGACGTCTCCGGAGAACAGGATGGCCTTCTGAGTTACATAGCCGATGCGGTCATACAGGGCGTCGAAGGTGTAGTCCCGAACGTCCACCCCGTCCACCAGCACAGTGCCCTCCGTGGCATCATAGAACCGGGCGGCCAGGCTGACCAGAGTGGTCTTGCCGCTGCCGGTGGCGCCGATAAAGGCCACGGTCTCCCCCCGCTTGGCCTGGAAGGTGATGTGCTCCAGGACATTCTTGTCCGAGGAGGGATAGTGGAAGGAGACGTCCCGGAACTCCACAGTACCGGTTTCCAGGGCATCGATGCGGGCGCCCTGAGTCAGGCTGTTCCGGGTCTCCAACACCTCATTGATCCGCTGGGCGGACACCTGGGCCGCCGGGAGCATCATGATAATCATGACCATCATCATAATGGACATGATGACGTAGGTGGCGTAGGTGCCGAACACCACGATGTCGCTGAAGGCGGCCAGCCGTGCGGCGGTGTCCGCAGCAGGGACGGCGTTCACGATGGAGGCACCCACCCAGTAGATCACTAGAGACAATGCGTTCATGGCCAGGGTGACGCCGGGCATCAGGAAGGCAAAGGCCCGCTGGTTGAACAACTGCGTGCGCATCAGTTCCTCGTTGCCCTTCCAGAACTTGGCGTTCTGGTAGTCCTCAGCGTTGTAGGCGTGGACAACATTGATACCGTTCAAGTTCTCCCGGGCCACCAGGTTGATATGGTCGGTGAGCTTTTGCACCCGGCGGAACCGGGGCACCACCACGCCGATGATGACCGCCATCATCACCAGCAGGGCGGCCACAAATCCGGCGGTGATAGCGGAGAGGGTCCAACTCTTGCCCACGATTTTGATGATGGCCCACACTGCCATGACGGGGGACTTGATTAGGATCTGCAGGCCCATGGCCGTCAGCATCTGCACCTGGGTGATGTCGTTGGTGGTGCGGTTGATGAGGCTGGGGACGGAGAAGGTCATCATCTCCTGTTGGCCGAAGTCTGCGATCTTATGAAACACCGCCTCCCGGATGGAAAAGCTGAACCCGGCAGCCACCTTGGCAGTCAGATAGCCGCAGATGACGCACAGCACCGCGCTGGCCAGGGTGCAGCCCAGCATTTCCAGGCCGGTATGCAGGATGTCCGACAGGGTGCTCCCCGGCGTTTTAATCAGAACGGTCAGGCTGCTCATGTAGTCGGGCAGCGCCAGATCGAAATAAATCTGCCCCAGGATGAGCACTGCGCACACGGCGGCCATGGCCCACTCCTGCCGCCGTAGGTTACGAAGTAATTTCAGCATATAAATCCTCCTTGTGGTATCATCAATTGCTGTTTTGCCGCCAGAACCGGCCGGAGAAGCAGGCGCGCAGGATCGAGGCCGCATCCTGAAAGATCAGCAGGCTCCCGCTGAGGATGCTGAGGTGCGGACGGCCCGGAGAGGGGCGCAGACCGGGAAAAATCCGCCCGCTGGCAATAGAAGAACCAAGGCGGTGCACCGGCCCCGGCCTGGTCCCTCCGGCCGCTTCAGATTAAAGGAGCTGACAAGTTTGCTGAAGCCCGGGTACAGCAGCCGCATTCCAAAGAGATAGGGGAGTCCCGCGGCAGAGATCACGTTATCCACCGAACCGGAGATCATGCCGGATCTGCGTGGCGAAGAATCCCAAATAGGACCATATTCAGCAGTTCGCCTGCGGTTTCCAGCATGGCATGGAAATCCTGCGCGGGATGTCCGCCCTGATAACTCACAATCATATTCTGGAAAAGAGACTCGATGGTTTCCAAATAGCGGGTCACCATTTCAGGCTTCAAATCCGGCCGCAGCGGCATTTTGTCTATGAGCCCCTCGATAAATTCCTGATTCAAGCGCCGCATCGGTGCGCGCAGGGCCTGAATTTGCGCGGCCAGATGTTTGGGCGGACGGAGCATGGCGCTTTCAAAAACGAGCTTTTGCTGGGGATGAAGCTGGAAAAAGCACTCCCGGATCATGAAGAAATCTTTGACTGCGGCTGCCGTATCCTCCCCTGACAGATGGGCCATATCCCGTTCCACATGGGCCCTGAGCTCCTGGAAGGTGCGTTCGACGCACAGTAAAAACAACTCGTCCTTATTGGAGTAGTAGTGGTACATCATGCCCTTGGAGATCCCGTGGTTCCCACAGATCCGCTCCATGTTGACCTTGTCGTAGCCGTAGGTCCCGAACTCCTCTAGGGCGGCCTGATAAATCTCTTTTCTGCTGCGTTCCTGGCGCTCTTTCTGCGTCATGCTGCATATCCTCCTTCTGCCTGATCCAAAACCCCCGGCCCTGCCAAAACCCGGAACCAGGGAGACACCCGGGCGGGCAGCGGGAAAACGTCCGGACGGACAGGCCATTTTGACGTCCGACCAATTCCGCGCCGGTATGGGACCGGACACACGCCGTCAGGTTTGCAACCCGCGGCGGCTACTGCCTGAGGATTTTACAGACGATCTCGTCTATACTTTTGGAAGTATACTACTCCCGGATGGCCTCATCTATGTTTGCCTCGTGAACGGTTCATGAATTTTTTGAAAACGAGCCGGAGAGGCTGAGGCCGGGAGCAGCTGTCTGTCGCGGGCACGGCTCCCGGGCCCTTGACCGGCAGGGAGGCGCTCTGCTCCCGCGCACAAAGAAGCCGTAAGTCTGCGGAGAACCGCTCACAGCAGCGGTGCCAGCAGCCGCAGAAGCCCTTGAAACAGGCGGAACAGCGGTCAGCGACGGCAGATTGCGGCGGCTGCCTCCTGGCAGACGCCTTTTATTCCCCTTGCAGGACTCTGATTGAAAAAACATACGGGAAATTACCCAATTGAGCCCACGGCATTGGATATAACGAGAATGAAGTCAGCCGCTATTTAAAACCCCCAGGGACCGCTGCGCAGCAGTTCCTGGGGGTTTTAAATCTTTGCGGCAAGATGCGTGCAAAAGGCGTTCCTGCACACGCTGTCGGCAATGTTTGGAGCCATCGCACCAACAGGGACACACGCCGATGCGGACAAACTGCCCTGTGGGAGGCGGCACGCCGTTTATCCGGAATAGCGCTTGTGCAGGCGGTCAGTCAGATAGCGAATGAAGTGCTTCTCTCTGGGGCGGAGCGTAAATGTCCGGGAATGCAGCAGGGCCACGGCCATGGGAGCGCCATCCGCGATGGGACAGCAGACGCAGTTCATCCGCCGGGCATCCTCCTCCGGAATGCTGATGCCGATGGCGATGTAATTGCCTTTGCGGACCGCGTCGAAGATCGTGCCGCGGTCGCAGATGTACAGCAGGTCTGTGTGGCTCTGGAGTCCCAGCACGTCCAGCGTATCGTCCGGATCGATGTGCGCGTCGGCGATGAACGGATACCCTGTGAGATCCTTGAGCGAGACACGGGAAGAGTTGGCCAGTGGATGGGACTTGGACATCAGCGCGGTGACGGGAATGGAGCGCTGGAGGACCGTCATCTCCAGATTGTACTGGTCCGCCAGATCCATGTACTTGGGGATGACCTGCTCGAACAGCACCAGGATGCCCAGCCTGCAGTTCTGGGCCACGACGTTTTTCAGATTTTCCCGGAGGCCGGCCTCCAGAAATTTGTCGTGGGTCCTGTTCAGGTTGGGGAAGCAGTTTTTGTAATCAAAGAAACACTGGAGCACAAAGGCGGAGCGGGCGCAAATGATGGAGAGGCTGTCGCTCTCGGACATGGATTGCGGGATCTTCTGGATATTATTGCGCTCGGTGACGATCTTCTCAGCGTGGCTCATGAAAATCAGTCCCTCGGGCGTAGCGGTGATGCCGTTGGCCGTCCTGTGAAACAGGGGATAGCCGATCTCCTGTTCCACGTTCTTGATGATGGTGCTGAGATGGGACTGGGAGATATAGCAGTTTCGGGCGGCTTTGTTGACGGAGCCGCACTTGTACGCCTCCAGGATATAGACGAGGTGTTCTGTGTTCATGTCGCGCTCTCTTTCTCAAAACGGCGGAGGGACCTAATCCCAAATAGCGAAGGCTTAACAAAATCCCCTATAATCCGACAGCCAGGGGAGCATGTTATAATCGTAACAGGCAAAACAAAGGCGCCCGGTCAGAGGGGCGTTCAGATTTTATCAATCATTATAGCGCCAATTTTCAAAGAATACAAGATCCGCACCCGGCGGTGGAATGCGGATCAAAATGAGGGAAAGGAAGAGAGGCATGGCAGAGAAGAAGCGCGAAAAGTCCGTTGACGTGCTGGACCGGCTGTTCTGGACGGTGCAGCCACCTATGGGGCTGGTAAAGGGAGACTATTACCGGGCTGAGAATTGGTTTGCCCCGCATTTCCCGGGGGACAAGGGGTATCACGGCATTCTGGAAGTGGTCCGGCGGGACGGAACCCTGCAGATGGTGGAGTTCAACGAGATTAACAACCCCACCTATTACATCAGACGGTACCAGGGCGTTTCCAAGCGGCTGTCCGACTACGGCTTTCTGCAGGCCACCAAGGAGCGGACCGCCAAGTCCGGCGTGGTGCTGGTAAACGGTCTGACCCATCTGGAAGAGCAGATGGTGGCGGAGAACCGCCTCACAGGCGAGTTTGACCTGCTCACCGGCGCCTCCAACA
>ERZ838118.5337-NODE-5337-length-10236-cov-3.417444_pt1 | contig 10236 bp, 5 predicted proteins | sample MGYA00519863_ERZ838118 | MGnify/ENA primary metagenome ERZ838118 (study PRJEB31850, sample SAMEA3708827) | human gut metagenome | biome: human gut; feature: human-associated habitat; material: faeces | place: China | collected 2014 ...
CATCATCCTCCAACAGGCGGAAGAAAATGGACGCAACCTCTGCACGGGTGATGGAGTTCTGAGGTCTTACCTCGCCATTGCCGTAACCAACGATGTATGCGAAGTGGTCTGTGTTATTCAGACCCAGTGCATCGTCATCCTTGATTTCTACGGTAGGTTTTTCCTCTTTTTTGCCGCCGCCATTACCACTGTCGCCAGAGGAATGGTGACGCTTGTAGGTGTAAATGTTTTTGAATGTGATTGTTGTGCCTTCTACGGGTGTTGGTTCTTTTCCTTCTTCTCCTTCAGCAATATCTTCCCCTGTCCAGATATGAATGCTCTTGGGAAGGACTTCACTATTTTCACCTGTGGCAAAGTCGAGGATGTATTTTGTGGTGTCATAGGTTACCTTGGAAAGGTTGCCCTTATCCTCGGAGATATAGACTGCGTAGTGTGTGTAGGGTTCTAATTCATTAGCCACACCTTCACCTGCGGAGAATTTGAAGGGTTTTGTATCGCCTGTTTTCAGAGTAACTGTACCGGTGAAGGTTTTTGCATTGTCTGTACCCGGAGTATTTGTGTTGTTGTCGCTAGATTCATCTACTTCAGCCGCGTAGGAATTTATTTCTGGATGAACAGGCATAACCTTTGCGATTGCAGTGAAGGTTCCTTCTGTGCTGTAGCCGTGCTGCGATTTGAAGTCTTTCCAAACCAGAGTGTTCAGAACACCTGTGATGGTCTTGGTTTCGGATGGTGTGAAGTTCCAAGAACCGATGTAGGTAATAGTGATTGTAGTCACATGACCGTTTGTAGATGTCTCGTGGTTGGGATATTCAGTCCAGTCTTTGAAAGTCCAAGTACCAGCAATGCCCTGTTTAGGCTCAGTAGACTTAAAGTTGGTTGTGTCTACCTTATTAACAGCCGCCAAAACAGCTTCGGGAGAATCATAAATTGTATCATCCTTAGCGGGCAGGTCTACATCCTTAGGAGAATCATCAGCCCATTTGTAAGCAACCTTATAGTTTGTAACAGGCTTCGCCTCGAATGTCCAAGTACCTTTGTAGGTGATGGTTTTAGTTATTACATCATCGCCGTAATTGGTTTGGATAGTTGGATCTTTCGTCCAACCGCTGAAAGTCCAAAGACCTTTTTGTTCTCCGTTATTTGCATTGGAGGTAGAATTGCTGTTGAATGTAGTATCCATAGGAACTGCAGCTTCGGTCTCATAAGAATTTCCGTTAGTAGGACAAGTTTGGTCGGAAGGAGCGAAAGTACCCCAATCATAGTTAACTTTATAAACCACGGGTTTCTTTTCCCATTTTGCGGTCAAGGTGATATCTTTGTTGGGGGCCTTAATTGTGGACCCTTCTTTGAGGAGTTCGTTCTCATACACCCAACCCAAGAATTTATAATTCTGAGAGGAGGTTTCCATCTTCCGAACAGTGTAGTCACCTAAGAAGTAGGTTTCTTCTTTGGGAAGCGTAAAATCTTCACCGTCAGGGATGTTGCCTTTTGCATAAGTTACTTTGTAGAGATTGATTTCGCCATCCAGATGCCAAGTGGCGTCATCCCCCTCAACATAGTCTGTAGCGCCGGGGCAAGATTTTAAGCCATACCATTTGCTGACAAGTGGAGAAATCTTGGTGGATTCTGTAAGCAGACCATTTGTCTTTGCACTGCCCGTAGAGTCGCTAAGTTCCACATCCCCCTTTTCTATCCGCGCTTCGATTTCAGCGGTGGGGATTGTTTCCTTGGAAATTACACCTTGATCTTTGTAGGGGGCAGGGTCAAAGGTTGTTGCATCATTTAATGCACCAAAAGTGATGAAGCTGTCGTTATTCAAGTTGATAGAATCGGTACTGCCGTTGATATAGAGGCTGGAGTTCTTATCAAAGGTCGTATTTTTGTATTTAAAGAGGCCATAAACATACACGGGGTATTTTTGGTCTTCCCACTGTGCTTTCAGAGTGATTTTCCCGGTATTATCTGTATCGTGGTCTTTCAGAGTGATTGTATCGCCGCCCTGATAATATTTGCCACTATTTGTGTCGTCGTTTACTGTCCAACCTGCAAAGACTTTCCCTTTGGGGGCGTTCGGTTTGTAAGTGTCGATAGTGTATGTGCCGCAGTAGTAGGTGTTTTTGTCAACGTGAGCCTCTTTGGAAACATCAGTGCTATCCGCCATATACTTGATTTTGTATGTGTGGATTTTACCATCCATGTGCCAAGTGTACTTGTCATCCTCATTAGGATAGTCGGTTGCACCATGGGAAATATGCAAATCCCAATCCTCAATCGCAACATCCTTCCAGCTGAAATACGAATTCTGCTTATCAGTGCTATCGCCTAAGGAAGCAGTCAGCATTGCTTCTAAAGCATCGGCGGAGATGGATTCTTCTTCAGCGTTTTTAGCAGGTTTCACAGTTGTACCGTTTTCGATTTTGCCAAAGGTAATGTAATCACTTTCGGGCATGCCTAAAAAAGAATAATCATTCCATCTAACAGATTTTGCCGACTTGCCATCTTTTTGAATTTTAATGTCTTTACTAAAAACAACGCCTTCCCCAGAAAGAATATTATCCTTACCCTTCTTGTCTTTGCCATTTACGAAGTAGCCATAAACATAAATGGGGTAGGAAGATGTATCTGCCTGAAGATTCAGCAATACGGGAACACCGAACATGGCTGTCAGCCCTGCGAGTTCAGCCGCAGATACTTCATTTTTCAAGTCCTCGGTGATTTTCTCGTCTGTGGAGTTTTCTACAGCCCCTTTTTGTGCAGGAGCGCCTTCTGTTGTTTTATCTGCCACAGGAGTATCCTTTACAGGCTCCGCTGTGGGAGTATCCTTTGCAGGCTCCGCTGTGGGAGTATCCTTTGCAGGCTCCTCTGTGGGAGTATCCTTTGTTTCTGCTGCCGGAGAGGAATCATTTCCCCCTACGGAAACATCTGTATCTCCCTCTGGTTCGGGACAGTAGGATGTAACAGCAGGTTCTGTGTTTCCGCTGCTTTCAGCGGGTGGTTCGGCAAACGCAGTCGCCGGCATTAACGTAATTATCATTACGGCAGCCAAGAGCCAAGACAGAAAACGCTTGCCTGATTTCTTTTTTTGTTTTCATCATAAAAAATCCTCCTTCTTTGTTCTTGTGAGACCCGAAGAAGGAGGATACGATATGTCTTTTGGCAACCGGCTGTCTTGCGAAGAAAAATTCGGTTAGACCCTTGGCTTTGCGACACCGGCTTTCGCCGGCTGTGCCTTTGTCTGTACACACGCTCTTTCAACGAGCCGCACAGATAATACTATAATGTATTTATATAGATAAAATACATTGCAAAGTCCTGTTACAATGTATTATATCACAGCTTGATAAAATTTCAAGTGCTTTTGTGTATTCTCAACATATTTGTATGCAATTATATGCAAGTTTTGTTGAAAAAAATCCGGAAAAATGATGGCGGCACGGAAAATGTGGAAATGTCACCATCTGAATATAGAAAACTTGCCTGTTTTATGGTGAAAAATAAGCACTGTTTTTATGCAAAACAACCGAATCGAATATAATCAGCTTAATTCGATTTAATCAAGTGTTTTGCGCAATCCTGTCCATTTTTCATAGGCAGAGTTTTCCTTGCTTGTGTTGTAGTGGCTGTTGGTTGCTTCCTGTACCGCCAGATAATACCATGCGTTTGTGTCTGCGTTATCTGTAAAGGTAATCATATCAGGGAGCAGGTCCTCAGCCGTCTCGGGGTTACGGTTCAGCACGCGGTTTACCAGAGACATGGTTTCCGCACGGGTGATGTTATTCTGCGGGCGGAAAGAGCCGTCTTCATAGCCGTTTACCCAGCCGTTATTGGCTGCTACAGAGATTTCGTCCTTTGCCCAATGGTTTGCGATATCATCAAAGGATGCAGGTGTTTTATCACCAGCTGCATCGAAGCGTGTTGCGATTGCCGCAAATTCTGCGCGTGTGATGGATGCATTGGGGCGGAAGGCAGCATCAGGATAACCGGAGAGGATACCCATCGCGCTCAGTGTGGATACTGCGCTGCAATACCATGCATCGTTGCTTACATCTGTGAAGTTGTTTTCACGGGTGTAATTTGCATCACGCACATCATCCTCCAACAGGCGGAAGAAAATGGACGCAACCTCTGCACGGGTGATGGAATTCTGCGGTCTCACCTCGCCGTTGCCGTAGCCGACGATATACGCATAATGGTCTGCCTGATTCAAGCCCAAAGCCTCGTCATCCTTGATTTCTACTTCGGGATTTACAGGTGCTGTATCCTCCGCATGAGAAGGATGACGTTTTTTTGCAGGCTGTTCCGGTTTGGCATTTTCTTTCCACTGCGCGGTCAGAGTTACCTCTGCGGCGGTTTTATTGGAAATTTTGCTCAGGTCGATGGTTTCGCCAACCTGCTTGCCGTCCAGAGTCCAACCGTCAAAGGTATAGCCTTCGCGTGTGGGAACAGCTGTGGTTACGGTGTAGGTGCCAAGGTAGTAATTTGTATCTTTTTCGGGCATGTCTGCAACAGTTTCCTCGGAGGTTTCATCCAGACCGTTTGCATAAGCTACGGTATAAACATGGATATCACCATCCAGATGCCAGGATGCTTTTACACCCGAAAACCCTGTTGCGCCGGTGTTGAAACCCAAATTACCCCAGGTGTCTACATCGGAGGGGGCGAAGCCGTTTGCAGAAGCACTGCCTATGCCGTCAAAGGCAACCACATCGTCCAGATTGCCTTTGAATGTGGCAGATGCACTGTTTGTGGGGGCAACATCTGTGCCGTTTGCAACATGACCGAAGGTGATGTAGTATACACTCTGTACACCTTTGTTGGAATCTTCATTCCATGTGATTGTTTTTTCTACGCCGTTTTTAATAACTTTTGTGTCACCGCTGAGGTGCGTTTCACCGTTTATGAAACGAGCGTAAACATAAACGGGGGAGTAGTGGGGTGTTTCGGAAGAATCAGATGCGTTTTTCTCCCATTCGGCAGTCAGTGTTGCATCACCGGTTAAAGTGATGTGGTCGTCTGCGTGAAGGAGTGTTTCGCTGTCATCCTGTTTCCAGCCCTTGAAGGTATAGCCTTCGCGTTTGGGTTCCTCTGCTGCAACCGTGTAGGTACCGCGATAGTATACACGGTTATCCGCACTGCTTGCGGGCAGATTGGAAACGCCTTCGCCGTTTGGAGCGTAGGTTACTGCATGAACATCAATCTGACCATCCAGATGCCAAGAATTACCTGCATTGAAGCCTGTTGCGCCGGTGTTGAAACCCAAATCACCCCAGGTGTCTACATTGGATAATTCGAAGTTGTTTCCGGCAGCACTGCCGACACCTTTAAAGTCGAGCATAGCATCCCAATTATCTGTGAATTTTGCAGATGCACCCTTAACAGGCTTTTCGGTTGTGCCTTTTTTGACTTCGCCGAAGGTGATGTAATACCAACCCCGAGAAGCATCCTCATTCCAGGAGATTTCCTGCCTTACGCCGCTTGTTACAACTGTTGCAGGGTGGTTATCCCTTCTGTTGAGAGGAATACCGTTATTTGCAAAGTAGGCATACACATAAACGGGGTAATAGGTTACATCCTCAGCAGGGGGTGCTGCGGATTCCTCTGCAAAAACAACTGCCTTTTCGGATACGGCAGAGCCTGTGCTGATGCTTTCTTCTGTTGCAGGTGCTTCCGCTTTTGCTTCAACAGAAAATGCTGCATCAAGTGCTACATCTGTTTCATCTTCAGAAGCTGCTTCGGTTTCCTCCGGAGCATCAGTGGTTTTGTCCTCGGAAGACTCCTCTGCGGCATCATTGCCTTCGGATACCTCAGAGCTGTTGTCAGAGCTTTCGTCGGAGCTTTCAGTTTTGCTTTCGGAATCGGGACAGTAGGATTCAGATGTGCTGTCGTTTGATTCTTCCGCAAACGCATTTACCGGCGCGAGGGAGAGCATCATGCTCAGTACCATCAGCCAGGGCAGAAAGCGTTTGCCCTTCTTTTGTTCTTTTGCCATTAGAAAATAATCCTCCTTCTTGTCTTGTGGTAGCCATAGAAGCAGGACGATATGTGTTTGGCAACCGGCTGCCATGCGGAAAAATTTCCGTTTAGGCCCTTTGGCTTTGCGACACCGGCTTTCGCCGGCTGTGCCTTTGTCTGTACATACGCCCAACAATGAGCCGCACAGATAAAGTTGTGTGAAGCATTTATAGATACATACGCTATAAGCACCTGTTTTTATAACGTAGGATATCTCAAAATAAAACCGATAAAATGAAATCCGTTTCTATATAAATAATGTAGAAATGGTTTTGTTATAGGAAACATATAGCGAAGAAAAGACTTCCTGCTATGTGTTTTTTTCTTTATTGCAATCTGTTATGCTGCGATTGCGAGAGAATCACTCTGCTGTGTGTAGTGCAAAGGAGATACGCAATCGGACAGGCTGCTTGCGTTCAGCACACGCTCTGTTACAGCATAGGTCAAATCAATCTGATACCAAGCACCGTCTACGTTTACCTTGTTCCAAGCATGGTAGCTTCTGCCGGCATAGCCCTTTGTTAAGGAGCAAGGGATGTTCTGGCTGCGGCACATAGCTGCAAACAGGGAAGACAGGTCATAGCAGATGCCCTTGCTGCTGTTCAGCGTAGCGTTTGTGTCAGGGATATATTTGCTTACCTTGCCGGATGTGATTTCATCTGCAAGCTTTGCATCGTAGGTGTAATGCCCTGCAATGTAGTTGTAGATTGCGGTTACCTTTTCTGCATCGGTTGCTGCGCCCTTGCAGATTTCAGCCGCCTTTTGGCTGACTGCATCGCCTGCTGCAAACTGAACATCTGCGGTGGAGATAAGGTAGGGAGCATATTCGTTTTTGATTTTTGCATTTACGGTTTCTCTGCTGACAACCTGATAGGTTGTACCGGAAATGTTTTCACATACGGTAATGGTGTATGTGCCATTGCCCTGATCCAGAGAGAACTCTGCAGTTTTGCCGCTGGGGCAGTTTTTATAGGAGGTCTTATTGTCACCGTACTGGATGCCGACCTTCAATTTGGAATCGGAAGTGTAATTTACGGTAACAAAACCATCTTTTGCATGGGAAGTATCAATAGAACCTGTAGAAGCGCTGGCTGTTACCACGCCTGTCATAGACATTAAAATAAAGGCTGCAACAAATGTGCAAACACAAGAAAAAAGCCGTTTCATACGGAATCTCCTTTCGGTAACTGGCTGCCAGCCCTTTTTCAAGGGGTAAGGCCCTATAGCTTTGCGTCGCCACCTTTCGATGGGTTTGCTATTATCGTTTGAGATGCTGTCGACTACGGCTGCATCTTTTACTGATATTGATTGTATTATTTTTATACCTACACTATATACCTTTTTTCGCGTTTGTCAATAGAAAATCGCAAAAAAACCTGAAAAATCGACAAAAACTCGGCGTACAGACGGATGGGAGAAAGAGGTGGTAGGCACTGCACACAGGACGCGAGAGGACTTGTGTATTTTGCATAAAAAATAAGGAAGAAAAAGCAGATTCTTTTGCTTTACTTTAGTGTGGTAATGTGATACTATGATGAAGAACGAAGGAGCGACGCTCCGCAGGAACGAAAAAACGATATGAAAAAGGGGACGATAACGTATGAAAAAGTATTTGGCACTGTTTTTGACAATGGTTATGGGTGCGTCTGTTCTGGCAGGCTGCGGCGGCTCTGACAGCGCAAAGACCTTCACTGTAGGTTTCGATGCGGAATATCCTCCTTATGGCTACAGAACAGAGAGCGGCGATTATGCCGGCTTTGATCTGGATCTGGCTGCTGAGGTCTGCGAAAGAAACGGCTGGGAGCTGGTAAAGCAGCCCATCGACTGGGATGCAAAGGATATGGAGCTGAACAGCGGTGCAATCGACTGTATCTGGAACGGCTTCACCATGACAGGCAGAGAGGATGAATACACCTTCTCCAAGCCCTATGTTGACAACAGCATCGTATATGTTGTAAGAGCGGATTCCGATATTCAGACAGAGGCTGATCTGGCAGGCAAGCACGTTATTACACAGGCAGGCTCCTCCGCACTTTCCGCTTTGCAGGATGAATCCAAGGCAGATGTAGTAAATTCCTTCGCATCTCTGGATGAAATCGCAGATTACAACACAGCATTCATGAATCTGGAGGCAGGTACAAATGATGCCATCGCGGTAGATATCGGCGTAGCACAGTATCAGCTGACAACAAAGGCAGATAAATTCAGAATGTTGGAAGAGCCCCTCTCCACAGAGCAGTATGCAATCGGCTTCAAGAAGGGCAATGAAGAACTGAGAGATCAGGTACAGGCAACACTGGACGAAATGGCAGAGGACGGTACTCTGGCAGAAATCGCAGCAAAGTATAAGGATTACAATCTGGATCAGATGCTTTGCCTGGGAAAATAAGAAAGAGACAGTTATGAAAAAAGCTGGGAAAGACGGTGGGAAAGCTCCTGCCGCCTTTCCTGCGTTTTAGGAATTTCTCGGATTCCTGCATTTTACGGTTAAGAAAGGAAATTTACTATGAATTTTGCGATTATTGCACAGCAGCTGGTAAGCGGCATGGGCTCCTCCCTGATGATTTTTGTGCTGACACTGCTGTTTTCCATGCCCTTGGGGCTTTTGGTTGCCTTCGGGCGTATGTCAAAAATAAAGCCCTTACAGGCAGTCATTAAGGTTTTCATTGCCATTCTGCGCGGCACGCCTCTGATGCTGCAGCTTCTGGTGGTGAATTTTGCACCTTATTATCTGTTCCGTATTTCTTTGCCCAGATGGTACCGCTTCGCTGCGATTATCATCGGCTTTTCCATTAACTATGCGGCATATTTTGCGGAAATTTACCGTTCCGGTATCGAATCCATCCCCAAGGGACAATATGAGGCGGCATCCGTTCTGGGGTATAATAAAAACCAGACCTTTTTCCGCATCATTTTCCCGCAGATGGTGAAGCGCGTACTGCCTCCTGTGACGAATGAGGTTATCACACTGGTAAAGGATACCTCTCTGGCGTTCGTACTGGCGTATGAGGAAATGTTCACCGTAGCAAAACAGATTGCATCTGCAAGAACAAGTATTATGCCCCTGTTCGTTGCGGGTGTGTTCTACTTCATCTTCAATGCTGTGGTTGCATTCGCAATGGAACGCATTGAAAAGAAACTGAGCTATTACCATTAAGAAAGGAGGGCATACAATGAATAAGGTATTGGAAATTAAGCACTGCAATAAAAGCTTCGGGGAAAACGAAGTGCTGAAGGATATTTCTCTGTCTGTAACAGAAGGACAGGTTGTGTCTATCATTGGGCCTTCCGGCTCTGGGAAGTCAACCCTTCTGCGCTGTGCAACCATGCTGGAAACCATGGACGGCGGCGATTTGATTTATCTGGGAGACTATGCCGCAAAGGCGGACGCACAGGGCAAGGCGGTTTATGCCGCAAAGGAAACCCTGCAGGGCATCAAAAAGCATTTCGGTCTGGTGTTCCAGAATTTTAATCTGTTTCCCCATTATTCCGTCATGAAAAATATCACCGAACCGCCGATTCTGATCGGCAAGCGCAAAAAAGAGGAAATTTATGCCGAGGCAAGGGAGCTTCTGAAAAAAATGGGACTGGCGGACAAGGAAAACGCTTACCCCTGTGAGCTTTCGGGCGGACAGCAGCAGCGTGTTTCTATCGCGCGTGCATTGGCAATGAAGCCGAAAATTCTTTTCTTTGACGAGCCGACCTCCGCGCTTGACCCTGAGCTGACGGGCGAAATTCTGAAGGTTATCAAGGACTTGGCGGCGGAACACATGACAATGGTAATCGTGACACATGAAATGTCCTTTGCAAGGGATGTTTCCGATCATATTATTTTTATGGATGGTGGCGTGATTGTGGAGGAGGGCGAGCCTGCGCAGGTGATCAACCATCCACAGCAGGAGCGTACCAAGGCGTTCCTGAACCGCTTTCAGCAGTAAGGGAGTGGTCGGATGGAGCTGAAATTCATCAAAGCCAGCCCTACGGAAAATATGACACTGCTCATCGAAACCCCTGTGGCAAGAGAGAAGCAGCTTGCTGTGGCAGAAAGGCTGATTGCCTATGGTAGTGTATACGCCGAGCAGGCAGGCTATATCGAGGAAGCGGAAAATCCCGCGGCAGAAAAACGTCTGCAAATGATGGCAGGGGAATTTTGCGGCAATGCCAGCCTTTCTCTGGCGGCGTGGCTGGCGAAGAAGAAAAATCTGCCGATTGGCGAAAAAA
>ERZ838118.5340-NODE-5340-length-10230-cov-3.871744_pt1 | contig 10230 bp, 6 predicted proteins | sample MGYA00519863_ERZ838118 | MGnify/ENA primary metagenome ERZ838118 (study PRJEB31850, sample SAMEA3708827) | human gut metagenome | biome: human gut; feature: human-associated habitat; material: faeces | place: China | collected 2014 ...
CACGCTCGACACGATGCGCGTCTACGCCGAGTGCGGCGTCGATTTCATCTCGGTCGGCGCGCTGACACACCAGATCAAGTCGCTCGACATGTCGCTCAAAGCCTGCGAATAGCCCGCGCACGAACCGCACACGAAAACACCCCGGAACATGAAACGCCTGCTCCACACCCCCACGGCCCTGCTGCTTCGGCGCATCGCACTGCTTTACGCGGTGCTGATGCTCTGCCGTGTGATTTTCTATCTCTACAACGCGCGGCTGCTGGGACCGTTGAGCTGGGGAGAGCTGGGGCAGCTGCTGGCAGGCTCGCTCAAATTCGACACCGCGTCGGTCGTCTACGCCGACGGGGTGTTCGTATTGCTCTCGCTGCTGCCTCTGCACGTGCGCGAACGCAAGTGGTACCGCCGTCTGCTGTTCTGGTACTACGCCGTCGTAAACGCCGTGCTGGTCGTGGCGGTCAATATGGCCGACTGCGTCTATTTCCGCTACACGCAGAAGCGGTTCACCGCCGATGAAATCTTCTTCGCCGACAACGGCAACTCGTTGCAGCTGGTCGGCAAATTCATGGCCGAAAACTGGTATCTGGTCATCGCGGCAGCGGCACTGACCGCCCTGCTCGTGTGGGGCTACGGCCGCAAGATACGCGAGGAGAGTCTCCTGAGCCGGGACTGGGGCTACTATGCGGGCGGCACAGCGATTTTCGCCGTCGCCACCGGACTCTGCATCGCCGGCATGCGCGGCGGCATGACCCGCATGACGCGGCCGATCACCCTCTCCAACGCCACGCTCTACACCGCGGACAGCGGCAAGGCCAACCTGATTCTGAGCAATCCGTTCTGCATCCTGCGCACCATCGGCAGTGCGGGCAGCGTCAGCTACAAAAAATTCTTCCCGCCCGAAGAGCTGCCGCGCCGCTTCACACCGGTCCACCGGCCGGCAGACAGCACGGCCGTAAACCTCGCGGGCCGCAACGTCGTGATTTTCATTATGGAGAGCATGTCGGCCGAACATTCGGCGCACCTGATGCCCGAAATCTATGCCGACCGAAAGACCAAAGGTTTCACGCCGTTCCTCGATTCGCTGATGCGCAGCGGGTTGTGCTTCAAACGGATGTATGCCAACGGCACCCGCTCGATTCAGGCCATGCCGTCGGTACTGGGCAGCATCCCGTCGTTCAAGACGCCGTTCGTGCTGATGCCGCAGTCGTTGGGCGAAAGCCGGCAGCTGCCGGCCATCCTGCGCGACAAAGGTTACGCCACGGTGTTTTTCTGCGGTTCGGAACGCGGCTCGATGGGCTTCGGCGCCTATGCCCGTTCGGCCGGCGTGGAGCGGCTCGTCAGCCGCGAGGATTACGAAGCCCGGCACGGCAAAGAGGATTTCGACGGCTACTGGGGCATCTGGGACGAACCGTTCCTGCAATTCATGGGCGAGGAGCTTTCCGAAACTCCGGAACCCTTCTTCGCCACGCTCTTCACCCTCTCGTCGCACCATCCGTTCGTCGTACCCGCCCGATACGAAAACACGCTGCCCGACGGCTACACCAAAATCCACAAGGGCGTGGCTTACGACGACAACGCATTCCGCCTCTTTTTCGAACGTTTCGGCCGCGAAGAGTGGTTCCGGCGCACGGTTTTTGTATTCGTGGCCGATCATGTATCGTCCGAAAAATTCGCACCCGTGACCCGCACCTACCCCGGCAACTACCACATCATAGGCTTCATGTACACGCCCGACGGCGCGCTGCGGGGCGAGGTCGGCGACGTAGTGCAGCAGCTCGACATCATGCCCACGGTGCTGGGTCTCGTGGGCAGTGAGGAACCCTATTTCGCCTTCGGACGCGACGTGCTGAACGAGCCGCAGCGGCCCCGCTGGTCGGTGTCGTACGACGGGAAGTTCCGCGCGCTGACCGGCGAAGGCGCCGTCGTGCTCGACGATTCGGGACCGCAGGTGCAGGAGTGCCCGGTCACCCCCGACGCCGACAGCCTGATGCAGTCGTTCCGGGCGCTGATCCAGCAGTATTACAGCCATATCGAACGCAAGAGTTACACCCCCGATGATTGAATTCAAACCCGTACGCCTCGAAGACAAACAGATCATCGAGCGCCATACCATGCCTTCGGGCATCCTCAACTGCGACCTCGCATTCGCCAACATGTACTGCTGGCAGGCAATGTACCATAGCGCATGGGCCGTGATCGACGGCTTTCTGGTCATCCGCTTCCACATCGGCGGCGGCGAGAAGATCGGCTACATGCAGCCCGTCGGCGAGGGCGATTTCGCGGGCATCATCCCTGCCCTGCGCGCAGACGCCCATGCCCACGGGCAGCGTCTGCGCATCATCGGCCTGACGGACGAGGGCCGCGAGATGATCCGCAACATGCACGCGGGACTTTTCGCATTCGAATCGGACCGCGCACTGGAAGACTACGTCTACAACGCCGAAGACCTGCGCAACCTGACGGGACGCCGCTACCAGCCCAAGCGCAACCACATCAACCGCTTCATGTCCGAATACCCCGACTTCCGGTACGAGAATCTGACGCGCGACCGTTTCGCGGAGTGCATGCAGCTCGAACGCGAATGGCGCCGGGCGCACGAGGGACACACCTCGGAACTCTGCGCCGAACAGCGGGCCATGCAGCGGGCCTTCGACCACTTCGAGGAGCTGGAAATGCTGGGCGGCTGCATCTACGTCGGCGACAAGCTGGTCGCCTTTACGTTCGGCTCGGCGGTCAACGACCACACGTTCGACACCCACGTCGAGAAGGCCGACACGGATTACGACGGAGCCTTCACGATCATCAACAAACTCTTCGCCGAGCATCTGCCCGAACGCTTCACGCTGATCAACCGCGAGGAGGACCTCGGCATCGACGGTCTGCGCCAGTCGAAACTCTCCTACCACCCCGCCGTCATCCAGCACAAATTCACGGCCATACACCTGCACCCCGACGAAATCGCCTGCAAAGAGTTGTGGACCGCGGCCTTCGGCGACGACGAACAGTTCATCGACTCGTTCCTGATACGCTACTACAGCCGCAGCCGCATGCTCACGGCCGAATACGAAGGCCGCACGGCGGCGATGCTCCACCTGCTGCCGTTCGAAAGCCAGCTGGGCCGCACGACCTATATCTACGGCGTGGCGACGGCTCCCGAATTCCGCCGCCGGGGGCTGGCCGGCAAGCTGATGGGCGAAGCGATGCGGCTGATCGCCGATCGCGGCGACGACGCGGCACTGCTGATCCCCAGCGAGGAATGGCTGCGCGGATTCTACGCCCCATACGGATTCTCCGGCGCAATTCCCGTAACCTTCGCTTCGCCGGACGGCTTCGACTTCGGCACGGGCGACCCGTCGAAGGACCTTGCGATGGTCTGGCGCCGCGATGCCTCCGCCCCGATACCCGAAACGCTGCAATGCAGTTACTATAAGAAAAAATAGTGCATCCGGAGCAAATTCCGACAACGGCTCTTACAATAAAAAGGGAACTGTCCTTGCAGACAGTTCCCTTCATGTTTAGATCGGGGCAAACGGGCAATCCCCTTATTTCAGATCTGCCGAACCGTTACCGCCGGCAGTCCAATCCGGGACCTGCACGCCGGAGACCGATATCTCCGTTCCCGTTATGTTTATCGTAATGTTATAATTCGCGCCGGCATCCAATTTGGCAATATCCTTGACTGCGATATTCTGATAGGAAGTCCCGTCGAGCGTACAATCGAGTGTCAACGAAGCTGCAGTTTTGGGAAGAACCAATGCCGTTACGGCATTCGGACTCGTAAAGTCAGTAGCCGTACTGACCACCGTCAGGTCGGCATCCGTAACAGTCGAATAAGAACCGTTTGAAATATCTATTGTCGAAACTCCGGGAGTTCCCTTGACCACGAGCGACGAAAGACTCGGCGCACTGAACGGATAGTTCGTGGCGTTCAACGTAAACGTCAGTTTTGCAAAAGCGTGTTTCAGGGTCAATGCCAGATCCGTGCACTTACCGGAATTCACTTCCGTATTCTCCTGATATACAAAATCGACGGCCGCAGTTGTATTCCCCGGATTCAGCGTAAAGACATTGGGAGCAGCCTCGGCATCGGGTTCGACGCCGACCGGAGCCCAAGCGACCATATTCCGGGAAGATTTCAACAAATAAATCGCGGGAGAAATCGAATAGCCGCTGCCATCCGTATATTTAACTTCCTGATTATTTACAGCCGTGGAATAAGCATCATTGGTGTCGAGATTGATTTTGAACGAAGCATTGAGCGGAGTCGGATCGCCTGCCGCACGGGTCTCCAGACCTGCAGTAACAACCGACTGGAATCCTAATGCTGCGCTTTCAGGCTGGGGGGGGGTAACTTCCTCCTGCTTGTCGCACGAAGTAAAAAAGGCCGCAGCCATCGCTGTCGCTGCAAGGGCAGCAACCAAATAAAAACGTTTCATCGTTGAGATTTTTTTAAATTAGTGTACGTATTTTCCGGACGGTCTGCAACTCGCAGGACGAATTAAGCGGGCAATCCTTATTGTTCCATCAAAAAAGGTCGCAAATATTCACACCGATCCGAATTGTTTAATTTCGCACACACAATTTCGTTCATTGTGACATTCGAAGGTAAGCACAATCCCCTGTAGATGTACTCCAAGAACTGCTAAAGCCCAGCGAAAGGACTTTTTTGTATACCAAGTCGCACTACAACGGACAGCCCGTAGACGCAAATGTATACCAACACCAGCAAAAAGGATAAAGACAGCACGCAAAACCCAGCGAAAGCCGTCCGCCGCCGCACACGGCACACGGCACACGACACCAATCCCTGCGCAGCGGCACGGAGATAACGGCAAAGGCAAGACGCAGTTTGTCCCGCAGGAAAACAAATGCCCCGAAGCTTTCGCTTCAGGGCATTTCGGTCCGAGGCACGGACCCTATCTTATCGGAATGCTTGTCCCAAACCGGGAAAACCCGATGTCAGGCATTCATCATCTATTTCCGGCCCATCCGCCGCAGAAAACACTCGATCGTATTCTCCATCAGGCAGCAAATCGTCATCGGCCCCACACCGCCCGGCACGGGGGTGATGACCGAAGCCTTCGGCTCGACTGCGGCGAAATCAACGTCACCGCACAACTTCCCGGTCTCAGGATCGCGGTTTACACCCACGTCGATCACCACGGCGCCTTCACGCACCATGTCGGCCGTTACGAATTTCGGCCGGCCGATCGCCACGACCAGAATATCGGCCCGGCGTGTCACCTCCGGCAGATTGCGCGTGCGGCTGTGCGTCATCGTCACCGTAGCATTCTCATCCAGCAGCAGTTTCGACACGGGAAGCCCCACGATATTGCTGCGGCCGATCACCACGGCCTCCTTGCCCGCAATCCCGACGCCTGCGGCCTTCAGCATCTTGATGATGCCCTTCGGCGTACAGGGGAGCGTGCAGGGCTGTTTCTGCCACAAAGCCGCCACGTTCAGGGGATGAAAGCCGTCCACGTCCTTGGCCTTGTCGATCGCCTCGATCACCTTGTCCTCGTCGATATGTTTCGGCAGGGGCAGCTGCACCAGAATACCGTCCACCTCCGCGTCGGCATTCAATTCGGCGATAATGCCGAGCAGCTCCGCTTCCGAAATCGTCTCCGGCTTGCGGATCGTCGTGTTGCGAATCCCCACCTCGGCCGACGCCTTGGCCTTGCCCGTCACATACGACACGCTGCCGGGATCTTCGCCCACCAGAATCACGACCAGATGGGGCACCCGGCCGTATTTTTCGCCGAACGCCGCCACCTCGGCGGCCATTTCGGCCTTAAGTTTCGCTGAAAGTTCTTTTCCGCTGATTATCATATTTCCCAACTATTTTTCAAATGCCCAGTGCCCGATATCGGTCCTGTAAAAAAGATTGTCGCATCCGATCTGAGCCACGTCCTTCAACGCATTCGCACGGGCTTCGGCCAGCGTCGCCCCCTTGCCTACGACGAAGAGCACACGGCCGCCCGCCGTCAGAATACGGCCGCCGTCGGCCTTCGTGCCCATATGGTACACAGCGCTTCCGACCCGGTCGAGTCCCTTGATCTGGTGTCCCTTCTCATAGGAGCCGGGATAGCCCTTCGAGGCCAGTACGACGCCCAGCGTCGCGAAATCATGCCATTCGAGCCGCGTATCCGCTCCGTCGGCCACGGCGCAGAAGATATCGACAATATCGCTCTTCAGGCGCGGCAGCACGACCTCGGTTTCGGGATCGCCGAAACGGGCGTTGAACTCGATCACCTTGATCCCCTGCGGAGTCTTCATCAGACCGCCGTACAGCACCCCTTCGAACGGACACCCTTCGGCGACCATCGCGTCGGCCGTCGGCTGCAGGATCTTTTCGAGCGCATACCGCTCATCCTCCGCCGTAACGAACGGCAGCGGGGAATAGGCCCCCATACCGCCCGTGTTGGGCCCCTTGTCGCCGTCGAAGGCGCGCTTGTGGTCCTGCGCCAGCGCCATCGGCCACACCTTGCGGCCCGACACGAAACACATGAACGAAAATTCGGGTCCCGTGAGGAAGTCCTCGACCACGACCTTGCCTTCGCCGAACTTGTCGTCGAGCAGCATGTCTTTCAGTGCGGCATCGGCCTCCTCCTGCGTCTCGGCGATCACTACGCCCTTGCCGGCCGCCAGCCCGTCGTACTTCAACACCGCCGGAAACGGACGCGAAGCCACGTAATCCAACGCTTCGGCATACTCCGTGAAAGCGCGGTACCCCGCCGTCGGAATAGCGTATTTGGCCATCAGGTCCTTGGCGAACTCCTTGCTCGATTCGATCCGTGCGGCGGCTTTCGTCGGGCCGAAGATCCGCAGCCCGGCGGCCTTGAACGCATCGACGACTCCCGCCGCCAGCGCCACCTCCGGCCCCACGACCGTAAGGCCGATTTCGTTGGCCGCTGCGAAGTCGCGCAGTCTCTCCACCTCGGTCTCCTTGATCGCCACGCACTCGGCCTGCGCCGCAATGCCCGCATTGCCGGGGGCGCACCAGATTTTCTCCACCTGCGCCGAGCGTGCGAGGGCGTCTACGATCGCATGTTCACGGCCGCCGCCGCCTATTACCAGAACTTTCATATTCGTTTATTTTATCCGTTCTTTCAAAGAAATTTCAAAAAACATCCAGTTTTTCACAGATGAATCAAGCGACAAATCTGACAATCTTTATCCAAAGTCCCCCTTATCAAAGGGGGATTTAGGAGGATTATCAATATAGTTTAGCCGCACTAAAGCTCGCTTTAGTGCTTGAAATGCCTTTCGCCCGTAAATACCATGGCGATGCCCTTCTCGTCGGCCTTCTTGACCGAATCTTCGTCGCGCACCGAGCCGCCCGGCTGCACGATCGCCGTCACGCCGTATTCGGCGGCCAGCGTCACGCAGTCGTCGAAGGGGAAGAAGCCGTCCGAAGCCAGCACCAGCCCTTCGGTAACGCCCGCGGCATGCGCCTGCTTGAGGGCGATCTCGGCCGAACCGATACGGTTCATCTGGCCTGCGCCGACGCCCAGCGTCCGGCCGTCCTTCACGACCACGATGGCGTTCGACTTCACATGCTTGACGATATGCCAGCCGAAGTTCATGTCGTCCATCTGCTCCGCTGCGGGCTTCGCCGCCGTCACGCACATATCGGCCGTCACGCTCTTCGTCTCCACGTCGAGGTCCTGCACCAACAGACCGCCGTTCACGCTCACGTACTGCTTCTGTCCGACGGCGCCCTGCTCCATATCGACCTCCAGCAATCGCAGGTTTTTCTTCGTGCAAAGCACTTCGAGCGCGCCCTCGTCGAATTTGGGAGCCATGATGATTTCGAGGAAAATCGGCTTCATCAGCTCGGCCGCCTCCTTCGTAACGGTGCGGTTCGTCGCCACGATACCGCCGAAAATCGACACCTTGTCGGCTTCATAGGCCTTGGTCCACGCTTCCACGACATCCTTTCCTACCGCCGCGCCGCAGGGATTCATATGCTTCAGGCCCACGCAGAAGGGCTTGTCGAACTCGCGCACGATGCACAGCGCGGCGTTGGCGTCCTGAATATTGTTGTAGGACAGCTCCTTGCCGTTGAGCTGTCTGGCAAAAGCCAGCGAATAGGGCACCTTTTTCCCCTCGCGGTAGAATCGGGCCGACTGGTGCGGGTTCTCGCCGTAACGCAGCGACTGCACGAGGTCGAATTCGAGGAACAGCTTCTCGTTCAGCCCGGCCTGCGCACGCATGTAGGTCGCGATCATCGAATCGTACTCGGCGGTATGGGTATAGGCCTTGGCCGAGAGCTTCAGGCGCGTGGCCTTCTCGGTGTTGCCGCCGGCGCGGATTTCGTCGAGAATCTGCGCATAGTCCGCAGGATCGCAGACCACCGTCACATCGGCCCAGTTCTTGGCCGCCGAACGCAGCATCGAGGGACCGCCGATGTCGATATTCTCGATGGCGTCCTCCATCTTCACGCCGGGCTTCGAGATCGTCTCCCGGAACGGATAGAGGTTCACGCAGACCATGTCGATAAATTCGATGTTGTTCTCCTTCAGCGCCTTCAGGTCCCGGGCATACCCGTCCAGCAAAACACCGGCGCACTTTTTGTTATTGACCCGGGTGGCAAACAACTCTCCGAACACCGCGCAGTTATAATCCCCCCGTGTCACCAGAACATAGATTTCATCTTCCTCCAGCTGATCTACCACTTTGCACTGGGCCGTCAGCGGGCTCTCTGGCATGGAATACACGGTGGTAGCGATACTGGTGAACGCGGGCCCAAAAATCACGGTGTCATCTTTCAATGGCATCAGTTCTTTCCCAATACACTGATTGCGGTACCCCATTTCATCCATCACATCACACAGGACGCCGGAATACATATTTTTCTTGATAAACTCCTTATCGTACTTTTTCATAGTTGATCCCTCCGGTATTTTGATTTCAAATTTAAAGCTGTTTTGCATATGGGATTTTATTGAATGGGTGTTTCAGAGGCTCACCGTTCAGCCCGCGGACCACTTCCTCCGCCGCGCTGGTCAAAAGTGTAAATTCTGCTTCTTCTGAATACCATGCGGCGTGGGGAGTAATGATCACATTGTTCATTTGGAGCAGAGGATCATCTTTTTCAATGTACTCCTGGGACAGCACGTCCAATCCTGCGCCTGCAATCTGCCCGGTCTGCAGCGCCTGTAGCAGATCTCTCTCCTGGATCACACCGCCCCGGGCCGTGTTGATCAGGAACGCGCCGGGCTTCATCCAGCCAAAGAACTCCCGGTCGATTATCTCTTTCGTCTCGCTGGTCAGCGGCAGATGGACCGACACCACATCGCTTTCCTGTGCCACTTCCTTGGCAGACTTCAAGATGATATCCAAATCGTTCACCTGATCCTGCTTCAAATAAGGATCATAGGCGATGACCCGCATGCCAAATGCTTGGGCCTTCTTAGCTGCACATCGGGCGATCGCCCCGCACCCCATCAGGCCAAATACTCGATTTTGAATACGATGGACCGGCTTTGTCACTGCGTAGTCCCACATCCCCTCCTGCACTGTCCTGGTAAGGATATTGAACTTCTTGGTGATGGCCAGCATCAGCAAGATGGCATGGGTGGATACATCTTCGATCCCATAGTCGGGTACATTCGCCACGGGGATCCCAGCGGCAGTCGCCGCAGCCACATCGATGTTGTCCATACCGACTGCACTGCGGACGATCAGGCGGCACTTAGGCAGGGCGTCGATGATTTCCTTGGTGATTTTGGCAAAGTGTACCTGGACCGCATCTGCATCCTTGGCTACCTGGATGATCTCCTCTGCCGTCTTACATTGGTAAGGCCGGAATTCAAATCCCGCCCGATCATAGACATCCTGAAAAGGCTGAATGGAATCATACATATAGTCGGTCAGCACAACGACCGGCTTGTAATCCAACTTTATCGACATAAAAATCCTCCATCCACCGGGAGTGTTACCCCACTGATATAGTCCGAAGCCTCAGAGGCCAGGAACACCACTACAGCTTTGAAGGCTTCCGGGTCTCCCCAGCCTCCGGCAGGAATCCGTGACAATATCTCCTGATTGCGCACCGAATCCTCCATCAAGGGTCGGTTCATATCAGTAGCAATGTACCCAGGCGCAATGGCATTTACGTTGATGCCTTTTGCAATCCATTCATTGGTTAGCGCGCGGGTCAGTCCCATCACAGCCGTCTTTGTAGCCGTATAGGCAGGTACGCGATAGCCGCCCAAATAGCTGAGCATA
>ERZ838118.5345-NODE-5345-length-10213-cov-3.768261_pt1 | contig 10213 bp, 10 predicted proteins | sample MGYA00519863_ERZ838118 | MGnify/ENA primary metagenome ERZ838118 (study PRJEB31850, sample SAMEA3708827) | human gut metagenome | biome: human gut; feature: human-associated habitat; material: faeces | place: China | collected 2014 ...
TCCGGGGTTCGGAAGGTGGCGTCGGTTATGCGGGACATTACTTTCCCGACAGTTCCACGGAATGGCGGATGAAGCTCATAGGCGGTACCGGCCGGGGTAGAGACATGGTAAAGGTCATCTGAGGCGTTTTCGGCTCAAAGAGGGGCAGTCCGTCGGCATCCGTCATCTCCGGCACGGTAAGGGAGAAGGGACGGGTATCCGGCCCCACTACCTCCACGGTATCGCCGGTGCGGAACTTGTTGCGGAGACTCAGGGTGGCCAGCCCCTCTGGGGTGCAGCCCGTTACCACGGCGCAGATCTGCCAGTCCCGGATATAGCGGGAGCTCTCGTAATACTGGCCGGGAGGGCCGTAGAAAAAGCCGGTGGAATAGTGGCGGTGGCTGACGTGCTCCACCTCGTCCCGCCAGACGGGGTCGGCGGGGCGGCCCTGCGCCACGTCGTCGATGACATGGCGGTAAGCCCCGGTGACGATGGCGGCATAATAGGCGGATTTGGCCCGGCCCTCGATCTTCAGGCAGTCCACTCCGGCGTCCATGAGGTCGTCCAGATGGTCGATCATGCACATATCACGGGAGTTCATGATGTAGGTACCCTTTTCGTCCTCGAACACCGGGAAGTATTCGCCGGGGCGCTTCTCCTCCATCAAGGCGTACTGGTAGCGGCAGGGCTGGGCGCAGGCGCCCCGGTTGGAATCCCGGCCGGTCATGTAGTTGGAGAGCAGGCAGCGGCCGGAGTAGGACACACACATGGCCCCGTGGCAGAAGGTTTCCAGCTCCAGCTCCGGGGAGGTGCGGCGGCGGATCTCACGGATCTCGTCCATGCTCAGCTCACGGGCCAGCACCACTCGCTTGGCGCCCAGATCGTACCACGCCTGAGCGCAGGCGTAGTTGGCGATGGATTGCTGGGTGCTGATGTGGCGTTCACAGCGGGGAGCGTATTTTCCCGCCAGCGTGAAGGCCCCCAGATCCGCCAGAATGAGAGCATCCACCCCGGCATCGTTCAGGCGCTCCAGATGGGCGGGGAGGGCATCCACCTCGCCGCTGCGGGGCATGGTATTGACGGTGACGTGGACCCGGACGCCGTGGTCATGGGCATAGGCCACCGCAAGGGGCAGCTCCTCCGGGGAGAAATTCCCGGCGAAGGAGCGCATCCCGAAGGAGGTGCCTGCCAGATACACGGCGTCGGCACCATAGGCCACGGCCATTTTCAGCTTTTCCATATCCCCGGCCGGGGACAGCAGCTCAGGCTTTTTTCTCATCATATCCATCAATCCGGGGCGTACATATCGCTGTTGACGAAGGCCAGATGCTCATCATAGGTGCGGAAGAAGTGGCTGACTCCATCCTTGCCGTAGGCAAAGTAGTAGTAGCCGGTGTCGTTGGGATGCACCGCCGCCTTGATGGAGGACAGACTGGGGTTGCAGATGGGGCCGGCGGGGAGGCCGCCGTGCTTATAGGTGTTGTAGGGGCTGTCCAGATCCGTGGAGAACTGGGTATCGTCCATGCCGGCGATGTGCAGGGCATAGTAGATGGTGGCATCGGACTGGAGGGCAGTACCGATCTCGGAGTTGTCGCCGCTGAGGCGGTTATAGAACACGGAGGAGATGTTGGCCCGCTCCTCGTCGTCACCGATGGCCTCCTTTTCGATGATGGAGGCCAGTGTGACGATCTCACGGAGGCTGTATCGGGAGTTTTCGATATCCGTCAGCAGATCGCCGCTGATACGGGTCTGGAAGTTGGAGAGCAGGCGATCCAGCGCAGAGACAGCATCCTCCTTGTGGAAGAACTCATAGGTATCCGGGAAGAGGAAGCCCTCCAGCCGGGTGATGCTGCCCAGATTCTCGTTATCTACAAAGGTGTAGTCGAACACATGGTTCTTGGCGGCCTCCGTCAGGTCCTCCACATTGGACACGTCGCTGTCGGCCAGCAGTTGGATGGTCTCCTGCACGGAGTAGCCCTCCGGGATGGTGACCTTCACCGTCTCGGCCACAGAGGAGCCCTGCTGCATGGAGTCGATGATGCAGTTGTAGTCCATGTCTGTGTTGAGCTCGTAGCTGCCGGGCTGGATGGTGTCCTTGGCGTGGAAGAGGGGACTGGTGATGACGAACAGCAGCTTATATTTGATGATGCCCGCCTTCTTCAGCTTGGAGGCGATCTGCCCCACGGAGTCGCCTTTTTCGATCTCCACCGTGGCGGTGAGAGGTGCCTTGTTCAGGGCGCACACGTCATTGACCATGAGCCAGCCCAGTCCCGCCAGCAGGCAGGAGCCCAGCACCACACCGGCGCAGTAGATGGCCCAGAAACGGGTCCGGCGCATTTTCTTGCGCTGCTTGCGCTGAGTCTGCTGGCGGCGCACCTCGTCGGCGTTCCAGCTGGTGGTCTCGTTGTTTTTGCGGTCTGCCATAGATCGTTGTTCCTTTCTTTATCGCATTTTCCCCAGCGCAAATCAGACCGGACAAGATACCTTCCGGGGCGGTGGGGCATAGAATAAGCCAGTGAAGAACAAGTGAGGTGAGGTTCAAGTGTGCTTTGACAACAACAACTGCTCCTGCATCTGGCTGATCGTCATCGTTTTACTGGTGCTCTGCTGCTGCGGCGGCGGACAGAATGAGCGCTGCTGCTGCGGCGACTCCCGCTGCTCCTGCTGAAGGACATAGGGACAGACACATACCATAGGGTTCGGCCGAACCGGGACGGGACGCTGCGGCGTTCCGTCCTTTTTTACGGCAGCAGATCCGCCACACGCTCCAGAACCTCCTGATGGATGTCCTGAATACTGCGGATCCGGCCGTCCCGGTCGCAGCGGATGCGCTGCCAGCCGCACCAGTCCACCACACGGGCGGCGCTCTCCCGGCAGGAGCGGAGATAGGCTTCATCCTGCTCGTGAATGTCGGCGTGGGTATGGGTAGCCGCCTCCCTGCGGCGCATCATCTGCTCGGACAGCTCCGTGGGGAGATCCAGGTACAGCACTCGATCCGGAGCCGGCAGACCCAGCTTCTGATACTCGAAGTCAAAGAGCCAGTCCACAAAGGGCCGCTGCTGCTCCGGCGGGAGCTTGGAGGTCTGGTGAACGGCATTGGAGGTGGTATAGCGGTCAGCAATGAGCAGGCCGCCCTGCTCATAGTAGCTGCCCCAGTCCTGCTTATAGGAGGCGTAGCGGTCCACGGAGTAGAAGGATGCAGCAGCGTAGGCGTTGACGTCGCCGGGCTTCTGGCCGAAGGCCCCGCCCAGATACAGCCGCACCAGCGCCGAGGATTCCTCCTGATACCGGGGAAAGGTCAGCTTGCGGTAGGGGATGCCCCGTCGGGTCAGCTCCTGACACAGCAGCTCCGACTGCGTGGCCTTGCCGGAACCGTCGGTCCCCTCAAATACGATGAGCTTTCCCTGCATGGCATGGTCCCTCCCGTTGGCTCGGAAAATTTTATCACACTATTCTACCACAGCTTTCCCCATTTGTCCACATGGGAAACCGGCGTTTACAGAATGGCAAAAACTTGATATAATCACAGAAACGATCCGAGCGGAGGACGAATGGATGCATATTTTTGACATGGACGGGACCCTGATCGATTCCAACGGCATCTGGCGGGAGGTGGACGAGACATTTCTGGCCAAGCGTGGCTTTCCCTACACCAAGGAGTACTATCAGGGGGTGGCTCACACCATTTTCCCGCTGGCGGCGGAGTTCACCAAGCGTTACTGCCATCTGGAGGAGTCCGTGGAGGACATCATGGCAGAGTGGATGGAGATGGCCGGGGACGCCTACGCCACACGGGTACAGGTGAAGCCCGGCGTGCGGGAGTATCTGGATCAGTGCCGCCGCCGGGGGCAGCGGATGATGGTGCTGACCTCCAGTGTTCCGGCCCACTGCCGGGCGGCACTGGGGCATCTGGGACTGATGCCATATTTTGAGGAGATCCTGTTTGCCCACGATCTGAAGATCGAGAAGAAGGACCCGGAGATCTTCCGGGTAGCGGCCCGACGCATGGGCGTGGAGCCGGTGGAGTGCGTGGTGTACGACGACTCCGTGGAGGCGTGCCGTGGGGCCAAGGCGGCCGGGATGCACACGGTGGGGGTCTACGATCAGTTCTTTCACGTCTCGTGGGAGGAGATGACACGGGTGTGCGATCGGACCATCCGGAGCTTCACAGAGCTGCTGGAGGATTGAACAAAACGGAATTGCCGAAAGAAGAAACAGGGGAGGGGACAGTGGATGCTGCCTCCTCCCCTGTGGCCATTACGGACGATAAAAAACGAAAACTTACCCACCGTGGACCGGTTCACACCTTACTTCACACCTTACTGTAACGGCTCACGCAGAGGTCATGGTACAGAGCCACCTGGCCCTCGTCCACCAGCCAGCCCGACAGATGCAGGAAATTGCGCTGGGTGACGCTGATGCGGAAGAGATCATGAGTGTGGATGCCCTCCTGACGGCAGTAGGCATAGAGCCACTGGTCGGCGGTCATGCCGTCGGTGAGACAGCTCAGCAGCCGCCGCCCCTTATCGTGGATGGCGGCGATGTTGGCATCGATGACGGGACCAAGCTCTGTGACGCTGGTCTTATGGGCCAGCACATAGACCGGGCAGCGGAGACTGCGGAGAGACTCCATCACCGTCAGATCACGGGCAATGTGCATGATGGTGGGCAGCTTGAAGCGCTGCAGCTGCTCCGGCCCCAACAGGCAGTCTGCCAGATAGGCAGTGCCGTCGGGGGTGATAAAGCCCATCTGCCCGGCAGAGTGGCCCGGCAGGGGCAGCAGGCCGAAGCGGACGCCGCAAAAGTCCAGATGATCGATATCCGGAGAGATGAGAACGTCCGACAGGAAGCATTCCTCCGGAAACATGGACTGGATGGTGCCGTAGGTGAGGGTCTCGTAGTTGGCCCGGAAGGCGGTGGCATCGGCGCAGATGGCGGCCTCGATCATGGGCATGGCGATGGGGCAGCCGTAGCGCCGACGGAGATAGGCGGCGTTGCCTACATGGTCGTAGTGAGCGTGGGAGCAGAGGATACCCTTGGGGCGCAGACCGTGCTCCTCCAGCAGGGCGGTAAGGCCCTCCCGGTCAGAGGCGGCGATGCCGGTGTCCAGCAGGACAATGTCCGTATCCGTCAGGCGGTAAAAGGGGATCAGGGCCGTGGCTCCCACGGCGGCCCATGTATCTTTATGTATGTGCAGCAGCTCCATAAGGCGTCTCCTATCAGTTTCTTTTCGGTGAGATGGTACCATCTTCCGCCGGAAAATGCAAGGCGGGGAGAGAGGACGGAAAAAATTTTGCTTTTCCCTCTATGCAAACGGGAAAAAATAAGGTAAAATACTCCCAAGTATCACATACGGAGGAAGAACAATGGACGAACCGAAGTATAAACGGGTGCTGCTGAAGATCAGCGGCGAGGCACTGGCGGGCGAGAAGCACTTCGGCCTGGACTTTCAGGTGCTGGGTCAGGTGGCGGACGTCATCAAGGAGTGCGTGAACATGGGCGTGCAGATCGGCGTTGTCATCGGCGGCGGCAACTTCTGGCGGGGCGTGAAGAACGGCGAGGGTCACATCGAGCGCACCCGTGCCGACCACATGGGGATGCTGGCCACGGCCATGAACTGCATGGCACTGGCGGACGTGCTGGAGCAGAAGGGCGTGGACGTCCGGCTCCAGACGGCACTGGAGATCCGTGAGGTGGCGGAGCCCTATATCCGGGCCAGAGCCGTCCGGCATCTGGAAAAGGGCCGGGTGGTGCTGTTTGGCTGCGGTGTGGGATGCCCCTTCTTCTCCACCGATACGGCGGCGGTGCTGCGGGCGGCGGAGATCAACGCCGACGTGATCCTGCTGGCCAAGAACATCGACGGCGTGTACGACTGCGACCCGGCCAAGAACGCCGACGCCGTGAAGTTCGACGCCATCACCTATGACGAGGTGCTCAAGCGTCATCTGGCGGTGATGGATTCCACCGCCACCAGCCTGTCCATGGACAACCACATCCCGGTGCTGGTGTTTGCACTGAAAGACCCGTATAATATCGTGCGTGTGCTGCGGGGCGAAAAAATCGGAACGATCGTGAAGGAGGCATAACCATGCTGAAGGAACACTACAAGGTATACGAGGAAAAGATGAAGAAGAGCGTGGAGGCGGTGGAGCGTGACTTCGGAGCCGTGCGGGCCGGACGGGCCAACGCATCCGTCCTCAACCGCATTCAGGTGGACTACTACGGCACCCCCACCCCCATCCAGCAGATCGCTGCGGTGGCGTCCCCCGATCCCCGGACGCTGCTCATCACCCCTTGGGACGCCTCGGCCCTGAAGGGCATCGAGAAGGCCATTCAGGAGTCCGATCTGGGCATCAATCCCCAGAATGACGGCAAGTCCATCCGGCTGGCCTTCCCCCAGCTGACAGAGGAGCGCCGCAAGGAGCTGGTCAAGCAGATCCGCAAGTACAACGAGGGCGGCAAGGTGGCCATCCGCAACATCCGCCGGGATGCGCTGGAGGCATTCAAGAAGATGCAGAAGGCCTCCGAGATCACCGAGGACGAGCTGAAGCTGGCTGAGAAGGACCTGCAGAAGATGACCGACGACCACTGCAAGGAGCTGGATAAGCTGCTGGATACCAAAGAAAAGGAACTCATGTCTGTCTAATGGGCCTGTTTTCCAAAAAGAAGCATCATACGGCGGGGCAGGGGGGTGAAAAACGCCTTCCCCGCCCTATCGCTGTTATCATGGACGGCAACGGGAGATGGGCCAAGCGTCGGGGCCTGCCCCGCACCGCCGGACATAAGGTGGGGGCGGAGGTGTTCCGCAAGATCGCTACCTACTGCAAGGAGCTGGGAGTGGAGTACCTGACGGTATACGCATTCTCCACGGAGAACTGGAAGCGCCCGGCGGACGAGGTCAACACCATCATGGGCCTTCTGAAGCAGTATATGCTGGAGGCCATCGACTCCATGGAGCGGGATCAGATCCGGCTGCGGTTTTTGGGGGACCTGAGCGCCCTTTCGCCGGAGCTGCAGGAACTGGCCCGGCGCACCAACGAGATATCCTCCCACATTCAGGGCTTTCAGGCCAACGTCTGCCTGAACTACGGCGGTCGGGATGAGCTGCTGCGGGCGGCCCGGCACTTTGCCGCCGACTGTGTGGAGGGCCGCTGCCGCCCGGAGGAGCTGGATGAGGAGCGATTCTCCGGCTACCTGTTTACGGACGGTCTCCCGGATCCGGAGCTCATCATCCGCACCAGCGGAGAGGAGCGGCTGTCGGGCTTTCTGCTGTGGCAGTGCGCCTATTCGGAGTTGTATTTCTGCGATACCCTGTGGCCGGACTTCGGGCCGGAGGATATGGACCGGGCTATTGTGGCGTATCAGCAGCGTGACCGCCGGTTCGGTGGGGTAAAATAAAGAGGAAAGCATATGAAACAGAGAATTATCGTGGCGGTGATCGGCATCCCGCTGCTGCTGGCCATCCTGTGCGTGGCACCGGACTGGGCCACGGCGGCGCTGTTGGCAGCGCTGAGCGTGGTGGGTACCCATGAGCTGCTGGCGGCTGTGTGCGGGCCGGAAAAGACCCGGCGCTGGACGGCGCTGCCGGCGGTGATGGGCATATTAGTGGTGCTGCATTTTTACGGTGCGGGCCATGGATGGCAGTTGCCGCTGGGCATCGTGGACGGGCTGCTGCTGGTGGGCGTGATAGCGCTGCCGGCGGCGGGCGTGCTGACCTACGGCAAGCCCCACGCCCTGACCCTGCTGGATGTGTGCGTCATGGCGCTGGCGGGGCTGGCCATCCCGGCCTCCTTCAGCTGCCTGCTGCTGCTGCGGATGCTGCCCCACGGCGGCGGACTGGTGCTGGTGCCGCTGGTGGCGGCCTTTTGCAGCGACTCGGCGGCCCTGTTTACCGGCATGGCCTGCGGCAAGCACAAGCTGTCGCCGCTGGTAAGCCCCCACAAGACTGTGGAGGGCGCCGTGGGCGGCCTTGTCGGCGGTATGCTGGGCATGGTGATCTTCCGGATCATCTTTTACCTCTGTACCTTACAGCCCCTGCACATCGGAGGCTGCATCCTCATGGGACTGGTGGGCGCCCTCATGGGTCAGCTGGGGGACCTGAGCTTCTCGGCCATCAAGCGCCAGTACGGCATCAAGGACTATGGGCGGCTGCTGCCGGGTCACGGCGGTGTGCTGGACCGGTTCGACAGCGTGCTGTTCGCTGCACCGGTGCTGTGGCTCATGACCTGCTGGGTCATTGGCCTGTAAAGGAGATATGACTATGACAAAGACCGTTGCGGTATTGGGCTCCACCGGTTCCATCGGGCGGCAATCATTGGATGTGATTGCCGCCTGTGGCATGCGTGCGGCGGCGCTGACTGCCAACCGGAGCGTCCGGGAGCTGGAGGAGCAGGCACGCCGGTTCCGGCCGGAGCTGGCCGTCCTGATGGAGGAGGACGCCGCAGCTGATCTGAAGGTCCGCCTGGCGGACACGGGGGTCCGGGTGGCCGCCGGGATGGAGGGGCTGCTGGAGGCCGCCTCCCTGCCCGGTGCGGACACTGTGCTCACCGCAGTGGTGGGGATGGTGGGGCTGCGCCCCACCCTGGCCGCCATCCGGGAGGGAAGGCGCATCGCCCTGGCCAACAAGGAGACCCTGGTATGTGCGGGGGAGCTGGTGATGTCGGCAGCGGAGGCGTCCGGCGCGGAGATCCTGCCGGTGGACTCGGAGCACTCCGCCCTCTTCCAGAGCCTGGAGGGCTGCCGGGACCGGGGAGGTGTGAAGAGGCTGATCCTGACCTGCTCCGGGGGGCCCTTTTATGGGCGTACGGCCTCAGAGCTGAAAGGAATGACAAGGGAGGACGCCTTACAGCATCCAAACTGGTCCATGGGGGCCAAGATCACCATTGACTCGGCTACGCTGATGAACAAGGGGCTGGAATTTATCGAGGCAATGCACCTGTACCAGGTGCCGCCGGAGAAAATTTCCATTGTGATCCACCGGGAGAGTATCATTCACTCCCTGGTGGAATACTGTGATAATGCCATGATCGCCCAGCTGGGGACGCCGGACATGCGTCTGCCCATCCAATACGCCCTGACCTGGCCTGAGCGCATCCCAGGACCGGCCTCACCGCTGGACCTGTGGAACTGTGGGCCGCTCACCTTCGGCACGCCGGATCTGGATACATTCCGCTGCCTTCCCCTGGCACTGGAGGCAGCGCGGACAGGCGGCACAGCGGGGGCCATCTTAAACGGGGCCAATGAGGCGGCGGTGGCCCGGTTCCTGGAGGGGAAGATCGGGTTCCTGGACATCGCAGAACAGGTCGCCCGGGCCATGGATCAGGTCCCTGTGGTCCAGCGGCCCACTCTGGAGGACATTCTGGAGGCGGACCGGGCGGCCCGCGCCGTATGAGACAAGGTCCAGACTGATTTTCTTTTGGAGGTTCTATGCTCGGTTCTGTTCTTTTTTATGTTGTCATCGCGGTATTGATCTTCGGCGTGCTGATCGCCACCCATGAGCTGGGGCATTTTGCCACCGCCAAGCTGCTGGGGGTGCAGGTGAATGAGTTCGCGGTGGGCATGGGGCCCGCTCTCTGGAAGAAGGAGAAGGGGGAGACACTTTACAGTATTCGTGCCCTGCCCATCGGCGGATACTGCGCCATGGAGGGGGAGGATGAGGAGAGCGACAACCCCCGGGCCTTCGGCCGGGCCAGCGGGTGGAAAAAGATCGTCATCCTCTGCGCCGGGGCTTTCATGAATTTTCTGACCGGCTTTGTGCTGATCCTGATCCTTTTTTCCCAGGCCACCGGTTTCGTGCTGCCCACCATCGACGGCTTTCTGGAGGGCTACGGTGTGGAGGACAGCGGGCTCCAGCCCGGGGACGTGGTCTACTCCCTGGACGGACACCGGATCTACAATTATAATAACCTGACCTTCTTTCTCGGCCGGGCGGGGGATACCCTGGATTTCGTGGTGCTCCGGGACGGCGAGAAGGTCCGCCTGGACGGCGTTGAGATGCCCCTCCAGGCCCGCACGGATGAGGAGGGGAAGACCACATACCTGCGGGGGATCAGCGTGGCGCGGGAGATCATCCCCGCCACCCTGGGCAGCAAGCTGCTGTACAGCTGGTACAACAGCCTGGATTTTGTGCGCACGGTCTGGATCAGCCTGGGAGATCTGGTCTCCGGGGTGGTTGGACTGCGGGACCTGTCAGGCCCGGTGGGCATCGTGACCACCATCTCCCAGGTGGGGACCC
>ERZ838118.5357-NODE-5357-length-10190-cov-10.287124_pt1 | contig 10190 bp, 7 predicted proteins | sample MGYA00519863_ERZ838118 | MGnify/ENA primary metagenome ERZ838118 (study PRJEB31850, sample SAMEA3708827) | human gut metagenome | biome: human gut; feature: human-associated habitat; material: faeces | place: China | collected 2014 ...
CTACGGCAAGGACATCTATGATTTGGAATCCCAGCCCAAGGAGTTCGCCTGGAAAACCGATCCCAACCAGCCTGATGGCGGCGCCGAGGCCATCACGGTAACACTGCGCCGCCGCCCGGGAGACGGTGCCGACAAGCTGAACCAGACGGCGAACAGTACCAATGCCACAGACCTGCGCAACCTGCTCGACACACTGGAGGGCGAAAACCGCAAGGGCATGGAGATCGTCGATTTACAGCTGGATATTACAGTGACAGTCACGAAAAACGGCGAGAGCTTTGCCTTCACGCGGACCTATGACCGCACAGTGAAGTACGACAGCGACGGCAGCCAGGCAAAAAGCAAAAAATTACCAAAGGTGTACTACACAATAAACGACGGTCCAACAAAGTATTACCGCATTAAAGCCCTGACGTTCTACGCCCCCGGCAGTCCTGACATGACCATTACTGACGAAAACATTGGCAGCTACCGCCTGACGTTCCACTGCGACACCAGCCAGCAGCCCGATTCCATCACCTACACCCGCGGTGCCAAACAGAGCACCGGCACAACACAGGAGTGACCCGCTATGAAACATACTTTACAAAGTCAGCGCGGCGAGACCATTGTGGAAGTGCTTGTGTCGTTCCTGCTGCTGATGATTTTTACGTCGATGTTCGTCGTTTCGCTGCGGTACGCCCGCGCCATGTCCCTAAAGGCCGAGTCGCTGCGGGAGACAGCCTATGCCTTCTGCGCCGGGCTGTACCCGGCCAATAACGCAGCCCCAAACTGGGTGAATGAGCGGGAAGGGCTGGCGTTCTCCTTTGGCGATTACGGTGAATTTACGGTGAACGGCGTCGAGCTGGACAGCGTGGAGACATACGCACCTGACGACGAAAACCCACACAAATTTTACCGCTACAGCAAGAAATCTAAGGCAGAAGGGACGACCAACCCATGAAGCAGCGTTTGAAAAACCAGAACGGCACAACGCTGGTGGAGCTGATCGTCTGTATGGTGCTGCTGGCGATCTTTACGCTGGCGGCGGTCACGCTGATACAGCCCAGCGCACAGGCGTACATGGACATCCAGCAGCAGACGCGCGCGCAAAATCTGGCTGACGCGCTCATTGAGACGATCCGCGGCGAGGTGCTCGAGGCGAACGGCTATATCCGCTTCACCGACGGCGCGACGGACCCTAATAATTTGGACAGCGTTTTTTTGTCCAAGGGTAACGACTACAGCAAGGGCACGGCATTGGAATTCAGCGTCTACCCCAACCACATTGAGCTGATCGACAAGGACTGTGTGCCGATGCTGACAAAGACAGACGGCACAGCGCTGCTGACAGCGGAACAGGCCAATGCGCTGAACGGCTACCTGCACATGCGCTTTTACCGCGATGAACTGAATGACGCCGGGCACTACGGCAACCCGCAGCACACAAAAAAGGACAAGGCCGAGGACGGTACTGAGACGGTCACACGGCCCTACGTTGCCTACGGCTACACAACGGCCTATCCCCGGGATGCCTATATGGGGCTGTTCATCAGCGAACTGCATTTCTACGCCCGCAGCTGGACGCAGGACGGCGACGAAACCAAGACCCCGCGCATTACGGCTATGACGGTGGTGCTGACTGTGGCCAAGCGGGACGCCGACAACCAGATCGTGCCGCTGTGCACCCAAAAAGCCATTGTGCAGTTGCCCGGTGAGCCGGTCATCCTGTATAAACCCGGCACCTGGGACGGCAAGGCATCGTCGGAGTCGTGAGCGATGCCCTCCGGGACGATTTTTGAAAAGTTTATTATAATCCCGGCGGATATACTGGACAAATTCAAATGGACTTGTTATACTTTAAAACATGAATACCTGTGTGCCGGACAAAATGCAGGAACGTCATGGGCATCAGAGCAGAGAGGATGACTAGGATGGCAACAATTGAAATCAAAATGCTGGGCGGCTTTGAGATCCGTGTGAACGGCAAGCCCGTGCTGGCACAGCTGGCGCAGTCCCGCAAGGCAACGGCGCTGGTGCAGTATCTCGTTTTGCGGCGCGGGGAGCGCGTCTCCCACAAGGTACTGACCGATACCCTGTGGGCAGGGGAGCGGTCCACCAACCCGGACATGGCCCTGCGCGCCATCTTGCATCGCTTCCGCCTTATGATCGACGCGGAGGGTCTGGATGAGATGAAGGGCTGCATCGTGACCAGCCGCGGCTACTACCAGTGGAACCCCCATCTGGACTGCAGCGTGGATGTGTTTGAGGTCAACGACCTCTCGGAGCTGGCCCGCAAGGAGAGCGACGCCGAGAAGCGCAGCCGCATTTATGAACATATCGTCAACCTATACGACGGGCGGCTGCTGCCGCAGTCTGCGTCCGAGCCGTGGGTCGAAAGCGTCAGCGTGCGTCTGCACGGGCAGTACCGCACAGCCATTTTAAACCTGCTGGAGCTCTGCAAAAAATGGGGCGAGAGCACCCGCATCGTTACGCTGTGTACCCGCGCGCTGGAGCTGGACCCCTACGAGGAGCGCCTTTATCTGGAAAAAATCGTCGCGCTGGAGACGCTGGGCCGCCACGAGGAGGCGGAGGATCTGGCACGCCGCGGCAGCGCCATGGGCTGTCTGCATCATGCCATTGAGCCGGGCCGCGCAGGCTCTGCCTACCGCCAGATGCGCCAGGCAGACCGCAATATGGAGAGTGAGGTCTCCAAGCTGATCTCTGCCCTGCCGGATACCGACAACACGGGGGCCTGTATCTGCGACTTTGAGACGTTCAAGGAAATTTACCGCGTACAGCGCGGCGTGCAGGTCCGCTACGGTCTGCAGGTATTCCTGGCGATCCTGACCGTGGCTCCCAGCCAGAACACCGATGCTGCCGAGACCGCTCTGATGGTGGAGCAGCTGGGCGATCTGATCCGCACGAATCTGCGCCAGTGCGATGTGGCCGCCCGCTACACCGATATGCAGTATGTTGTTATGCTGAGCGGCAGCACCGCCGAGAGCGGCACCGGTCCGCTGGAGCGCATCAAGGCCGCGTTCTACCGCATCCCTGCCCATGGCCGCTACCTGTTGAGCTATAGCCTCTATGTTCCCGAGGCCAAGGCCGACAGCGGGCGCGCCCGCCGCCGCAAAAAGACGGCGAAGAAGGAAAAATAAGTGAGCCGTTAAGCCGTACAGTGAAAGCTGTGCGGCTTTTTCATTACCCTGGCCCCCTCTGCGAGGGGGCTCCGCCCGCAGGCGGTGGGGGAGAGAACCTTGCGATAATCCGACATATTTCGGGCTATGGAAAGGTTCTCTCCCTCCGGCCCTGCGGGGCCACCTCCCTCGCAGAGGGAGGCAAGGGTCTGTTTTTTACACTTTCCACAATCTTTTGCCTAAAAATTTTTACAAAAAATCCGAAAAAACTGTTTAAATTTCCACAACAATGTGGTAAAGTAGTATCAAACAGGCGGGAGTGTTCAAAAATCACTGCGCCGCAATGAAATTCTACGCCGCAGGGCTGCCGGAAGCAGCCCCGGCGCGAAAAGAGGTTTGACGATCCATGGGCTACGCAAGCAAAGACATCCGCAACATTCTGGTGGCCGGCCACGCCGGCTGCGGCAAAACGACGCTGACCGAGGCACTGCTGTACATGAGCGGCGCTTCCGAGCGTATGGGCCGTGTCGAGGACGGCACCACCGCCAGCGACTTTGACCCCGAGGAGATCCGCCGCAAGGCATCGCTCAACTCGAGCGTTGTCCCCGTCGAGTACGAGGGCATCAAGTACAACCTGATCGACGCACCGGGTCTGTTTGATTTTGAGACCGGCGCTGCCGAGGGCATCATGGCCGCCGAGAGCGTGCTGATCTGTGTGTCCGGGCGTTCCGGCGTGACCGTCGGTGCCGAGAAGGCGTACCAGCTGGCGCTGAAAAACAACAAGGCGCGGATGATCTTTGTCACCAAGGCTGATTTGGAAAACGCCGATTACTTTAAGATCCTGGAGCAGATGAAAATTAAGTTCGGCCCCAGTGTCTGCCCCTGCGTCGTGCCCGTCCGTCTGGACGACGGCACCGTCGCCTACATCAACCTGTTCAGCCAGAAGGCCTTCAAATACGAAGGCGGCAAGCAGGTCCAGATCGACCTGCCCGACATCGGCCACCGTTTTGAGGGCCTGATCCAGGCCATGAGCGAGGCCATCGCCGAGACCGACGAGGCTTTGATGGAGAAGTTCTTCGAGGGTGAGGCTTTCACCACAGAGGAGATCGTCCAGGGCATGGCCTCCGGCGTGCGCAGCGGCCAGATCACGCCCGTGTTCTGCGGCTCTGCCGTCAACGCGCAGGCGCTGGATATGTTGCTCTACAACATGAATGTGCTGCTGCCCGGCGCGGACACTGCGTCCGCCGTGGGCGAGTCTGGCGGCGAGCCGGTGGAGATCACCGCCGACCCCGCCGCCCCGCTGTGCGCCTACGTCTTTAAGACTGTGGCCGACCCGTTTGTCGGCAAGCTGAGCTTTATTAAGGTGCTGTCCGGCAGGCTGACCGCGACGAGCAACGCCGTCAACGCCCGCACCGGCCAGCCGGAGCGCCTGGGCAAGACGCTGACCGTCTGCGGCAAAAAGCAGACCGACACGCCCGAAATCGCCGCCGGTGACATCGGCGCAGTTGCCAAGCTGGCCACCGCCAAGACCGGCGATACCCTGTGTGACCCCGCCCGCGTTGTGGCGCTGCCCGCACCTGTGTACCCCATCAGCAGCTACCGCATGGCCGTCAAGGTCGCCAAGAAGGGTGACGAGGGTAAGGTCGGCAGTGCGCTGGCCCGCCTGATCGAGGAGGACCCCGCCATCCGGTTCGTGGTCGACCCCGAGACGAAGCAGCAGATCATCAGCGGTCTGGGCACCCAGCATCTGGAGGTCGCGCTGGCCAAGCTGAAGAATAAGTTCGGCGTCGAGATCACGCTCGAGAATCCGCGCGTGCCGTACCGTGAGTCCATCCGCAAGAGCTGCAAGGCGCAGGGCCGCCACAAGAAGCAGACCGGCGGCCACGGCCAGTTCGGCGACGTCTGGATCCAGTTCGAGCCCATCGAGGGCGAGGGCATCGAGTTTGCCGAGAACGTGTTCGGCGGCAGCGTGCCGAAGAACTTCTTCCCGGCAGTCGAGAAGGGCGTCCGTCAGGCCGCCGAGCACGGCGTGCTGGCCGGTTACCCGATGGTCGGCATGAAGGCTACACTGCTGGACGGCAGCTACCACCCCGTTGATTCCAGCGAAATGGCGTTCATTATGGCCGCCAAACTCGCGTATAAGGCCGCCATCCCCGAGGCCGGCCCCGTCCTGCTTGAGCCCATCGGCGCATTGAAAGCCCACGTCCCCGCCGACAACACCGGCGATATTATGGGCGAGGTCACGAAGCGCCGCGGCCGCGTGCTGGGCATGAACCCCGATGACGACGGCCTGCAGGTCGTCGAGGCCGAGGTCCCCGTGGCCGAGATGCAGGACTTCACCACCTTCCTGCGCCAGCTGACCCAGGGCCGCGGCTACTTCACCTTCGAGTTCGTCCGGTATGAGACCCTGCCGCAGATGCTCGAGAACAAGGTCATCGAGCAGGCAAAGGCATTGGGCAACTTTGCGGATGAGGATTAAACGAGAGATGTTCTTTCTTTGCAAAGAAAGAACCAAAGAAATTCTAAACAAGTAAAATAAAAGCACCTGCTGACCGGTATGCGTGTGACCGGCCAGCAGGTGCTTTTTGGTTGAGATATTGAAAGCTTCTTTGCTTACTTTCTTCTCGAAGAAAGTAAGAGAAAAGGGAGTCTGAGGGAAACTGCCCGGCCCCTACAGCGCAGCAAAATGAAAGCCCGCAGTCACCACCGTAGGGGGCGGCGTCCTCGACGCCCCGCACAGCAGCACGCCTCCCATCACGTGATCTTCAACGCCCGCTGCACGCGGTACACAATGTACTTGAACAGCCCGGCGATCAGACTGAACTCCACCCAGACATAATTGGGCAGGTTCCGCCACTTGAATTTCGGTTTGTTTATCTTCGGCAGCGCCGCCCACGCCTCGCGGAAGCCCTTCGCGTAATCCCCGCCGAAGCCGCGCAGCCGGAACATAAGCACTTTGAGCAGATACCCCAGCAGCATCGGGATAAAATTCAAAACCAACATCAAAATCGGCTGGTTTTTGTAGGGCAGCAGAATGCTGTTGCGCCCGCTCTGGATGCTCTTAAACGGGTTGTAGCGCACCGCGCCGGTGGTCGCGCCGCAGATGTGGCGGCAGCGGGCCGTGGGGCAGTAGACGTTCCTGTAGCCGAAATTGTTCGCACGCCAGCTCAAATCGACGTCCTCGTAATACGCGAAAAACAGCTCGTCAAACACGCCGATCTCGTCCAGAATCGACTTGCGGTAGAGCGCCGCGCCGCCGCACGCGCTGAACACACGGCAGGGCTTTGTATAGCGGCTGGCCTTTAAGCCGTCGCCGCGCTTGCAGGCAAAGCCCAGGATCGTCACGTAGTCGCCCGCGTCGTCGGCCAGCTCCGGCTCATAGTAGCGCAGCATCAGGCTGCTGACCGCAAAAATTTTCGGGTCGGCGTCGGCGGTTTTGATCAGCTCCGCCAGCCAATCCGGCTCCGCAAAGGCGTCGTTGTTGAACAGTGCCATGTATTCGCCTTTGGCAATCGCAATGCCCTGGTTCACCGCATGGGAAAAGCCGGTGTTCCCGGCGTTCTCAATTAAAGTGTAGCGGTCCCGCCCGCAGTAGCTGCGGGCGATGTCCAGGCTCTCGTCGGTGGAGCCGTTGTCAATGACGATCAGCTCAAAATCCTGCTCGGTCTGCGCCCAGACGGACTCGATGGAATCCCGCAGCCAGCCCGCGCCGTTCAGGTTCGGGATGATGACAGATGCTTTCATGGCGCCTCCTCAACGGTAATAGTAGTAGGCCAGCTGGCTGTGCAGCGCGGCGGTAAACACCATCGCGGCCACAGCCACAAACAGGATGACCAGCCCCGCCACGACCAGCGCACGGATCAGGTACGCCCGGGCCAGCCGCCTGCGGGCAGGGTCCTGCGTGCCGCCAAAGCTCCACACCACCGCCAGCACGAACCCGGCGATGGGGATGGCGAACAGCAGCATGGCCGCCGTCGTTGCGCCCTGGCTCATGGCGTCGATGCGGTCCTCCTCCAGGTCCTGCTCGTACAGCGGCTCGCCGGTCTCAGCGGTACCCTCCGGGGACTGACGCATGGACTCCAACAGAGCCTCGCCCATCGGGAAATGCGGCAGCGGTGCGCCGCACTTGGGGCACCGCTCGTCGTACGGGGTAGTCAGCAGACCGCAGTTTTTGCAAAAATGTGCCATAAAAACCTCGCTTATTCGTCGAATGCCAGACCGCGGTCCAGCTGGGTGTTCAGGATGATCTGGGTGTTGGTGGAGCCCATCTTCTGCATCTTGGTCAGCAGGTGCTCCAGCGCGTCAATGTCGGTGCAGCTTACCTTAATTATAAAGTTGTAGCTGCCTGTCACGCGGAAGCACTGCAAGACCTGCGGCTCCTGCTCGATCATGGTCAGAAAGCTCGCGCGGGTCGCTGCGTCCACCAGCACCGAGATCAGCGCCTCGACCCGGGCGGGCGCGTCGGGGTGGCGCAGCACGACAGTGTACCCGCCGATGACGCCCTCCTGCTCCAGGCGGTGGATGCGGCTGGATACGGCGGGACTGGTCAGGCTGACCCGCTGGGCGATGTCCTTAACGGGCATACGCGCATTTTCCGCCAGCAGTTGTAGGATTTTGTGGTCCAAATCGTCCATGGATTGACTCCTTGTCGTTGTTTTGTGTAATGCGCACAAAAAAATAAAGTGAAGTATACAATCACTGTTATCTTTAACAAAATTGGGAAAATATGCTTTTTTGTGCACTTGCTAAATAAAATTAAGTGGGAACGACTTTATTATAATCTTTTGAAAACCAAAATGCAAGTCTGACATTTGACATTTTAAGAAAACTTGCTATAATAATATTTGTAATCAATCAAGACATTCACTGACCTTTATATACTTTCCCACCCCTCTATGCACAGAGCCCCGCAGGTATCCCCTGCGGGGTTTTGTGTTTGTGTTGGCAGGACACAACGCGGGAAAGTGTGCAAGAATTGGGGGGCTTTTTGCCTTCCCCCGCAAGGGAAGGTGGCCCGCAGGGCCGGATGAGGGGCGTGTGCACGGCAGCAGCCTGTAAACGGGCAGCATCTGCAAGATCGACCCTCATCAGTCAGTGGTCGGGGCCACTGACAGCTTCCCCCTCCGGGGGGAAGCCATGCGCGCGAAAGGCTGCATTTTTACATTTTAAACCCCGCCCCGTTTGACGGCGCCCGGACTGCCGTGGTATAATATAATTTCCCACACATAACGTGCATTTTTAACGGAGGAATCAATATGCTCATCCCTGTGCTGCTTTTTATTGTCGGTCTGTTGTTCCTGATCAAGGGCGGCGACTGGTTTGTTGACGGCGCGTCCGCACTGGCCCGCCGCTTCCACCTGCCGGAGCTGCTCATCGGCGCGACGGTGGTCTCCATCGGCACGACGCTGCCGGAGGTCATGGTCTCCACAATGTCCGCGCTGTCCGGCCATGGCGAGATCGCCTACGGCAACGCCATCGGCTCGGTCATCTGCAATGCGGCACTGATCGCGGCCATCACGATTGCGGTGCGCCCCGGCAGGGTAGACCCCAAAACGCTGAAAACCCCCGTCGCCTTCTTCTTCGCGGCAGCGGCCATCTACTGCATTGCGGCCTATGTTTTCGGCAGATTCACCCGCGTCATGGGCATCATCATGCTGGCAACGTTTGTGGCGTACATGGCCGTCAACGTGCTGCAGATGAAAAACACCCCCGCCGGTGAGCAAGAGGCGTCCGAGGAGGAGGAAATGCCCCTCGCCAAGACGCTGATCCTGCTTGTGCTGGGCGCGGTGCTGATCGCCGTCGGCGCAAACCTGCTCGTGGACAACGGCACCCTGATCGCGCAGGCCCTCGGCGTGCCCGAGAGCGTCATCGCCCTGACGTTTGTCGCGCTCGGCACCTCGCTGCCCGAGCTGGTCACGGCTATCACCTCGCTGGTCAAGGGCCACAGCGATCTGTCGCTGGGCAATGTCGTCGGTGCGAATGTCTTTAACCTTGTGCTGGTCAGCGGCATGTCGATCACGCTGGCACCCTTCACCATCCCGCAGAGCGCCACGCTGTTCGGCATCAATTCCAGCCTTGTGCTGGATCTGCCGGTCATGCTGGCCGTCATGCTGATCCTGACGGTCCCCGCCCTCGTCAAGGGCAAGCTGAACCGCGCCCAGGGCATCCTGCTCCTGGCGATCTACGCCGCCTTCTGCGCGGTGCAGTTTGCGCTGTAAAGAAAAAGGCGTCATTGCCCATGTGGACGTCCCTGCCGACGTGCGCCGCGCCTTTGTACAGCTCCAAACCGTCTACGGCAAGGAGACCCGCGCCGTCAACCCGGCGTTCGCCACCCAAAAGACAGAATAGAATTTCCATGCCCGGCATACACTTCCGCGAGGTGGTGTGTATGCTGGGCATTTTTGGTTTGTTTTTGCAGGCGGCGGCAGGGCATATTCTGTATCTGGCGCTGCATCTCGAAAGCGGGTCCTTCCCGCGTCCGCTCCCGCCGGACAGGGAGCGCGCGGCCTTTGCCGATCTGCAAAAGGGCGGGGCAGCCGCCGCACAGGCGCGGGATACGCTGATCCGCCACAATCTGCGGCTCGTCGCGCATATCTGCAAAAAATACTATGCCGGGAACAGCGCACAGGACGACATGATCTCCATCGGCACGATTGGGCTTATCAAGGCGGTGGATACCTTCGACCCCGCCAAAGGCAAGCGCTTTGCCAGCTATGCGAGCAGATGTATTGAGAATGAGCTCCGCATGGACCTGCGGCGGGGGCGGCGGACGGGAGTGACGCTGTCGCTGCAGGAGCCGCTCGAGGCGGACGGGCAGCTGACGCTGGCGGACACCCTGCCCGATGAAGCCGACATGGAGGCCGGCTGCGAGAGCCGCGCCGACGCCGCCCGGCTGCGTGCGCTGGTGGACGCTCTGCCCGCCCGGGAACGCGCTATTATGCGGCAGCGGTATGGATTTGACGGTGCGCCCAAGACCCAGCAGCAGACGGCGCAGGCGCTGCACATCAGCCGCAGTTATGTTTCGCGGCTGGAAAAGCGCGCGCTCGAGTACCTGCGTGGCCGGTGGCCGGC
>ERZ838118.5359-NODE-5359-length-10186-cov-3.771000_pt1 | contig 10186 bp, 5 predicted proteins | sample MGYA00519863_ERZ838118 | MGnify/ENA primary metagenome ERZ838118 (study PRJEB31850, sample SAMEA3708827) | human gut metagenome | biome: human gut; feature: human-associated habitat; material: faeces | place: China | collected 2014 ...
CGTAGTCCTTGGGCATCTCCACGGTGTTGGGCGGGAAGAACTCGTTGACCGGGAAGGCCACGCTGCGGAACAGGCCGCAGGGGTCCTCCTGATCGCCGCCGCTGCACTCCGTCTGGGGGATGCAGTAGTCATACACCGGGATCAGCAGCTGGGTGTCCCGCTCCAGCCGCACCAGAGAGAACTGTCCTAAGGTGACATAATACCGACGGCCGCCGTTGTCGTCAAAGAGCAGGGGCTGGTCGAAGCTCTGGGCGATGAAGGCGGGGATCTCCGTCAGGCCGCAGTCGCAGCGGCAGGGCTTGCAGCGGTCCTCGGCACGGGCGTCCAGCACGATGGGGTCCACCGCCTCCACCACCGCCGTGGGCAGGTTGCTGCGGCGGCAGCCGGGGATATCCAGATCGTCCAGCACCGTGTCGGAGGAGAAAATTTTGGCGCTGCCCTCGCTGCCGAAGAGAATGACCCGCTTGTCAAAGACGCACAGGCCCTCCGCCTCGGTACAGCGGGGAGTGCCGGTGCCGACCTGGAGAGTGACCCGGTAGAAAAACCGCATATCGATGGAGTAGAACCCCCGGTTGAAGGTGACGGGCTCCACGTCGGTATAGACGTAGAGCAGCTCCGCCGTGCCGCCTCGCACCATCTGGCAGGCCGACAGCACCTCCTGAGCCGATGCCGTGGGGTAAAAGCGCAGATCCTCCACGCAGTCCTTGTCACGGCAGGAGTCGAAGATCTTATGGGTATGGATACAGACGGCCTCACGCACGCTGCTCAGATCGCAGACCGGGCCGGGCATACCGTTTTCAGGCATAGAAAAACCTCCTATTTAAGTACTCAAGGGCATCGCCCTTTCAATCCAGTCTATGCGTCCGGCCCGGCGGGGTGCGGGAAATGCAGGTGGGGCGGGGAAAAACCTCTGTACAAATCGGAAATTTTTCATTATAATAGGGGTGTATAGAAAAGCCGAAAGGACGTGATCCAATGGGAGTCGGATTTATCCGTGACAAGCTGGAGATCAAGTTTCTCATTTTGTACATTGCCGCCCGTGTGTCGGAGCCGCTGCCGCTGGAGGGGATGCAGGAGCTGACCATGTGCGACGACGGCATTGACTATTTCGATTTTTCGGAGTGTCTGAACGATCTGGTGCAGACGGAGCATCTGCGCCTGACGGAGGAGGGGCGGTACGCCATCACCCCCAAGGGGCTGAAAAACAGCGCCATCTGCGAGTCCAGCCTGCCCTATTCCGTGCGGCTGCGGACGGACAGGAACATCGAGGAATACAACAAGGAGCTGCTGCGGCAGGCGCAGGTGCAGGGGAAGGCCATCCCACGGGAAAACGGCACCTACACCGTGGAATTAAAGCTCAGCGACGATGTGGACAGCCTGATGCAGCTGGAGCTGATGGTGGCCACGGAGGAGATGGCCAAGGATCTGGCGGAGCGGTTTCGCAAGGACCCGGAGCATCTCTATGCCCGTGTGCTGGAGGCCCTGTACGAGGAGCAGAAGTGAAATGACGGAGGGCGGCGGGAGCCGTCCTCCGATTTTTTGGGCTTTACAAAATAGAAAATATGTTCTATAATGAAATGGAAACCAAAGGGGGAAGGAGGGAGCGCTATGCGAGCCAGACCGATCAGCTGCTGTTTTTCCGGCCATCGGCCCGGTAAGCTGCCGTGGGGCGACGATGAGGGAGATCGCCGGTGTCTTGCGCTGAAGGAGCGGCTGTGGAACGCGATGGAGGCGGCCTATGAGCGGGGCTATCGCCACTTCATCTGCGGCATGGCCCAAGGGTGCGACCTGTATTTCTGCGAGCTGGCGCTGGCGCTGCGGCAGCTGCACGGCGACGTGACGGTGGAGGCGGCCATCCCGTGTCCCTCGCAGGCGGATGGGTGGCCGGCGGAGCAGCGGCTGCGGTGGCAGCGGCTGGTGGCGGCCTGCGACTATGAGACGATGGTGCAGCAGCAGTACAGCCCCGGCTGTATGCAGCGGCGCAACCGGTACATGGTGGATCACGCCTCGTTGCTGATCGCCGTACACGACGGGCTTCCCGGCGGCACCCGGCGCACCATCGAATACGCCCTGCGGCGGGGCATCGGCATTGTGGATATCCCGGTGGGATAGGCAAAAGCGTGGGACGCCGGAGGGCGTCCCACGCTTTTCTTATATTGCGTTCTGTTGATCTATGCTCTGTCACTTGATGAGCTTCTGGATGGCCTTGCTGTCGGGGGTGCCGGCGGCGGCCAGCAGCTCGAAGAGGGTGGCCTCATAGGTGGTGAGGAGGATACCCTCCTGTTTGGCCCGCTCCAGCGCCATCCGGTGGTCGGCGGGCTTGCGGCTGGAGAGGCAGTCGGCGACCAGATACGGCTGGTAGCCGTGGGCCTTCAGATCCATGGCGGTCTGGAGCACACAGATGTGGCTCTCGATGCCGCAGAGCAGCACATAGGGCTGCTGCTCCGGGGGCAGCAGCTTCTCCCGCAGCTGGGGATAAGCGCTGAAGGTGAGCTTTTCCAGATGCTCCGATGTGCCGGCGGCCTCCCGGATGGGGGCCACGGTATCGCCCAGACCCTTGGTGTACTGCTGCGTCAGGTACACGGGGACGCCCAGCACCCGCAGACCCTTCAGCAGCTTTACGGTGTTTTGGAGCAACGTTTCGGGATCGGTCATGGCGGGCAGGATACGCTCCTGATAGTCCACGCAGACGGCGGCGGTTTTTTCTCGGATGATTCGCATAACAGACCTCCTGTTGACTTCTGTGGATAACAAAAAGCCCCGTACCGAGCGGTACGAGGCTTTTTGGCACGCCGTGAGGGATTCGAACCCCCGGCCTTCTGGTCCGTAGGTTGTCCCGAAGAAAAAACGGAGCCGTTTCGGCTCCGTTTCAAGCTGTTTACCGATATTTGCTGGACAGGCATTCCTTTGTTTCCGCCCGTAACTGCCTGTTCCAGTTCTATTCTGGGTCAAAAATGGGTCAAAATACTTTTCCATACAGCATATGCTATCGCTTAAGGTCATTGTACCATAGTGTAAGAGCATATACAACAACGAACCTAATAAAAATGTGAAAACCTCCACAATTCAAGAATAGGCTTCCCGCAGCCCTGCGGGGCTGCGATGCCGGAGAAAGCGGACGCACGCTGTAAACGCATACATCCGCTTCCTCCGGCTTTGCTGTGTCAGCTGACGAGACCCTCGCACAGAAGTACCCCGTGTTTGCCCTCGTGAGCCGCTGTGTGACCTCCTTCGGGGAAGGGAAGCATCCCAGCCCAAGAGAAGGCTTTCAAGCCGGTTTCGGGCGGATTTGGAAAAGACTCTGCGTTTGAGCCGTGTCGTGTGGCAGCGCAAAAATGACCACGCTGTAATCAAAGAATACTGAGACCGGAAACGACAGGCGTTCCTTCCCCCCACACAAAACGGCAAAAGCGGGGGCGCTTGACGCACCTCCGCTTTTGCCATATAGAGAAAAATCAAAGAAAGGCGGCTTGTTAGTTCTCTTTGCGCTTACGGGTGACGATCACCGCGCCAGCCATGACAGCCACAAGACCCATGCCCAGATACAGGGTGATACCCGCGTCGCCGGTGTTACCGGACTTCACGTCCTTACCGTCGTTCTTCTTGTCATCGGTGGTGCTGGAACTGGAACTGCCGCCAGTGGGGCGGGTCAGCTTCTTGTAGGACTTCTCGGCATCCAGCAGGGTCTGATAGTTGGTGACAAGCTCCTTCTGCGCATCGGACAGCGCGTCATAGGCCTTGCGGGCGGCCTTGATGCTGCTGCCGCTGTCCTTGGTCACTTCACCGATGGCGTCGATCTTGGCGATCACATCCGCCACAGCGTCCTCGTCGGCCTGAGCCTGTGTCTTGAGGTTCACGTAGTAGATCACAGGCTCCTTTTCGCCCTCCTGCACCACAACGCGCACCATGCGGTGGTTCAGGGAGTCAAACTTGGCGCTCTTGCCGTAAACGTCGTTGATGTAGACGTTGGTGTTCTCCGGCGCGTCCACAGCCACCTCAACGGCGGTATCGGCCACGGCGGAATACACGTCCACGCCATCCTTCAGCGCCAGCTTCTGGCCGTTGATGGAGATGGAGGCGGGAGCGGCGGTAACGCCAACGGGAGCGGCAGCCGCGTCGGTCTTATAGATGGCGCTGACCTCGGTGGACTTTTCGCCGATGCCGCCGCCATCGACGTTGGAGGCGGTCTGCACCTTTACGTACTTGACCCAATCCAGCTTCACGGGCTGGCCGTTCTCGTCTACGGCCCAGTCAAGGTCGAATACCTCGCCGCCCTCGGCACCGGTGTAGGGATTCAAGCCGTTATAGCAGGTGTCGGCATAGCCCCACTTGGGAACAGCCACATCGAAAATCTCATTACGAGTGGTTCCTTTGCCGCCCAACAGCGTACCGGTAACGGTAATACTGGTATCATTTTCAGCTGTCCACGGGAACAGGGGATAGAGGGCTTTGTTGGGATAGAGATAGCTGGTGCCGGAATAGCCCATGCTGTCTGTCCAGTCTGCCGCCGTACCGGAAGCGCCGCCATAGACGGTGGAGGTGCCGGTGGACTTGGTGTAAGTTATGGTATAATCCCAATAGGCGTGGTTGCTGTAGTGGTCGGAACCAGCCAGCGTATACCACGTCTTGCCATCCTGCGATACCAACACATTGGCAGGCTCATAAAAGCCGAAGTGGTTGGTGCCGTAGTTGTTGCCCCGCACCACGAAGTCCACGCCGTAAGGGTGGTTGGGATCGTTGGTGATCAGTTGGTCAAAGCGGTAGATGATGTAGCCGCCGAAGTTGCCCAAAGATACCAGCATATTCATACCAGTACCACTCTGCGGGAAGCCTGCCAGCGCCCGCTCCGGCATGGTTCCATAAGTACCCGTTGCGTTATTGGCGTTGTTGGTGTACTGGCTGGCCAGACACAGATATTCCTCCACCGCTGTGGGGGTATCCATAGCGTTATCCCGCTGGTACACCGTAACATTAAAGCGCAGCTTGCGGCCAGTGGTAGACTCTGCCAGCACATAGTAGGTCTTTTCCATCCGCCGGGAATGCAGTCCGCTGGCCTCAAGCTCGGAAGCATTGACAGGCAGCACGTAGAAGCCATCCTTCTGCTCCAGTGCAGCGCCCTCTGCCTTGTATTGTTCATCGGTGAGATAGACTTTCTTTGCCTCAGTATTAAAAAGGAAAGAAGCGGTCTCTGCATTGCGGTCAAGTATCATGCTAAAACTGTTCTGTGCCGTCTGCACTGGAGTATAGAGGGTCGCATTTTCTACCTTGACCTCTTGGATGGGGCTGTCTGTGTCCTGCTCCCACGCCAAGAATACATTTTCCTTTTCTACCTTAATCCTGTTACAGAACCAGTCGCTCTCAGGGTATTTCGGTAGTATTCCACGGGTAAACAGAACTCTTTCGGGCGCAAAGGTTGTTTTGCTTAAATCGCCCTGCGCACGTGTCACAGCGCAAAAACCTTCACTGTCATATTCTGGTGTCCAAAGAGGTGTACCGGTTGCAGGGCCGCTATTATCAATAATCGTATAGCCTTTGGCAGGGCGGACTAAGATGTGGTCGACGGCGGCAGGAATCTCAATCACATTGAAGGTGCCATTTCCGACAGCTCTGGTCTCTGCCTTCATGGTCAAGGGTTGCTTAGTTCCGTCACCAAAGACCGCATACACTTCGGCCAACGGCAATACGTTAAACTGCAGCTCACCCTGTAGCGTCGGATCGTCCACCGAAGTGGCTGTCAGCACAAGAGCATTTTTCACTTCTGTGCCCTTGATCGCAATGCTGGATTGTCCGTCCCAAGGATTCTTTGCTCTGTACGGCATCACGGAGGGATCGTTGACTGTCCAATTACAGACCACCGGCTCGCCCTTTTCGTTGGTGGCAGTCACGGTGACCTTCTCGTTCCAAATGACGCTTTCCTTGTCTGTGGTCAGCGTCAGCTTGGGAGTGGTCACGCCGCCTGCCTCCACCGTCACCGCGGCGTAGGCGGGGGAGCTGACGACATTGTTGGTACTCTTACCCTTGGCGCCGTTGGCCCACACATACCAGTCGCCTGCTTCGGGGAAGGTGATGCTGGCCGCACCGCTGGAGTCGGTGGTGACGCTCTGGGCGTCGCTGGCAAACAGCGTCTTGCCGTAGTAAACGGTCTGCGTACCGCAGACGTTATACTGCGTCCCGCTGGGACTCATCATGTTCGTCTGCGCTGTCTTACAGGTGATGGTTTTGGCCTCACCCGCCGTGGCGGTATAGCTGTGGGTGGGCGCATCGCCGTCCATGAAATACTGGAAGCCAGCGTAGGCGTCACCCCAGAAGCTCCAGTCGTCGAACATCGCCACGTCCACCACGTCGCCATCTTTCAGGATGATCCGGTCCGCCGTGGCGCCGGTGCTGCCCGACATGATGGGGTACACATGGTTCACATAATAGGTCAGGTTCTGATCGTGGCCCCAGAACTGCGTCATGTACATACTTCCGGCGGCACCGGACACGGTAAGCGCGTCTCCGCCTACCGTCAGCTTGCCGCTGTTCAGGTACTCCTGCTCCAGCATTTTGATGAACAGGTGCAGCACCGTGGGCTGCTCGCCTGCGTCCGCACGGGTGTATTTGCCCAGACCGTAGTCATCCAGATCAAAATACTCCACCGTTACCGGGACATAGGCCAGCGTTTTGCCGCTGGTGCCGTTTTTGTACTTCCCGTTATCCGACAGGGAGAAATAAACCGTGACCTTGCTGTTGTCTTCACCCGCGGCAAACGCCAGCGTGGGGATCAGGCTCAGCACCATCATCAGCGCCAGCAGAAGCGAGAGGATTCTCTTTTTCATCGCGTGATTTTCCTTTCTCTTTTGTATTTTTCTTATCTTAAAAGGCCGTGAGGTCTGAATTTTTGCGCATATGCGCAAAAACATAAAGCGATATCGCTTTATGAGGAGATCTTCTGGACTTGAGGAGGCTGGGAGAGGGGGGCGCCCCCTCTCCCGCCCGGAGAAAAGCGGCTTATCACCGTAGTCAGCCGCAAAAAATAACGCACAGCCAAACCCGGCTATGCGTTGTGGAAAAACAAAAGCGCATGGCCCAAATGACCGTGCGCCGCACCTCTCATTTTGGCTTCGGGAATGGCAAAACCAACCGGCCCGGTGCATAGCGTATCTGACTTAGCCCCCTCGCGCCGCGTTTCCGCGCCGCCCAAGGCATCACAGTGACCTTCTCGCGGGGCCTCTCACCCCATTCCGCCGCCGGGTGTTGTTTTCGCATTCGCGTTTGTTCCCCGGCGCACCGTCCGTATCTTTAGTTGTCGTAATGTAGTGTATCACATCGAAACGGGAATTGCAAGGGAGATGTCCGGTGTTTTTTACGAAAACAGTTGAGACAGGGCAGGGAGGGGGCATCCCGGCCTTAAAGGTGGTTTTCGGGCGGTTTTGCGGAGGACTTTCGGGACGAAGAGAGAAGCAGGAGAAAGGCATTGGCGCTTTTCGCGCCAATGCCTATTCACAGCAGCCCGCAGTGCGAGCTGCCGCAAGGGTTTGCGGGTTTTGGAAATTGACGCTTTTTTCGAGGTTCCCGGAACTGTTTGACGCTAAATTTGAGAAAAGTCGCCGCAAAGCTCCGTGTCACAAGGGTTTGCGGCGGCGCTTTGATAGAAAATCGGTACGCTTTATACCGTTGTAGTCGGCGGAAGTCTCCGTAGCAGCTCAAATCTTGCTACGCCATAAACAAAGATAAGCGGCGGTTGAGAATTGATAACTTTCTGATAATAGTGTGGCTTCCCCATAGCTATTCGCTGCCCTTTACGGTATTGTGTACCGTTACAAAGGAGGGCGATACTATGCCAAAACGACGAGCAAACGGCGAGGGGAACATCCGCAAGCGGAAAGATGGACGATGGGAGGGCCGCTACACCGCAGGCTATGACCCGGAGACCGGAAAGCGCATCATCAAGAACGTGCTGGGCAAGACACAGGCAGAAGTGAAGGAGAAGTTGAAGAAAGCCATCGAGGAAAATGTGGGCATCGACTATGGGCGGGCCAAGACCTACACGGTAGGAACATGGCTGGAAGTGTGGATGGAGAACTACGCCAAGGTGAAATTGCGCCCGTCCACCTTCAAAACCTCACAAGGCTTTCTGAAAAACCACATCAAGCCGCAAATTGGCAGCATCCCGCTGGCAGACCTAACCTCTCTGGACTTGCAGCGGTTCTACAAGCACCTGTTGGACGGTGGCCGGGTAGACCGCATTGAGGCCAAGAAAAAGCCGAAAGGTCTGGCTCCCAAAACGGTGCGCAACATCCACCAGATGATCGGCTCGGCGTACAATCTCGCTATGGAGCAGAAATTGGTAACCCGCAATCCAACGCAGGGCTGCGCCTTGCCGAAAGTCGAACACAAGGAGATGAAAACGCTGACCGCCGACCAACTCAGCGCCTTCTTCCGAGAAGCCAGGGACAGTGGTGTGTACGAACTCTACTACCTCGACCTTGCCACCGGACTTCGGCGGGGCGAACTGCTGGGGCTGAAATGGACGGACATCGACCTCGACCGTGGTGTGCTGAAAATCCAACGGGCCATCTCGCGGCAGAACGGCAAGGTAGTGGAAGCATCACTGAAAACGAAAAACGCCTACCGCACGCTGCCCCTGTCGGCAGACGCGATAAGCGTATTGAAAGTGCAGAAATGCAAAGTTGGGGACAGTGAATGGGTGTTCCCGTCCCCCACCGGAGGCCCCATGTCCCCGGACAGCGTGTTGCATATGCTCCAGCGGGTGCTGAAACGGGCGGGACTGCCCCGCATCCGATTCCACGACCTGCGCCACCCGTATGTCAAGCACACGACAAAAAAATATAATTCTGAAAAGCAGAAAACCCAAGCTACCAAGATAGATTTGATAGCCTGGGTTTTCCGTTTTTGTACCTTCAATTATTCAAAGAGGTCATGGACTTTGTAAACAATCTCAATGCGGTTGTCGGGGAATACATACACCTTTTCGATCAGCAGATCGGTCAGCTCGAAGGTCAGCACATCCGCTTCTTCAATCGAGTGAACGATTTCTTGTCGGCTGCTTTGGCGGGCCTGTTCTTCTCGCTTCAGCTTTGCCTGGGTGGTGACAGCAGCATAGGCATTTTTGACTTTCAGTATTTCTGCGTCATAAACTGCTTTCTCCGATTTATATGTGTCCAGCTCGATCTGCCCCAAGAGATACCGTTCAAAGAGAGCTTGCTTCTCGTCCTTCAGAACTTCCAGCTGCTTCTCATACTCGGAGCATTTGGCAGCGGTGGCCTCCAGGTGAATGGTGCCGTCCTCATGTACGGGCAGCAGGACTTCCAGCTGCTTTTTCAAAGTGAGGAGGACGGCTTCTTCCAGCCCAGCAACATCTGCCCGGACATCGCGGCAGCGACTGTTCACATCAGCGGTAGAATGGCGGCACATATAAAACGGTCTCTTTTGGGCGATGCGGGAGAGTGCATGATCGCAGCAGCCACAATAGACCTTGCCTTTCAGTGGGTACTCCCTGGTTTTCCTGGTCGGCAAGGAAAACCGGCGCTGCACAGCCTGCACCTTTTCAAATAGTTCTTTATCAACGATTGCCGGATGATGGTCGGGAATAATGAACCATTTGTCTCGGTCCTTCCTGCGGCTTCGTGTGCCGCCCACTTCAATAACCGCACGACGCCCGATGACATAGGAGCCGATATAGCGTTCATCCTCCAGGATACGGAGAACCGTAGAACTGCTCCAGCGTCCACGGGAGCGTGAGACATCGTGGTACTGCTGCCCATGAGTTGCTTTGTATTCTCCGGGGGTCGGTATGCCTCGCTTAAAGAGTTCCCTGGTAACGGCTGCCGCTCCAATTCCGGTTGCGGCAAGTTGGAAAATGAGCTGTACCACAGCAGCGGTTTCCGGGTTCGGTTCCATTCTGCCATCGGCGCTTTTGCGATACCCGTAAGGGCAAACTTTGCTCTGGTATTCACCGCGCTGCATTTTGGCGTACTTGGCGCTTTTGGTCTTGATGGACATATCGCGGCTGTAATACTCGCTGATCAGATACTTGAAAGCCACATCCATACCGCCGGTATCGCCCTTGTGCTGATCGCTGTCAAAATCATCGTTGATGGAAATGAATCGGGTGTGAAATAGAGGGAACACACGCTCAATGAAATAGCCAGTCTCAATGCTGTTTCGGCCAAACCGGGAAAAG
>ERZ838118.5364-NODE-5364-length-10181-cov-3.415959_pt1 | contig 10181 bp, 13 predicted proteins | sample MGYA00519863_ERZ838118 | MGnify/ENA primary metagenome ERZ838118 (study PRJEB31850, sample SAMEA3708827) | human gut metagenome | biome: human gut; feature: human-associated habitat; material: faeces | place: China | collected 2014 ...
TATCGCGGTAATTTCCAGTCAAATTGTGATCGCGATATTTAATATCAAGAGGTTGTTGTGCAGCTAGAGTGTTGACAACCACTGAGAGAAGTTCTAGGTTCAGTCCACGTTTCTTTGCAAGTTTTAAGTCTTTTTTAAATTGATTAGATGGAATAATCTTAAGCATTGAGTACCTCATTCATTAGATCGTCAAATGAGTCATAACGCTTATAGTTTTCAGGATGTAATTTCATCTGATCATATTCTGCAAGTGCTGCTTTAGTTTCAGTATTTGGTGACATGCGTTTCACTTCAAATGGTATACCATCATGATTAACAGCACTTTTAAGAAACATGGTAATTGCAGTAGACATATTCAGACCAAGATCAGCAAACAGTGCTTCAGCAGACTGTTTAAGATTTGCGTCAACGCGGACGTTAATATTAGTTGTAGCCATATGGATAACTCCTTTCGAATTTTGCTGTGTTTTAGATTCTGCTTATATTATAATTCAAAATGCAAACAATGTCAATACAATGTAAAATTCTGCTTTGCATCTGAAAAGGGGTATTAGGCAAAGAACTCAGCATCATTCAAATCAAAACTTGACAAGAATGAGTAGAATGGTTAGAATAAAGCACTAATCTAGATTACGCTTCCGAATCGGAATGTAAATCATGCAGATAATGCTGCATTAGAGGCTGCAGAGGAACCAGAAGTGAATGTAATTGAGCTTGCAAAAGAAAAAGGATATACCTTCATCCATCCGTTTGATGATCTGGATGTGGCAACCGGTCAGGGAACGATCTCCATGGAGATCATCAAGGAGCTTCCGCTGGTTGATTACATTCTGGTACCTATCGGAGGAGGCGGACTGGCATCTGGTGTAGCCACTCTGGCTAAAATGCTGAATCCAAAGATCAAAGTCATCGGTGTGGAGCCGGAGGGAGCCAACTGTATGGAGCAGTCCCTGAAGAAGGGCGAGGTGATCTGTCTGGATCACAGTGCGACCATCGCAGACGGTACTGCAGTCCGTCAGCCTGGAAAACTGATCTTTCCGTATATTCAGAAAAATATTGATCGCGTGATCTCTGTTCCGGATGATGAGCTGATCGTTGCATTTCTGGATATGGTAGAGAATCATAAGATGATCGTGGAGAACTCAGGACTCTTAAGTGTGGCAGCACTGAAGCATCTGAATGTAAAAGACAAGAAGATCGTTTGCATTTTAAGCGGCGGTAACATGGATATCATCACCATGTCTTCCGTGGTACAGCATGGACTGATCCAGAGAGACCGTATCTTCACCGTATCCGTTCTGCTTCCGGACAAGCCAGGCGAGCTGGCAAAGGTTTCAACGCTCCTTGCTGACCAGCGCGGCAATGTCATTAAGCTTGAACACAATCAGTTCATCAGTATCAACCGCAATGCGGCTGTGGAGCTTAGGATCACCCTGGAGGCTGAGGGAACGGATCACAAGAACCGTATTGTGCAGGCCTTAAACGATGCCGGATACCGCCCGAAGCTGGTGAAGTCCAAGGGCACCTACAGTGACTGAGCGGTGAATGATCATGACAGAACATACAAATGAGACAATCCAGGCGCTCCGTCAGAATATCCGCTATTTTTTGAAATGGACCTTCATTTCCGCGATTTCCGGTGTGACGATCGGTCTGGCCGGAACCCTGTTTGGCCTTGGCATCCAGAAAGCGACTGCTTTCTGGAAGAGCCATAGCTGGACGCTGTATCTGCTTCCGCTTGTCGGACTCCTGATCGTGTGGCTGTACCGGTTTGCGCATGAAGAAAAAAACCGCGGTACGGATATGGTCCTGGATTCTATTTCCTCCACAGAGGAGGTTACACCGGCAACTGCTCCGCTGATCTTTATCTCAACCCTGCTGAGCCATCTGGCCACGGCTTCTGTCGGCCGGGAGGGAGCAGCACTGCAGCTTGGCGGAAGCCTGGGAAACCTGATCGGTAAAGCTTTTCGGCTGGATGAGAAAGACAGAAAGATTGCCATTATGTGCGGCATGAGTGCCGGGTTCTCCGCTATCTTCGGAACTCCGCTTGCGGCAGCCGTGTTTGCCATGGAGGTCATCAGCATTGGCGTTATGTACTATGCGGCTCTGGTTCCATGCGTTTTTTCGGCGTTTGTCGGTGTGTCAGTGGCAAAATTCCTGGGTCTGGCTCCGGAGCATTATGAGATCGGCCTGGTGCCGGAGTTTGGCGCCTCATCTGCGCTTCTGACAGTGCTCATCGGAATTTTGTGTGCCTGTGTCGGAATCTTCCTTTGTGTCAGCCTGCATCAGTGTGGTCATGCTTACCGGAAGGTTTTTCCGAATCCCTATATCCGCGTGCTGGCGGGATCCGCGATCTTTATTGTCCTGACCCTCCTGTTTCCGGCGCGGCTTTACAACGGAAGTGGTGCTCAGATCATCGAAATGGTATTTGAAGGTGAAAGAATTCCGGTTTATGCATTTTTGATGAAGATCCTGTTTACCGGAGTAGCGCTTGGCGCAGGCTTTAAGGGCGGAGAGATCGTGCCGACGCTGACGGTCGGCGCCGCGTTTGGCTACTTGATGAGCCTGGTGACCGGACTGCCGGTCGGACTGTGCGCATCGGTTGGAATGGCATGCCTGTTCGTAAGCGTGACAAACTGTCCGGTGTCCACAATGTTCATGGCATTTGAACTTTTTGGATTTGCCGCAATGCCATATTATGCCATTGCCGTGGCAGTGTGCTTTACCCTGTCTGGATATTATGGGCTCTACCACAGCCAGAAGTTCGTTTATTCCAAGATCCGGACAGAATTCATTAACCGAAAATCAAACGAGTAAATATTGCAGGTGCCAGTATGCATCGGAACGATACCGGCACCTGTTCCTGCAATAGTGAGGTTCATCCTATGACAAAAAAACAAAAGACTCTGGAAATCATCCGGAGACTGAAGGAGGCTTACCCGGACGCAGACTGCACCCTGGATTACGAGGAAGCCTGGAAGCTTTTAGTGAGCGTGCGTCTGGCGGCCCAGTGCACCGATGAGCGGGTCAATCAGGTGGTTCCGGCACTCTATAAAAAGTTTCCGGATGTGAATGCCCTGGCGGAGGCACCGGTGGAAGAAATTGAGGAAATCGTCAGGCCCTGCGGTCTGGGAAAGAGTAAGGCCAGAGACATCAGCGCCTGTATGAAGATGCTGCGGGATGAGTACGGCAGTAAGGTGCCGGAGGATTTTGATGCTCTGTTGAAGCTTCCCGGAGTGGGAAGAAAAAGCGCCAATCTGATCATGGGTGATGTGTTTGGCAAACCGGCCATTGTTACAGACACCCACTGTATCCGCCAGGTAAACCGCATGGGACTGGTAGACGGCATTAAGGAACCGAAAAAGGTTGAAATGGAACTCTGGAAGCTGGTGCCGCCGGAGGAGGGCAGCGATTTCTGTCATCGGCTGGTGTGGCATGGAAGAGAGGTCTGCACGGCCCGAACAAAGCCGTATTGCGACCGGTGCTGTCTGGCTGATATCTGCCCGAAAACAGGCGTATAAAAAGAAAAACAAAAATTTTTATAAGTGTCAAGAAAAAATACTTGACAGCAACGTGCCTTTCGTGTATGATAGCCAAGGTGATGTTATGGAAAGCATTGTAAAACAGAGTTTGCTTTATGATTTTTATGGAGAGTTGCTCACAGAGCATCAGCGCAGCATCTACGAGGATGTGGTATATAACGACATGTCCTTAAGCGAGATCGCCGAGGAGAACGGGATCAGCCGTCAGGGTGTTCACGATCTCATCAAGCGCTGCGACAAGACCCTGAGTGCGTATGAGGACAAGCTGCATCTGATCAGCAAGTTCCAGACTACCCGCCGCATGGTGGAGGAGATCCATAAAAAGACCAGGGTTTTCAAGGAAACAAAAGATGAAAGTCTGATCGACGAGATTGAGCAGATTTCCAACGACATCATGGAACTTTGATTTCGGCGTATGCCGTGATCGGTTCTGAACAGGAGGTTACCTATGGCGTTTGAAAGCTTATCCGATAAACTGCAGAACGTGTTTAAAAACCTGCGCGGCAAGGGCCGTTTAAGCGAAGCGGATGTCAAGACTGCGCTCAAGGAAGTCAAGATGGCTCTCCTGGAAGCAGACGTAAGCTTCAAGGTTGTAAAACAGTTCATAAGCTCCGTTCAGGAACGCGCCGTTGGCGAAGAAGTGCTGGGTTCCCTGCAGCCGGGCCAGATGGTGATCAAGATCGTTAACGAAGAGCTGATCCGCCTGATGGGTTCCGATACTACGGAAATCGCATTAAAGCCCACCAACGAGATCACCGTCATCATGATGGCAGGTCTTCAGGGTGCAGGTAAGACGACAACGACAGCGAAGATCGCAGGAAAGCTGAAGGCAAAGGGCCGCAAGCCGGTTCTGGTTGCCTGTGACGTATACCGTCCGGCAGCAATCCAGCAGCTCCAGATCAACGGAGACAAACAGGGCGTTCCGGTCTTCTCCATGGGAGAAAATCAGAGCCCGGTCAACATTGCAAAGGCCGCTATGGAGCACGCGGCAAAGAATGGCTACAATGTGGTGATCCTCGATACCGCCGGACGTCTTCATGTAGATGAAGGCATGATGGAAGAGCTCGAGAACATCAAAGAGACTGTAAATGTAGACCAGACCATTTTGGTGGTAGACGCCATGACCGGTCAGGACGCAGTCAATGTAGCATCGAATTTCCAGGATAAAGTCGGTATCGACGGTGTCATCCTTACCAAACTGGATGGCGATACCCGAGGCGGTGCAGCCCTTTCCATCCGGGCCGTAACCGGAAAGCCGATTTTATATATAGGTATGGGAGAGAAGCTTTCCGATCTGGAACAGTTTTACCCGGACCGTATGGCATCCCGAATCCTGGGCATGGGAGACATTCTCACCCTGATCGAGAAAGCCGAGATGGAGGTTGACGAGGAAAAGGCGAAGGAAATGAGTCAGAAGCTGCGCAAGGCAGAGTTTGACTACAACGATTTCCTGGACCAGATGCGCCAAATCAAAAAAATGGGCGGACTGACCAGCATTATGAGCATGATGCCGGGAATGTCACAGATGAAGGGCGGAATCCCGGAGGTGGATGAGAAATCCATGGACCGTGTGGAGGCTATCATCCTGTCCATGACAAAAGAAGAGCGCGCCAATCCGGGCCTCTTAAATCCTTCCCGCAAACAGCGCATCGCAAAGGGCGCAGGAGTGGACATCAGTGAGGTAAACCGCATTGCCAAGCAGTTTGATCAGATGAAGAAAATGATGAAGCAGCTTCCCGGCATGATGGGCGGTAAGCGCGGATGCGGCGGACTGGGCGGTATGCTCGGAAAGCTGAAAATGCCTTTCTAGGGCAGCTTATATGGTGACAGTACAGAGCTTTCTGTATTTGTTGATACATTATCAGTATATTTTAAGGAGGTGAAATTGACATGGCAGTAAAGATGAGATTAAGAAGAATGGGTGCTAAGAAAAAACCTTTCTATAGAGTCATTGTTGCAGATTCCAGATCCCCGAGAGATGGCAGATTCATCGCTGAGGTTGGTACTTACGATCCGAACCAGGAGCCGAGCGTTATCAAGTTTGACGAGGAGGCTACCAAGGAGTGGTTAGCAAACGGCGCACAGCCGACCGACCGTGTAGCAAAGCTTCTGAAGACCGCTGGCATTCAGTAATCTGAGAGGTGATCGCTATGAAAGAACTGGTTGAGGTTATTGCAAAAGCATTAGTTGACAATCCGGACGAGGTGGTTGTTACCGAGACCGAAAAGGAAAGCGGCACCTTTATTGAGCTAAAGGTTGCCCCATCTGATATGGGAAAGGTGATTGGCAAGCAGGGACGCATCGCGAAGGCGATCCGCTCCGTTGTCAAGGCAGCCGCTTCCAAAGAAGAAAAAAAGGTTGTTGTAGATATACAGTAGCCATCAGAAACTGTCGTCGGATTTTCCTGCGGCAGTTTTTCTTTTATAAAAATCTGGAGGAATGGAAGATGGAGGATACCTTAAGAGTCGGCGTGATCTCATCCACCCACGGTGTACGCGGTGAGGTCAAAGTATACCCTACGACCGATGATGTAAACCGTTTTAAAAAGCTGAAAACCGTCATCCTTGATACTGGCAGAGAGCAGATGACCCTGTCCATTGAGAGCGTCAAGTTCTTTAAAAACATGGTCATCCTGAAATTCAAGGAGTTTAACAATATCAACGAAATCGAAAAATACAAGGGAAAGGATCTGCTGATCCGCCGCGACCAGGCCGTGAAGCTGGCTCCGAACGAGAATTTTATCACCGATCTGATCGGTTTAAAAGTCGTGACCGATGAGGGAAAAGAGTTCGGTACCCTGACCGATGTCCTTCAGACCGGTGCCAATGATGTTTACGTTATCGAAAGTCTGGAAGGCAAAGAGTATCTGTTCCCGGCTATCCCGCAGTGCATTCTGGATGTAAACCTGGAGAGCCAGATGGTGACCGTCCATATCCTGGATGGCCTTCTGGACCTGTAATACGCTGAAATCAGGAGAAAGCAAAAGCATGAATTATCATATTTTAACATTGTTCCCGGAGATGGTGTTAGACGGCTTGAATACCAGCATCATCGGGCGGGCAGCCGGAAAAGGCCTGCTTTCCATTGAGGCGGTCAATATCCGGGATTACACGAAAGAAAAGCACGGCCACGTGGATGATACCCCATATGGCGGCGGAGCAGGCATGGTGATGCAGGCGGCTCCGGTGTGTGATGCCTACGAGGCGCTTTGTGAGCGTATCGGCAAGCGTCCCCGCGTCCTTTACATGACTCCGCAGGGACAGACCTTCAACCAGAAGATTGCCGAGGAGCTGGCGCAGGAAGAAGATCTGGTCTTCCTTTGCGGGCATTATGAGGGCATTGATGAGCGCGCGTTAGAGCTCATCGTGACCGATTATCTTTCCGTGGGCGATTATGTCCTGACCGGCGGTGAGCTTCCGGCCATGGTCATGATCGACTGTATTTCCCGCCTGGTACCGGGGGTACTGGGAAATGGGGATTCTGCAGAGGTAGAGTCCTTCTATGATAATCTGCTGGAATATCCACAGTATACCAGACCGGCAAGTTTTATGGAAAGGGAAGTTCCGCCTATATTGTTATCAGGAAATCATCCAAAAGTTGAGGAATGGCGCAGACAGCAGTCTATCCTTAGAACTATGGAAAGACGACCTGATTTAATGGAAAAGGCAGAATTAACAAAGCAGGACATTAAATTTATAAAAAGTCTTGATAAATAATAAAAGTTATGTTACTATAACAAATGCTGTAATAAGATTGGCTTTAGAATTATGCCAATTTTTAAGAAAATAAAAGATGGTCCTCTGTTACAGAATATTGTATTAAGAACATCGGAATAAATAAGGAGGCTATTATGCAGGAATTAATTAAGGAAATTGAAGCAGCTCAGATTAAAGAAGTTACAGATTTTAACGTAGGTGATACAATTAAGGTTCACGCTAAGATTGTAGAAGGAAACCGTGAAAGAATCCAGGTTTTTGAAGGTCTTGTAATTAAGAAACAGGGTGGAAGCAACAGAGCTACTTTTACAGTAAGAAAGCAGTCAAGTGGAATCGGCGTTGAAAGAACATGGCCATTATACTCACCATCAATCGCTAACATCGAAGTTGTTAGAAGAGGTAAAGTAAGAAGAGCTAAACTTAACTACATCAGAAACAGAGTAGGTAAAGCTGCTAAGGTTAAAGAATTAGTTAAATAATACTATGCAGAAAGCATTGGTATGCTTGATGTATACCTGAGTATAAAAGAAGCGGGTTTTCACTCGCTTCTTTTTTTGAAAAGATTAAAAAAGATAGCGTAATGACTTTGAGAGAGTTTTTTGTTATAATGAAAAAGATGTTTAAACACCAGAAGTTAGATTAGTAGGAGAATAAATATGGATTATCATTGGTATCCCGGTCATATGACGAAAGCTGTTCGTCAGATGAAAGAAGATATAAAATTAATAGATTTGGTAATAGAATTACTTGATGCAAGAATACCTTTAAGCAGTAGAAATCCCGATATAGATGATTTGGGAAAAAATAAGGCAAGACTTGTTCTTTTGAATAAATCGGATTTGGCTGATGAAACAGACAACAATAAGTGGATTCAGTATTTTAAAGATAAAGGAATTATTGCTTTAAAGATTAATTCAAAAAATAAACAGGGAATTAAAGAAATTAATAATGCAGTTCAGATTGCCTGCAAGGAAAAAATCGAAAGAGACAAAAAAAGAGGTATCATTAACCGCCCTGTAAGAGCAATGGTAGTTGGAATTCCTAATGTTGGTAAATCCACATTTATTAATGCTTACGCAGGACGTGCTGCTGCAAAGACAGGAAACAAGCCGGGAGTTACAAAAGGAAAGCAGTGGATTAAATTAAATAAAAATTTGGAATTACTGGATACACCGGGAATCCTTTGGCCTAAGTTTGATGATCAGACAATTGGAATGCATTTGGCGTTTATAGGTTCAATGAATGACAACGTTTCGGACGTTACGGAATTGGCATATCAGCTTGTAAAATTACTTGCAACAACATATCCTAAGGCAGAAGTTGAACGCTACAAAATCGAAGGACATGAAGATCCGTTACAGGTTATGTATCAGGTAGCTGAGGCAAGAGGTTGTAAGCTTAAAGGCAATCAGCCTGACCTTGAAAAAACAAGCAAAATAATAATGGATGATTTCCGAGCAGGAAAACTTGGAAGAATCACATTGGACAAGCTATAAAATACAAAGTCTGATAATTAAATGATTATTATATAAAGAAGACATTATTGTTTAATTCAGATAGATAATTTTGATTTAAATCGAAAGCGAAAATTAAAATGGAAAGTATAAGCAACATAAAAGATATATTCAATAATACACCTGAGAACAAACTGCAGATGTTTATTGAACAATACAAAGATGATAGCCGTCAGGGAGTTGCAAATCTTGTGAAAAGAGCTGCAAAAAAGATTGATGATTATAATAAAGAAATTGAAAGAACATATAAATTAAGCGAATTTGAAAGAAAATACTCAGATTACGAATTTATATGCGGGATAGACGAAGTAGGCCGTGGACCATTGGCAGGGCCTGTTGTTGCAGGGGCTGTAATATTACCAAAAGATTGTGACATATTATATATTAATGACTCAAAGAAGCTTTCAGCCAAGAAAAGAGAAGAGCTATATGAAGTAATAATGGAGAAAGCAGTCTGCGCAAAAACAGCAGTTGTAAGTCCTAAAGTAATAGACGAAATAAACATACTTCAGGCAACTTATGAAGCAATGCGTCAGGCAATATCAATGTTAGAGCCACAGCCAACATTACTTCTAAATGATGCAGTAAACATACCCGGAGTACCAATGAAACAGGTATCCATAATAAAAGGCGATGCAAAAAGTATCTCAATAGGTGCAGCAAGCATCATTGCGAAAGTAACAAGAGATGCAATGATGGTGGAATACGACAAAATATATCCTGAATATGATTTTGCATCAAACAAAGGATATGGTTCAGCTAAACATATAGAAGCTTTGAAGAAATATGGACCATGTCCAATTCATAGAAAATCGTTTATTCATAACTTTATTTAGTTGTGTATCGGTTGGTTCCTTATGGATGCTGAATTAACGTTTGATGTAAAAGGGGGATTTTTTTGAACAAAAGAGGAAGAGGAAGTTTTTATGAAGAAGTTTGTGTTGAATATCTTATTAAAAATGGATTTGATATTTTACATAGGAATTATAGATGTAAGTTAGGTGAGATTGATATTATAGCTAAGAAGGATGACATTATCCGTTTTATTGAGGTTAAGTTTAGAGGCAGTGGCAGTTATGGCTCTGCTTTGGAGGCTGTTGATTTTAGAAAACAGCGCAGGATTATGAGAGCAGCGTCATGTTTTTTGAATGAGTATGGATTAAATGATGTTCAGTGCAGTTTTGATGTGATGACTGTTGAAAATAATGAGGCTAGGTATTATTTTAATTGTTATGGAGGAATATAATGGAATATATTAAGTTAAATAAGGAAAGTGGAAGTACCACAAGAATTAATTTTAATAATGGTGTTCCATATATTAGTTATAGAATTTTAGATGATATTCCATGGCTTAAGAATGCTGTTTCTACCAGATTAGGTGGTGTTAGCAAGGATTACCTTGCCAGTAT
>ERZ838118.5370-NODE-5370-length-10170-cov-2.902719_pt1 | contig 10170 bp, 8 predicted proteins | sample MGYA00519863_ERZ838118 | MGnify/ENA primary metagenome ERZ838118 (study PRJEB31850, sample SAMEA3708827) | human gut metagenome | biome: human gut; feature: human-associated habitat; material: faeces | place: China | collected 2014 ...
CAGAGGCAACCAAGCTTGCATAAAGCAACGGTTCTTTCAACACGACCCCATCCGTGGTAGACTTGTACACTTCCATTTCCTGACCGGTAATAGCCACAGATGAATCATAAATATCCTTATAGTCCTTGAAAATAGCAGATAATTCTTCTACAATATTTTCTAATTTTACTCTATCAATCGTGTAAGCATTTTTCGGTTCCTCGATTCGAGTAACAGCATCCACCTTCTGTTGATCCTTCACGACAGCTTCTTCGGCAGTCTTCGGGTTCGCCTTCAAATAAGCGTCCTTCATCGCTCCTGCCTGCAATGACCATTTATACATGGCATCTGATCCTAGCCAGAAATTTCTCCGGATCACATCATAATCAGCCTGTTCCGGCATCCCAGCCTGAACAGAAGCACATACATAATTAATATCATTATTATGATCGTAATCTCCCAAAAACATCTGCACCCCACCAACGGCACTCCAAGGGGACTCGTAAAAATTAGTAACACCACCTAATGCCCCCACGACCTCAAACTGATGTGTACGCCCCAAAGTGTAAGACAAGTAATATGGTTTCTGCATACCCGGCAACATCAATTGCTCCTTACTACGTTGCATCTCATCCTGCATAGCCTTAAAGATCACCTGATCCTGCTCATTCTGTGCGGATAATGATCCTGCCAACAGGAAAAACAATATAATCGATAATATATATTTCATTTTCATTCTAGATTTAAAATTTACGACCGAAGAACTCCAAGCCTCAATGATTTCGATCTATTCATTTTCAGTTTTCAATTCTCCATTTCATTTGTTCTGCGGAGCCGGTAAGATCGGGGGTAAATCTCTTGACTTCTGTCTACGTTGAGTCTCGATCTTATTTACCAGAATCATTGGGGAACTAGCCGTTACAGGCACCCAACCGGATTCCGCACCACACTCTCCCGTGAACACGCTGGGAGCATCACCTCCACATACAATATTAGAGAACATGGATAACGGGGTTCCAATCAAATCCACCCCGCGAACCAACTCGTCCGGACGTCCGTCTACATAGATTCGATACACTTCCAAGGGAGTCACGTTAAATGAATTCAAACTACCACCTTCCCCGGTCAACGTGAAACCACTGGTTACTTCTTTAAAATAGTACCCGTATTCTTTTCCTTGTTTTTTAGCCTCTTCAATCATATTAAGGTATGCTTCAAGGTCTGATGCCTTTGTATAAGCTGTTCCGTAAATTCTGGAAAGCATTTTGTTCTTTTCGGAGCCTCTCCAGTAAGCCCCTGCAACAGAGGTCAGCTTGATTGCCTTCACTGTCTTTGTGCTCATCAGGTGAGGGCCTGCGCACAGGTCTGTGAAGTCTCCCTGCTTGTAGAAGGAGATAATTGCATCCTCAGGCAAATCCTGAATCAGCTCTACCTTGTAGGGTTCTTCTCTTTCTTCCATATATTTGATTGCTTCTGCTCTGGGCAGCTCAAATCTTTCAATAGGAATGTCTTCCTTTGCAATTTTCTTCATTTCAACTTCCAGTGCTTCCAGCTCTTCCTGTGTGAAGGCCTTTTCTCTGTCGAAGTCATAATAGAAGCCGTCTGCAATGGCAGGGCCGATTGCAATCTTTGCTTCGGGATACAGACGCTTTACTGCCTGTGCCAGAATATGAGATGCTGTGTGGCGGAATGCCATTTTCCCTGCTTCATCCTCAAATGTGCAAATAGAAACCTCTGCATCCTTGTCCACAACAAAACGTAAATCCTTTACCTCGCCGTCAACGATACCTGCGCAAGCATTTCTTGCCAGACCCTCGCTGATGGATTTTGCAATCTCCAGAACGGAAACCGCATTGTCAAACTCTTTTACTACGCCGTCTTTCAGTGTAATCTTCATTGCTATCTCTCCTTTTTAGAACATTTTTCCTTGAAAGAGAATTTTGGGCAAAAGAAAAAGCCCATCATCCACTTTCCTCTACGAAAAGGGACGAGAGCATCTACTCCCGCGGTTCCACCCTAATTGTTCTGATTAAACCACTCATTTTCGACGATAACGGAGTCACCGGGCTGTATTAAAGCCGCTCAGAGGTGGTTTTCGTTCTCCTTCCAAAGCAGGATGCTCCCAGCAAAATACATCCCTCTCTGTGGCATTCGGAAAGGACTACTGTCCTCATCAACGCATTTACCATATCTTGTGTCTTCCACAAGAAACATTATAGCATGCAAAATGATTCTGTCAACAGTTTTTCGCAAATTTATTTACAAATGTCCGTTTTCGGTGTACATCAGAACCATTTCTTGCGTTTAAAAAAGATGATAATGCCCACAATGCAGGCAACAGAAAGCAGCCCCACAAAAAGATAGCCGTATTTCCAGCCATATTCGGGCATCTTCAGGTTCATCCCGTACCATCCTACGATTAACGTCAGCGGCAGGAAGATCGTTGTCACAACCGTAAAAATCTTCATTGTTGTGTTCAGGCTGATGTCAACCTCCGCCTCATAGCTTTCCCGTACCTGCGTCACATATTCCCGCAGGTTCAGTACATTCTGAAACCGCCGCTCCGTTCTTCTGTAAAGCATTTTAAAGGAGCGCAGGGTTTTCCCGTCAAAAATCCCGTTCTCGTTCTCCACCAGAATATCCAGCACATTCAGAAACTGCTCGTAATATTTTTTCAGCACCATCAGCCGTTTGCGCAGGCTGATGATCTCCGAAACACAATCCCGCTTCCCCGTTGCAATGAGTGCCTGCTCCAAGTCCATAATCTCTTTTTCAATGCTGTCAAAAATAATATCATCCTTCTTCGTCTGTAATTCAAAAAACGAATAAATCACGCGGTTCAGCGTCACTCTTTCGCCCAGTCCCTCCAGACATTCCTCCAGCAGTGCCATCACAATATCCATTTTAGAGGTAAAGAAAAAGGCCTTCCCCTTTTCCAGATACAGAATGACACTGCCGATGCTCAGCAGGATATTCTCAAAATCAAGCATTTCCAGACTCACGCAGTCAAAATTCTCAAAGGAGTCATATCTGGCATAGCTGAACCGCCTTGCCTCCTCCAGAATTTCCGCAGAAATCCCCCATTTTTTGCCACAGGCAAGCATTTTTTCATAAGGGAAAATGCCAAGCAGACCTTCCTCCTGCCCTGTCGGCTCTGCAATCCTCTGCCATCCGCCGCTTTTTATGCTGTAGTACATCTGCTCGCCTCCCCTCTCACGTTCTATCCGAAAAATTTTTTGCTTATTTAAACCGAACTGCTGTGCCGTAAACCATAACCTCTGCTGCGCCTGCCATAATCGCACTGGTGGAATAGCGCACATTAACAACCGCATCTGCACCCATTCCTTCTGCATTTTCCACCATACGCTTCATGGCAATCTCTCTTGCCTCCTCCATCATTTCCGTATACGCCTTCAGCTCGCCGCCGACAATGGATTTCAAGCCTGCGCCAAAATCACGCCCAATGTTTTTGGATTGGATGGTAGAGCCGTTTACCAAGCCCAGCATTTCCAATTCTTTCCCTGCAATATAATCCGTATTCACTAAAATCATGCAAATCCACTCCCTTTTTCTTCATCATAGTCTCCTTCTGTGGGTTTGTCAATTTTTTTACCCCAGACGCACGATATCCTCAATCGCAAGCGAGCAGACTGTCCCGCACGCCTCTGTTTTCATGCCATGGTTTCTGTTGATTGCCTCCATGATTTCCTTGCGCTTCGCAGCAGATGAAACAATCGCGATAACCTCCTTCTCCTGCTGTACCGTTATCCCGTAAAATTCCTCAACACTTTCACTGCCTGCCCAGCGTGCATGAATAATCGTGCCGCCGCGCGCACCTGCCTTTCTCGCAGTTTCCATCACTTCCTCTGTAAAGCCCTGATTCACCGTCACCAGAATCATGCTGTTTTCCATGCCTTCCTCCGTCATCGTATCCACCCTCCCCACTTCGTTCTGCACATTCATCTGTATTGCCAGCGCCGTTACATGCGCCATAGCCGTCAGTCTCATATCAAATACAATCCCACGGGAACGCGCCGCGCCGCGCAGCTCGTTATTCAAATCTCGCATCACGCGGTTCACCATCGTTCCCCTGCCAACCGTAAATATAACATCCTTTTCCACGCCATCCAAGCCGAGTAAATCTCTGATTTCAGAGGTCGCTGTTCCCTTTCCTGCGCACTGCAAATGGTGTGTCAGCCTTTGCCCGTTGAATAATTCAATCATATTTCTGCCCTGCCCGCGCTCCACAATGGAAACAATCAGCTTCATCGGCTCTATTTTCAAATCCTTCATTTTTCCACCCCATTTCAGTCAAAATACAGAATGTCATCCTCCAGCTGGTGCATCTGCACCTCGATATACCGCCGCTTTGCCTTCTCCTTCATCTGCGTGATAAAGCCCATCATCTGAATCGTAATCAGCGGTGTCATGGCTACCATCGCAACAATGCCAAACGCATCCGTCATCACATTGCCGCCCAGAGCCTCGCACGCCCCCATTGCAAAGGGCAATAAAAACGTAGCCGTCATCGGGCCGGAGGCAACGCCGCCACTGTCATAGGCAATCCCCGTAAAAATCGGAGAAACGTAGCGTGTCAGCACCAGTGCAAACACATACCCCGGAATTAAGAACCAGAGAACCGAAATCCCCGTCAAAATCCGCAGCATCGCAATCCCGACAGAAATACATACCCCGACAGAAAGTGCCGTCTGCATCATTTTTGCCGTCACAAAGCCGTTGGAAATTTCTTCCACCTGCTTGGTCAGCACATGAACCGCAGGCTCTGCCGCAACAATGAAATACCCAATCACCATCCCAATGGGAATCAATAGCCACGCATACCCACAGTCCGCAATCCCCGCGCCGATAATCTGCCCAACCGGCATAAAGCCGACATTTACGCCGCAAAGAAACATTGCCAGACCGATATATGTAAACAAAAACCCAAAGCCGACACGCATCAGCTGATGCCTTTTATACCGCCGAAACAGTATCTGAAACAGCGCAAATGCTGCCGCAATGGGAATCAGTGCCACCGCAACCTCCTTGAAATATTCGGGAATCGCATGCGTAAACAGCAGCGCCACATCCCTCGTTGTTTCCACCGCAGGCACCTCTGTCGGGCTGTATAACGCCTGATCGGGTTCATAAAAAATCCCCAACAGCAGCACCGCCAGAATCGGGCCGATGGAACAGAGCGAAATCAGACCAAAGCTGTCCTCTCTCGATTTTTTGTCGCTTCGCAGTGTTGCCAGACCAATCCCCAGTGCCATAATAAACGGTACCGTCACAGGCCCCGTTGTCACGCCGCCGCTATCAAAGGAAACGGGAATAAAGGAATCCGGTGCCAGAAATGCCAAAAGAAATACCAAAGGATAAAATACCCAAAGCATCTTCGCCAGAGGAATATGAAAAAAGATACGAATCTGTGCGATCATCAGGAATAGCCCAACCCCTGCCGCAACAGAGAGAATCAGAATTTTATTCGGAATCGCAGGCACCTGCTCCGCCAGAACCTGCAAATCCGGTTCTGCAATCGTAATCAGCATCCCCAGAATCAAACAAACCAATAATGGGCCACCTATATTTTTTGTACGGCTCATCTCCATACCAATGCCCTCGCCCATCGGCATCATGGACATATCCGCTCCCATCGTAAAAAAGCCCATGCCGATAATCAGCATCACCGCTCCGAATAAAAACAGCACCAAGGCCCCTGAGGATAACGGCAAAAGCGTAATGCTCAGAATAAAAACGATTGCCGTTAATGGCAGTACGGAAGCCAGCGATTCCATAATTTTTTCTTTCAAACGAATATTTTCTAACAGAAAAATTCCTCCTTTCCGCGTCTTTCAGGAAACACCTGATTTTCCTAGTGTATTACTTTCAATTTTATCATCTCGGACTTTTCCGTGTCAATCCGTGTTAAGACTTCTTAACATAAAACATTCAGTTACTGCACTTTTGTTCATTCTTTGTTCATATTTCATATAAAAAAGCCTTTCCGCAGAAAGGCTCAAATTGTATGATAAAGCTGTTGTATCTTGCAAAAGGGTGTGGGAAACAAAGCGTTCCCCGCCTGCCGACTTATCTTTTTATAATCCCCAATTCCACATCTTCCTTTCCGTCTGCCCCCGTAATCGCCTTCCGCACCACTGCATAGCCGTCCAGAAATGCGTCCACTCCGTCAAACGTATCCGCAATGCACTGCTTGCCGCTTTCGTCAATATAAAACCGCTTGTGCGTCACCCAATCATACGCCACCGCAATGCCGTCAACCGCATCCAGCAGCGCAATCTCTGTCAGGTTCAGCTTCTCGCCCTTTTGGTTATAATATGGGCAACCGGTCATATCGTCCCCGTAGCCCCAGTCTGCAAGTGGCACCTGAATTACCACACTACTGTTCTCCCATGCCTGTATCACAGGCAGTCCCTCTGTGATAAACTGCACCTTTTTGCCACTCTTGTCAATCAGCCACGTTTTCCCGTTCTTCTCCGTCACAAAGGCTTTGCCGTCCGTAAAATCTCCTGCCCATGCGTACTGCGGCGTAAGCATTTCCTTGCCCGTCTTGTCGATGTAGCCCCAGCCATCCGCCGTCTGCACTGCCGCCACGCCGTCATGGAAATCTCTGCTCTCTTTATATTTAGGAGAAACAACCTCGTTTCCGTCCCTGTCAATAAAGCCATACCGCGGTACAGGCTTTCCTCCTGTTTCCTCATAGATTGCCACCTCAGCCATTCCTTCAGAGAAAATCCATACCGTGTCATAAAGAAACGGTGTGATTTCATTCCCCTGCAAATCCCGGAAGCCCATTTTACCCCGATTCGATACCCTGACACGTCCTTCCGAAACCTGATAAATCGAATATTCCGCAGTTCTGAATTGCTCCTTTCCGTTTCTGTCAATCAGAGCAGTCTCTCCGTTTTCGTATTTTACCCTTAAATAGCCTTCTCCTGCATTGCCCAGATACTCGATTCCGTCCTTCTCATAGGATAACAGCCGTTCCCCCTTGCTGTCCAGAAGGTAATAGGATTTTATCCGTCCTCTTTCTTCTTTCATTGCAATAAAATATCCATCCCCGATATTCTCAATCTCATCATATTCACTGCTCAAAGGCATGGTATAGCTCGCCTTTCTCCCCTCGCCCGTCATTCTCGGCGCATCCGCAGGAATCTCAATCACCTTGCTGTCATCCAGAAGCTGCACCGTTGCCGTTTTCTCCTCCGCGTCCCAGATGATATCCGTATCTGCCACCGTATAGCCGCAGCCATTCAGAATATTTTTCCAGTTCCGCAGTGGCACAAAAATCCGTCCATCCCGAATGTCCATCCTTCCGCTTACTTCAATCGGCTCTCCGTTCACCGTAATGCTGTTCTTCTCGATATCGCAGGCGACCGTATTCCCTCGTAGCATCATCCACGCCAGCTTCGTTTCCTTTTCCCAGTGCATCGTGCCGTTGTCAATCGAGGTCAGAAAGGCACGCAGCGGCAGCATCGCATAGCCATCTTTGATATAAATTGCCGCATCCAGCGGAATCCTGCTCCGGTTTCGATAAAGCTCCTTTGTGCCAACCTTCGCGGTAAATGTAATCTGCTCCGCCTCTCCAATCGTTTCCGCCTGCGCAGGCACCGTCCCTGCCAGCATCAGCAGACTCATCGCCAGACATACTTTTTTCTTCATTCGGAACGCCTCCCTTTTGCCTTTAATTTGTATGACAAGTTTCTGCTTTTATCATAGCAGAAAGACATTCTTCCTTCAACCACAGCACGCCATTCTTAAGAAAGCCGTAAGAAAGTTGTTAGCATCCTGTAACATACAAGCATCTATAACACAAAAAAGCACTACCCGAATTTTTCTCGGATAGTGCCTATTCTCAACTCTTATCTGATTCTGGGAGGAAAGCCAACCTTTTTCTGCACCTTCGTCAGTGTTCTGTCTGCCAGACGGCTTGCCTTTTCCGCGCCGCTCCTAATAATCGCATCCAGATAATCCTTGTTTGCCTCCAGCTCCTTCACGCGCTTCTGCACAGGCTCCAGCTCCGCAACAACCGCCTCACCGACCGCCGTTTTAAACGTACCATAGCCCGCACCCGCAAATTCCTTTTCCGCCTCGGCAATCGTTTTGCCTGTCACCGCACAGTAAATGCTCAGCAGGTTGGAAATGCCGGGCTTTTCTTCCGCAAAGCGTACCTCTGTATCAGAATCCGTCATCGCACGTTTCATCTTATTCATAATCACCTTGGGGTCATCCATCAAGGTGATGATATTGTTCTGATTTTCGTCAGATTTGGACATTTTTTTAGTAGGCTCCTGCAATGCCATCACACGCGCGCCAACCTTGCCGATATACGCATCCGGCACCTTGAATACATCCCCGTATATGCCGTTGAACCGCTGCGCGATATCTCTCGTCAGCTCCAGGTGCTGTCTCTGGTCTTCCCCAACAGGAACCAGATCCGTCTGATACAGCAGAATATCCGCCGCCATCAAAGAGGGATAGGTAAACAGACCTGCGTTGATGTTGTCCGCATGCTTTGCGCATTTATCCTTAAACTGCGTCATTCTGTTCAGCTCACCCATATAGGTGTAGCAGTTCAGAATCCAAGCCAGCTCTGCATGCTGTGGCACATGAGACTGATAATAAATGATATTCTTTTCAGGGTCTAAGCCAACCGCCAGATACTGCACCAGCAAATCTTTTGCCTGCTTGCGCAGCTTCACAGGGTCCTGACGCACCGTAATTGCGTGCATATCCACGATGCAATATAAGCAGTCATATTCATCCTGCAGCTTTGTCCAGTTTTTCAGTGCCCCCAGATAGTTGCCCAGTGTAATCACACCGGAGGGCTGCATACCGCTGAAAATACGTTTTTTCTGTTCCATTTTCTAACACTCCTTGCTTCGTTTTATTTCTTTTCTTCAAAATCGGCATCAATGGTGTCCGGCTCTTCGGGAATGATAAATGCGCAGGCAATATAAGCCGCCACGCCAAGGAACAGGCTCATCAATGTCCCCAGTACCCAAAGCAGACGCACAATAACGGGATCAATCGCAAAATAGTCTGCCATGCCGCCGCATACGCCTGAAATTTTTTTATCTGTTTTGGAACGATATAATCTTTTCGTCATATTAAAATTCCTCCTCATCATCTTCTTCATTTTTCAACAGCCCATTCGCAAAAAAACTGAAATGGGTTCCGTTTTCCCCTATGATGATATGGTCAAGCACCCTAACACCCAGAGAATCCAGTATTTTTTTGAGTGAAACAGTCAGTGTCAGGTCTGCATTGGATGGTGTCACCCTGCCGCCGGGATGGTTATGACAGAAAATCACGCCTGCACTTTTATACCGCAGCGCAACCTCTACCGCCTGCCGATTGGAAACAAATACACTGCCAACCGTGCCCTCCGCCAGCTTTGCCACATGAATCACCCTTCTGCGGCTGTCCGTGCAGATTATGTAAAATCTCTCTGTGCTGTAATGGCTGAGCAGCTGTCTGCAATATTCCACGCAGCGTGCAATCGAGGTCAGCTCCGGCTTGCTGCCAAGCTTTTCCCTTTCATATCTGCGAATCACTTCATGCAGCTGTGTCAGAAAAATCGCACTTTTCAGCCCAACGCCCTCTGTCTTTGCAATTTCATGCGCATCGCTCTCCAGTAAATTGGAAAGTGAGCCGAATTCCTTTAGCAGCAGATGTGCAACGGGATTTGTGTCCCCTCTGGGAATACAGCCATACAGGAGCATTTCCAGAAGCTCATGGTCGGCAAAGCCGTCCGGGCCTTCCTGCAAATAACGGGAACGCATCCGATCCCTGTGCCCGCCGTGTATATTCTCCATCTTCACACCTTCTCCTCCATAAAGTGAATCATTTCCGGCAGACCACCGCTATAAATCACTTGCAGAAGGGAGTCCAGATTTCGCAACGCCAGCTTGATTTCTCTCTCGGTGATGCTGCCGTCCTCCAGCGCATCAGAAAGCTCACCCAAATCAACCACCTCAACCGCACCGTCGGGATGAATAATCACATCCGCCAGCAGGTCTGTAAAAATATACGCATTTTCAGCCTTCAAGTATGCTGTTTCTATAATATCACAATAATAATAAACAAGTTCTTTCTTTTTGTTTAAGAATTTACTAATTTTCCAACCCTTATCCATGTAATAGCAGGAAATGCCATGGCTGAATTTTGCCT
>ERZ838118.5373-NODE-5373-length-10166-cov-3.049550_pt1 | contig 10166 bp, 8 predicted proteins | sample MGYA00519863_ERZ838118 | MGnify/ENA primary metagenome ERZ838118 (study PRJEB31850, sample SAMEA3708827) | human gut metagenome | biome: human gut; feature: human-associated habitat; material: faeces | place: China | collected 2014 ...
GCGGCGAACTGTTTGCCGCCCATCGGTCAAAATCCAAACACCCGCGCCAAACAGGCGCTGTGAAAATACCGTGCTCGGGACATTCTTTCTTCAGGGATATGACACCATCCTGATCCCGGAGCAATTTCGCCGGGAGGTTCTTCATGCATACCGGACAAACGGATCTGGTTTCCCGGATCATTTCGGCCATTCTCATCCCCCCAATCCAAAGCACTCTTTCTTGTATACTGAAAGAGATAATTGATAGGTATTCGACACTGTTTCGATTGCCTCAGAAAGCATATCATCCATCTGCTCCGGCGGATAGAATGCGCTGGCATTCAGCACAACAGCAAGCTCTTTGCAAGGGTTTACAAACCGGTGGTTAATCTCAACGGGTCGTCCGGCCTCAAGAAGATCCACCTTCCCATATTCCCCCTCCGGGTTCCATGCCAGCAGCTTCAGATGCGGAATGCTTCCGTCAGTTCCCGATATTCGCGCCTGTACGTCCTCTGCAATTGCCATGAGATAGCTGTTTCCGTCAAAATCATTGCAGCAGACGGTTGCATAATACTGCATGTTAAATTCACTGACTTTACCCATGACCCGGGTGAATTCCACGCCGCCATAGCCAATATCCGGGTTCCGCAGAGACGCTGACCCGTTTGTCAGCCTCTGAGCCAGCTGCTCCAGCCCCTGTCCCGTCAGGGCGCTGATGCAGATGACTTCGGCGCTGGGATTGCATTGCCGCAGGAAGTCCTGCGCCAGCCGCTGCTCCGCCGGTCTTAGCAGATCACATTTGTTCAGGACAATCAGATCTGCCTCCTTCAGCTGCGCCTTCAGAATATAGGCATAGTCACAGTCCCGGCCCCGACGCAGCTTCTCCACCGAACAGGGCTCCACCAGCACGGTAAAGGGAGCCAGCTCACACACCTCCGGGTATTGCTCCCTCAAGGTATGGTACACATGCTTCAGAGCGCCAACACCAAAGCCCGGAATGTCCGAAATCACCAGATCGCATTCCCCTGTGAGGAACAAATGATTCAGTCTGCTGACAAGGTTTTCTGTCTGATAGCAGATACATTCCCCGGTCAGCTCATATGCATTGCAGCCAGAAAGCCGCGCAAACCGATCATCTGCCAGTCCCTGACCGCCAAGATCATTGGTAATCATCGCAGCTTTTCCGTACTTCGCCGAAAGCAGATGCGTCAAAGCCATCATTGCGGTCGTTTTTCCCGATCCCAAAAATCCACTGAAAACTGCAAATTTTTTCATACGCTCACCTCTTTTGCTTTTTCTGTCTCCATAATTATTATACTTTGCAAAAACACCCCGGACAAGCAAACCACGCACAATAATGCATTGAATCGGCTCACAAAATATTGGCACAATTTCCCTTTCTTCAAAAGAGGTGGAATTTCCAAAAAAGGTGCCGCAAAACCCATTGCAGCACCCCGGATGATTTCAGGACTTTGTCAGAACAAGATCCGGCTCCAGTTCTGCCCAACGGTCAATTCTGCGCTGCAGCTCGGCCTTGCTCTCCCAAAGGTCGCCGCTGATGTATGCGTTTGCGCGCAGCAGCAGGTCGGCTTCCCGGGCATTGCACACACAGATAATCAGATCGGGGTTGAAGTCGCAGTCAGCCATCGGCGCGAATGTAACATAATTGCAGGAGCCTCTGGTTAGCCGGGGTAGCATATGATACAGACGGGCATTTGCTGCGGGGGAGCGGAACACTTCGAAGTCATAGCCTGCCCGTCCGCTTCCCTCCAGCCTTGGAATGTCGATCATGCCGAGCATCATTTTGCCCATGCAGTCGTCATTGTCGATGGTGGTGTAGAACTTGCGGCCGCTCTGTGCCTCCTTGACAAAGGAGCAAAGCGCCATTGTCTTCTCGCTCTGCTCATATCCCTCCGGCTTATCGAAGCTGTACTTCATTGCCACCGCAGGATAGGGCAGCTCCAGTTTTGCAAACACCTCTTTGCCAATGCTGATAACATAGTTTTGCTCCCCTCTTTCTTTCACGAGACACTTTATAATATCTGATGATCACAGATGGTCACATCTCATTGCCAAGCTCCCAATCAACACTTTGCTACAACACCATTATGCAATTCCCCCGCCGAAAAAGGAAGTAACAAAAGCATATGCGTCTTTCACAATTTGTTTCATTTCCCCATGATAAATCCTCTTCCATCCTTCAAATTGGTGAACTGACGGCGTCCTTTCACCGGAATTCCGCCAGGCAACCGCGAACCTGGTTCAGCGGGGTCCAATGAAAGGGATGCGGAATTTGGTCGCCCACAACTACGGAAGTATGAGCTGGGACATTATCTGAGAAACTGCTGTTGCGGATATTTCCGCGCTGAAATCCTTCTGCGACAAGATGTTGGATTTAAGGCCTATCAAGAGATAACACCAGATATTATGGTGGTCGATGAAAGCATACAACGAATCCAGGCCAAAATAGATGGGCAAGGGTAAAAGAAATAAGTCATATTACATTTGATGTGAGTATTTCAATTTTGAGGGAGAGAGATGAATCGAAACGATAGTAGGCGATTCCCAATTCCCAATACCCCCCTCGCATTTATCAATTCTCGAAAACCATTGATTACACAAAGGTATTTCGATGCATCTATAGTGTTACGATAACACAAATCGCCGCCGTTTTCTTCGGAAAACGTCGTTTTTTCTACATATTTAGGGCGGTTTATGTGGGGAAATGTTCGAGGGATTTGAGGGCTGTTTTGCGGATGCAAGCCCTGACCCAGATTGTGACCCAGACGGGGAGGCACTAAAGCAAAGAATCTACACTTACGCCCCATTTAAAAACACTTTTTTTAAGTTGTATGTTCATGGGGCTGTACCAGTTCTAATATGTGATTGGCAAAAGGGCGCCTCCAAGGAGGGCGCCCTTTTGTAATTCTGAGTTTCATATATATCAGCAGCTTTTCCGCTTTTGCAGAGAAGTTGAAACCTCGGTTTTCACGGACACATGGTCGCTTTCGTGGATCAAACTATAAAGCCTGCGAACTGCAGCCTGCCCCATATACTGTTTCGGAACATGGACTGTTGTGAGTGCCGGTTCGATGTACGTACACACCGGAAGATTATCAAATCCAACCACTGCGACGTCCTGGGGGATTCGATACCCTGCTTCTTTTAATGCCCGAACGGCACCGACAGCGATTAGATCATTGTCCGCAAAATAGCACTTAGCAAGCGGCTCATTGCGTGCAAGCAGTTCTCTCATATCCGCATAGGCCCCTTCTACCGAGGGGGTCAGCTGATGCACCACGCAGCGGGATGATGACATGCCGTTTTTACGGATCGCCTTGTAAAAGCCATCTGCCCGTTCCTCAAAATTATTGATGGGATATGAGGAGTGAAGATACCCCGGCTGCTGCGCTTTCTTATGAATCAGATAGTTTGTTGCGGTATAAGCCCCCTGTACATTGTTGATGAGAACACTGTCAATATTAATCTCTTCAAAATAATTATCCAGCAGCACCAGGGGAATCTCGCTGTTTAGGAAGGACTGCAGATCATGGGCCTGCATTTCCGTCCCAAGCAGAATAATGCCAATGCATCCAATTTTTCTCCAGCTTGCAAGCAATCCCGCAATATCATCGCTCTCGTGCAGATATTGGATGCTGAGATAACAGGATAGTTCCTTACAGGCCGCATCAACGCCCTCTGTCAGCTGGGAGAAAAATGGCGTATCGCCCACAACGGCACCATGTTTCTTATAAATCACAAAGTAGATTGTTCCGCGGCTTGCCGCAGGTTTTGTATTCATGTGCTTGGAGAGATCATATCCATACGCCTCGGCTGCAGCCAGAACCCGCTTGCGAGTGGCGGTACTGACACCGGGCTTATGATTCAGCGCCAGAGAAATCGCAGATTCAGATAAATTTAGTTTTTTTGCCAATTCTTTCGCCGTTATCGCCATATCGGATCCTCTCATTCTGTTGTTCTATGGACAAATTATATTGTGTTTAGCGAATTTAGTCAATAATTTAATTATTTTCACTAAATTATTTATTTAAATTTAGTTCCGTGTCCCCTATAATTTTTTTGTACACAACCAGTAGGAGGCGTTGATATGGAGCATATGGTTCTGGGCTTTGCTCCCACCAGACGGAGCATCTTTTCCGCACCAGACGCGGTCAAATACGCAAATTTAACCAGAAAAAAACTGCAGGAATTAAACATAGACTTCGAAGATGTGGATGACATCAATGAGGAGGGTCTGCTTTTTTGTGAAGAAGACCGTCTGAAGGTACTTGAAAAATTCCGAGCCAAGGGTGTAATCGGGCTTCTGTTGGCCCACTGTAATTTCGGAACAGAATATATCTGCGCCAGACTGGCAAAGGACCTGGGAGTTCCGGTTCTCCTATGGGGACCGCTGGATGAGCGCCCCGAACCGGATGGAACTCGTCTGCGGGATTCCCAGTGCGGCTTATTTGCCACCGGCAAAGTCCTCCGGCGTTTCGGTGTGCCCTTTACCTATCTGACCAACTGTCGGTTGGAGGACCCGGTGTTTGCGCGGGGCATCAAGGATTTCCTAGCTGTGTGCCGGGTCGTCAAAACATTCCGGAATACCCGCATTTTACAGATCGGTCCCCGGCCTTTCGATTTCTGGTCCACCATGTGCAACGAGGGGGAACTGCTGGAACGGTTTCATATTGAATTGTCCCCCATTCCGTTGCCGGAACTGACGGCAACGGTCCGGCAGGCCATTCGGGATAGAGGTGACGTACAAAAGGCGATCGCCTATTACAAGGCAAATATGGACATCCAAATCAGCGAGCAGCAGCTTAAAAACGTAGCCGGACTTGCCGTTGCCATGCAGCGGCTGGCAAAAAAATATCACTGCAATGCCGCCTGCATCCAATGCTGGAATGCTTTGCAGGACGAGCTTGGCATCATGCCCTGCGCCGCAAACGCATACTTAAACGATATGGGCATTCCCGTTGCCTGTGAAACCGATATTCATGGCGCCATCACCGCACTGATGGTGGAGGCTGCAGCCAACGATGGCAGCCGCAGCTTCTTTGCGGACTGGACCATTCGCCACCCGGATGTGGAAAATGGTGAGTTGCTGCAGCACTGTGGCCCCTGGCCCTTGTCTGTGGCGGGGTGCCGCCCCTGCATTACATATCCGCTGGCTTTCGACTATCCCGGTGCCATTACTGCGGAAGCCAGACACGGAAATCTGACCCTTGCCCGGTTTGACGGGGACAACGGCGAATATTCACTGCTGCTCGGAAACGCCAAGGGCATTGACGGACCCAAGGGCATGGGCACCTACCTGTGGATCGAGGTGGACAACATCAAACGGCTGGAGGCCAAAATTGTGGAGGGACCGTATATCCACCACTGTGTCGGCATCCATCAGGATGTTGTGCCCATCCTGTATGAGGCCTGCAAATACATCGGTATCCGGCCCGATCTCTATGACCCCATCGAGGAAGACGTCCGGGCCTATTTAAGGGGGGAATAGACATGACCATTCATGAATTGAAGGAAAAAAGCTGGACCCTCCGGCAGGACATTCTGGATATCATCATGTCAGGCGGCGGCGGTCACATCGGCGGCGATATGAGCGTGCTCAATGCGCTGCTGGTCCTCTATAAAAACCATCTCCGCATTACACCGGAACTCGCAAATGACCCTGACCGGGACCGCTTTGTTTTGAGTAAGGGACATGCCATGGAGGCCTATTATGCGGTTCTCGCAGACTGTGGCTTTTTGAGTCTGGAAAATATCAAGTCTCTGTTTTTAAAGTTCGGCTCACCCTATATCGGGCATCCGAACAACCAGCTAAACGGCATTGAAATGAATTCCGGCAGTTTGGGCCATGGATTACCTGTCTGCGTGGGCATGGCCCTTTCCGGAAAGTTGGGCACAAAAGCATACCGGGTCTATACTATTATGGGCGACGGCGAGCTGGCCGAAGGCAGCGTGTGGGAAGCGGCGATGGCAGCCGCTCACTATCATCTGGATAATCTGTGCGCGGTGATCGACCGAAACGGATTGCAGATCTCCGGCTCTACCGAGGACGTCATGGCCCAAGAGGACCTGGCCCAGCGCTGGAGCTCATTTGGGTGGAATGTGGTCTGTGTTAACGGAGACAGCATCCCTGCTCTGGACCAGGCCTTTTCTCAGGCCGCAAATTACAAAGGAAAGCCCACAGTCATCATTGCCAATACCACCAAGGGCTATGGCAGTCCAGTCATGGAGAATAAGGCAGACTGGCATCACCATGTGCCGACTGCGGAAGAATATGACCAAATCCAAGCGGACTTTGCAGCCGGAAAGGAGGCAGCACGCCATGCCCAATAAGATCCCAAACCGTCAGGCGATCTGCGACGTATTATGTACGCTGGCCGCCAAAGACAAGGATATTGTTGTTCTGTGCAGCGACAGCCGTGGCAGTGCTTCTATGACCCGGTTTGCAAAGGAATTCCCGGCACAATTTGTAGAGGTCGGCATTGCAGAGCAGAATCTGGTCAGCATTGCGGCGGGGCTTGCCAGCTGCGGGAAAAAGCCGGTCGCCTTGTCTCCGGCCAGTTTCCTTTCCACCAGGAGTTACGAACAGATCAAGGTAGATTGCGCGTATTCCAACACCAATGTAACATTGATCGGCATTTCCGGCGGCATCAGCTATGGAGCCCTGGGCATGAGCCATCATTCCGCCCAGGATATCGCCGCCATCAGTGCAGTTCCCAATATGCGGGTGTATCTGCCCAGTGACCGGCACCAATCCGGATGGCTGATCAAGACCCTGCTGGAGGATTCAAGCCCTGCCTATGTGCGTATCGGCCGAAACGCCGTGCCGGATATCTATGACGAGAACAGCAGCCCCTTTGTCATGGATCAGGCGGCAGTACTCTGTGGGGACGAAACGGATGTAGATGCTGCCATCATCGCCTGCGGAGAAATGGTATATCCGGCCTTGCAGGCAGCGAAAATTTTAAAGGAACAAGGTATTTCCGCCTCTGTTACGGATATGTATTGTGTCAAGCCCCTGGATCAAGCAGCTGTGCTGCGTGCAACCAAACACGCAAAGGCTGTGCTGACCGTGGAGGAGCATTCTCCCTTCGGCGGGCTTGGCTCTATGGTCTCCCAGATCATTGGGGCACAATGCCCGCGCCTTGTGAAAAATCTTTCTCTGCCGGACAGTCCGGTGATCACCGGAACCTCTGCCCAGGTATTTGCGCACTATGGCCTGGATGCGGCGGGAATCGCAAACTCGGCAGCAGAGCTGCTGCGGCAGGAGCGCTGATATGGAAAAGCGCTATATTCTTTCGGTGGATCAGAGCACCCAGGGCACAAAGGCCCTTCTGTTTGACGAAAACGGGACGCTGGTGGCGCGGGCTTACAAAAGCCACCGGCAGCTTGTGGACGCAAACGGCTGGGTGGAGCATAACCCGGAGGAGATTTTACAAAACACTCTGTCTGCCTGCCGGGAAGCAATCTTATCGGCAGGGATCGAGCAGCACACTGTGATTGCCATGGGGCTGAGCAATCAGCGTGAAACCGTTATGGCTTGGGATAAGACCACTGGTACACCGCTGTATAACGCCATCGTATGGCAGTGTGCCAGAGCCAGTGAACTGTGCGCCGGTCTTTCGGTGTTTTCAGAGACCGTGAAAGCGAAAACCGGGCTGCATCTTTCCCCATATTTTTCCGCTGCTAAGCTGGCCTGGCTGCTGCATAATATCCCCGCTGTCAAAAATGCGGCGGAGCAAGGGACCCTGTGCTGCGGCACCATGGACAGTTGGCTTGTATTTCGGCTAACAAAAGAGCATGCGTTTAAAACAGACTACTCTAACGCATCCCGCACCCAGCTGTTTAATATCCACAGCTTGGAGTGGGACAGGGAGCTGTGCGGGATATTTGGAGTCCCCGATGCGGCACTTCCGCAAGTTTGTATGTCGGATTCCCTGTTTGGAACCACCAACCTGGATGGCTTTTTTGAAACGGCAATCCCGATCTGCGGCGTACTGGGAGACAGCCATGCGGCTCTTCTGGCCCAGAACTGCCGGGAACCGGGGGATGTAAAAGCCACCTATGGCACAGGCTCCTCGGTGATGATGCAGACGGGCATGCTGCCCTATAACAGCAGCAACGGTCTGGTGACCAGTCTCGCGTGGGGTCTCGAGGGAACAGTCTCCTATGTGCTGGAGGGAAACATCAATTACACCGGTGCGGTGATTCGTTGGCTCAAGGACATCCAACTGATCGAAACGGATGCCGAGAGCGAATCCCTGGCCCACCGTGCCAACCCAGAGGACCCGTGCTATTTCGTTCCTGCCTTTACAGGCTTGGGCGCTCCTTATTGGGACAACGGCGCCACAGGAATGTTTACCGGCATTACACGGACCACCGGAAAGGCTGAATTGGTGAAAGCAGGGCTGGAGTGCATCGGATACCAGATTGCTGACCTGCTGACGTGCATGGTACAATGTATCGGAATCCCGCTGACGGGGCTCCGGGTAGACGGCGGCCCTACCGCCAATAAATATCTTATGCAGTTCCAAAGCGACATCGCAAATACATCGCTTTTGGTGTCAGCGCTGCAGGACCTCTCCGGATTTGGAGCGGCCATTGCGGCCGGAACGCACATGGGCCTGTATAACGGGGATACATTGAAACAGAGCGTCCGTTACACCGGTTATCATCCCAGAACGGACGATGCCTGGCGGCAGGTAAAGCGCAGCGGCTGGAAAGATGCTGTTTGCCGGGCACTATCCAAAGACGCAACGACGATAAATTAAGGAGGTATCACCATGGGGGCATTAAGCGTATCGGAAAATAAACGAATGTTCCTGCGAAACGGGAAGCCGTTTCTCTGGTTCGGGGACACCTGTTGGAGCGCATTCACAAATGCCACAGACGAGGAATGGGACGCCTATCTGGACTACCGGGCAAAGCAGGGATTCAATATTCTGCAAATCAACGCCCTGCCGCAATGGGATCGGTGCAAGGTAAACGGCAGCCTTTACCCATTCCCTGTGGATGAGACGCTGCATTTTGACTATTCCAGGATCAACGATGCATACTTTGAACACGCTGCAAGGATGTGTGCGAAAGCCACAGAACATGGCTTTATTCCAGCTATCGTAGTCATGTGGTGCAACTATGTGCCCGGCACATGGGCATCCGGCGTGGACCCCAACTTTATCATGCCGGAAGCATATGTGCCCGCCGTCGTGAAGAAGATTGCAGATACGTTCAATCCTTTTGATCCGGTCTATCTGATTAGCGGTGATACCGACTGGAAATCGGATGAGACCATTGCGCGCTACCGTCTGGTTTCTGATCTGATGGAGGAATATGCGCCGGATACGTTGAAATGCTATCATTTGGCCGGATTCAGCGATGAGCTGCCGGAGGAAATGGAGCGGCACGCAGATATGTATATCTTCCAGTCCGGCCACAACCCCGAGCAGCAGGGCTGCGCCGTCACATTGTCCCAGAGCTTTTATCGCCGGACGCCAACCAAGCCCGTCATCAACAGCGAGCCGTGCTATGAGCAGATGGGCTTCGGTCCCGCGGGCTTTGGCCGGTTCCGTCGGGATGCTGTTCGTTCAGCCTTTTGGAACAGCCTGCTTTCCGGCGCATCGGCCGGTATCACCTATGGGGCAAACGGCGTATGGAACTGGCAGTCCGACAATATGCTGGAGGCCTCTGCGGCAGAGGATGTATTCCTGCGTGGATTTTGCAGTTTGGAGGCTATGAAGCTTCCCGGAGCGAAGGACTACGCCTTTGGCATTGGTCTGCTGAAGGAACGGGGGCTGTATGAGCTGACACCCGCCCAAGAGATTCTGACTGCCCATAAAGAAACGATCCGTGCCGCACGCAGCGGCAAGACGGTCCTGATCTATAATCCCGCCAATACGATTCTGACGCTGAACGGCACTTATGGGAAAACAGCTGTGGTATATGATCTGGAAACCGGAGCATCTACGGTTTTGCCGGTAGCATGCTCAAACGGTCAGAGTGTAATTGGTCTGCATCCCTACTATGCGGACGTTTTAATGGTTCTAAACGATGCAGAATGATTCATTCGCTATTGCGCAGAATAAATATTTGAAATGAAAGGAATTGTAATGATGAAAATGCACACAAGACTCTTGAGCCTTCTTCTCGTCATGATTATACTGGTAACATTA
>ERZ838118.5382-NODE-5382-length-10141-cov-3.497125_pt1 | contig 10141 bp, 7 predicted proteins | sample MGYA00519863_ERZ838118 | MGnify/ENA primary metagenome ERZ838118 (study PRJEB31850, sample SAMEA3708827) | human gut metagenome | biome: human gut; feature: human-associated habitat; material: faeces | place: China | collected 2014 ...
GCCAGGTACGCATCAGCGTACATGGCGAGTTATGGGCCGGCCGCTCCGTGAGACACCTCAGACGCTTAGTATGACCAGGCGAAACGACGGCACCCGGACTTCTGCTGCAAATCTCACACGTCCGTCCGCGTCATCTTGCCCCCACCAAACACCTGTGCTATAATCAAACTAATTAAAAAACCGAGGTAAACCACACATGAACAAAAAAGAAATCGCAGAAATAAAAAAACAATTCACCCCTGACCGCTGCTCCATCACCCGCATCTGCGGCTGCTACGTAGACGGTGAAAAAAACAAAAAAACCGAACTCAAAGAAGCCTTCTTATCCTTATCAGAGGAAGAAACCTTCAAATACTTCGACATCTTCCGAAAAACCCTCACCGGCACCATCGGAAAAAACCTCATCAACATGGAATTTCCCCTGGATCAGGAAGCTGAAGGCGGAACCCAAAACTTCCTCATGAAACTCCGCAAAAGCAAACTCACCGACGACACCCTCACCGAAGCCTTCTACGACAGAATCATAGAAAACTACGACTACGGTGAAAACTACTACATCATCCTCATCCACGCAGTCTACGACATCCCCGGCAAATCCTCCGACGGTGCCGAAATGTTCGACGCTTCCGATGAGATCTACGATCACATCCTCTGCAGTATCTGCCCGGTCAAGCTCTCCAAAGCAGGCCTGCATTACAATGCAGAGACAAACAATATTGAAGACCGTATCCGGGACTGGCTGGTAGAAATGCCTGACTGGGGCTTCCTCTTCCCACAGTTCAACGACCGCAGTACCGATATCCACGGACTTCTCTACTACACCAAAAACGCCGAAAATCTCCGCTCCACCATGATGGAAGAAGTCTTCGGCTGCACCACACCACTATCTGCCGGAACCCAGCGTGACTCCTTCAATGCTCTGGTGGAAGAAACCCTTGGTGATGACTGTGCCTACGACACAGTCCTTGAGATCCACGAAAAGCTCAACGATCTCATCGAATCCCAGAAGGACGAACCGGAACCTGTTGTCCTCACCAAATCCGAAGTCAAACGTCTCTTCGAAGAATGCGGCGTAGAAGACGAAAAGCTCCAGAACTTCGATGAACAGTATGAGCTTGCCGCAGGAGAAAAATCAGCTCTGGTAGCATCCAACATCACCAACACCCGGAAATTCGAGATCAAAACCCCTGACGTGGTGATCCACGTAGCACCGGACCGGGCAGAACTGGTAGAAACCCGCATCATCGATGGTCGAAAATGCCTTGTGATCCCCATGGAAAGTGAAATAGAACTCAACGGCATCCGTGTCAGCACATTGAACTCTGTTGAAGATACATCAGCAGAACCGCTTCCTGTTAATGATATTACTGACATTGATAACAGTAACACCGAAGAAGAAATCCCATTTTAAAGGAGACCTTATGAACGATAAAAAAATCCTGTTCTTCGACATAGACGGCACACTGCTTACGCCTCACCCTTTCAAGGTTCCGGAGAGCACCAGCCGCGCCCTCACAAAAGCCCATGAAAACGGTCATCTTCTTTTCATCAACACCGGCCGCACCAAAGTAATGATGCCCTCTGCACTCTCAGAGCTTCATTTCGATGGCTATATATATGGCTGTGGAACCCACATTTACATGGATAACAAATTGCTTTTTTTCCGCACAGTCCCAAATCTTCTGTGCAAGGAAACCGTAGACCTTCTCCGCAAATGCAAGATCGAGGCAATTTTTGAATCCAACACTGAGATCCTGTATGATGGCGCATCTCCGGCCCAGTCCGAATTCGGAGTCAAAATGCGAAAAGAAATTCCAATGGTCGACATCACGAAATTCAATCGGGAGGATGCCTGCACTTACTCTTATGACAAATTCCTGGTACATATGCTGCCGGATTCCGATGTCGAAAAATTCCGCAGCTTCTGTAATGATCATTACACCTATTTTGATCACGGAAACGGAATCTGGGAAGTCACACAAAAGGGTACCAGCAAAGCCACAGGCATGGAATTTCTCCTGGACCGCCTTTCCATCCCCAAGGAAGACTGCTATGCATTCGGAGACAGTCCCAACGACCTTCCCATGCTGAAAGCTGCCGGAGTCAGCGTTGCTATGGGAAATGCTTACGGAGGCATCGAAGAGCACTGCACATACCAGACAGACTCAGTGGACAAGGACGGGATCCTTCACGCACTAGAGCATCTCAATCTGATCTGATGATCCGTAAAGCAGGCATGAGCATTACAAAAACGAGCCGTGTACGATAAACCCGTACACGGCTCGTTGTCTTTTCTCTTATCATTCCATTGTAAACATTGTATCTTATTTCTCAGCTTCCGGTGTAGCAGCTGCCTCATCTTCTGTACTGTCTGCAGTCTCCTCATCAGCCTTTGCAGAATCTCCCTCTGTCTCCGGTGTCTCGGTCACATCGGTCTGCTCCTCAGCTGCCGGTGTCTCAGTTGCCTCAGCCGCTGCAGAATCTGCTGTCGGTGTCTCAGTTACATCCGGGTCCGGTGTCGGAGTTGGAGTCTGGATCGTAAAGCTGTGATTATCTGTGATCTTGATCTTCTTGATCAGTTTTTTCTCTTCTTTGATATCAGCTTTCTTCTTCCAGCCATCTGTTGTATCATTATAGAAATCATCCTTCTTGGTGTTTGTCAGAGACTCTTTCTTACTCTCCGTTGCAGTTTTATCATTCTTGGAATCCAGTCTCACAACATACCATACGGAATCTGTCTTTATGATCTCCTCGTTCAGTGCACCCTCGTCCAGCTTTCTTAAAGCGGTACGAACCTCATCCGGATAAGTAGTTCCGTTGGCAGCACTGTCATCACCTTCCTCATAGGTAGGGCATGTTCCGGTTGTTGCGGTCATATCCTCGGAGATCTCATCTCCAAGAGTATTGAAATCTGCAGCCGGATCCTCTTTAACCTTGTCATAAAACTTCTGAAGATTCTCTTTATTCTTCTTGATATCATCATCGGAAAGATCATCTCCGCTGACCTTTGCACTTGCATAGCTGAAGGACATCTGCTGATATTCTTTCTCATCCAGCTTCACGTCCGCTTTGGCTTCAATGGCATCCTTCATCTTCACATCGTATGTTTCAAGCTCGAGGAAAGTCTTTACCATATCTTCATCAACCGCAAGCTCTGCAATTGTCTCATCAGAATTGGCAGCCATGAAGTTCTTGGCAGCTTCCTCAAGAGCCTTCTGCTCATCATCTGTGATTTCAACATCATACTCGGAAGCGTGTTCTTTCTCCAGACACATCTTTTCAACAGTTTCAACAGAAGTTGTTACCGCATTTTCACCGTAAGTCTCATCGGAATCATCCATTTTGGTACTCCAGATAGACATATCGCTTCCGCCGCCAAGATACATCTTGTACATTGCCTCAGCCTGTGCCTGCTGCATACGTGCTGCCAGACTTACAACGCCAAACGGGATTTCCTGCTTATTGACTGTCACTGCGATCTTTGTACCATCGAGTTTTTTATTTCCGCAGCCTGCCATCATTCCTGCCGCTGTAACGCAGACAAGAGCAGTAACTGCCGCTTTCTTTACTGAATTTCTCATTTCATCCTCCATCTATCCGTCCATAAGAATCACGGTCCGGCTCTTATTCCATAATACTTGATTATAAACGTTTTCACCTTTAAGAGCAAGGAATTTCACGAACTTACACGACATTTCACAAATTATCCACAAGTCTTTCCGGGAAAATATCCGGTATCCACAAACCGGATGTTTTTTCCCATGGATAACCCCGAGCCTGCCTGATTCTTCCCTTTACTCCAGTGGCTCTGCCAGTTTTGCCAGCTCCCCCGCAAACTTCATCAGCTCTTCAATCAGCCTTCCCTGTGGTGTCAGGATAAATTTCGGCTCATGATCAGCCTTAAACTGCAAACCTCTCCGGTACTGCGCCATAATAGCCGGGATACCTGCGGGATCCAGCTTGGCCTTTTCATAGAGCGTGATCCGGACATCTTTTCCAAGCTGCTTGATCTCCGTCACATATCCCTGATGGGCAAGAGCCTTCAGTCTTGCAATGGCAAGAAGATTCAGCACAGCTTTTGTCGGCTCGCCAAAACGGTCGATCAGTTCCTCCAGCATATCGTCATATTCCTGCTGGCTTTCAATACCGGCAATACGCTTATAAATATCCAGCTTCTGGAACTCGTTGCTGATATAGGAATCCGGGATAAACGCATCGATGTTGAGATCAATGGTCGTCTCAAAATCATCCATAGTCCGGATTCCCTTTGCCTCCTTGACAGCCTCACTGAGCATCTTGCAGTAAAGGTCATAACCAACTGCGTTCATATGCCCGTGCTGCTGAGCACCAAGAAGATTTCCTGCTCCACGAAGTTCCAGATCCTTCATAGCTATCTTAAAACCGCTTCCAAGGTCTGAATACTCCCGCATGGCGCTAAGCCGTTTCTCCGCGGTCTCCTGGAGCATCTTGTTTTTGGTATACATTAGAAATGCATAAGCAGTCCTGTTGGAACGTCCTACACGCCCACGAAGCTGATAAAGCTGGGAAAGGCCATATCTGTCCGAATCATGGATGATCATAGTGTTTACGTTGGAAATATCCAGTCCTGTCTCAATAATAGTGGTGGAAACCAGTACATCCACATCTCCGTTGATAAAATCATACATTACCTGCTCCAGTTCCCTCTGACTCATCTGTCCATGTGCAAAATCCACTCTGGCCTCCGGCACAAGTCTGGATATCCGAAGGGCTACTTCGGCAATGTCATTGACTCGATTATATACGTAATACACCTGTCCACCCCGGCGAAGCTCCCTGCGGATGGCTTCCCGAACAGTCTCCTCATCGTACTCCATAACGTATGTCTGGATCGGCACACGATCCATCGGCGGCTCTTCCAGAACGCTCATATCACGGATACCGATGAGACTCATATGAAGAGTTCTCGGAATCGGCGTTGCCGTCAGCGTCAGTACATCCACATCTTTTTTCATCTGCTTGATCTTCTCCTTGTGAGTAACACCGAAGCGCTGCTCCTCATCAATGATCAGAAGTCCAAGATTTTTAAATTCCACATCTTTTGAAAGAACTCTGTGGGTGCCGATCACAATATCTACCTGCCCCTTTTTGATCCCTTCGATGGTCTTTTTCTGCTGGGCAGATGTCCGGAAACGGCAGAGAAGCTCCACCTTCACCGGAAATTCTTTCATACGCTGTACAAAGGTATTGTAATGCTGTTGGGCAAGAATGGTAGTAGGGACCAGATAAACCACCTGCCGGCTTTCCTGTACTGCCTTAAACGCAGCTCTTAAAGCCACCTCCGTCTTTCCGTAACCAACGTCACCACACACAAGACGGTCCATGATCCTGGTGCTTTCCATATCTCTCTTGGTATCCTCAATGGCTGCCAGCTGATCCTCTGTCTCCTCATAAGGAAACATCTCCTCAAATTCCTTTTGCCATACGGTATCCGGTCCGCAGACATACCCCTCTTTCTCCTGGCGTACTGCATAAAGCTCTACCAGCTCTTTTGCGATATTTTTTACCGCACCCTTAACACGGCTCTTGGTCTTATTCCACTCCTGACCGCCAAGCTTGTTCAGCTTGGGCGTTTTTGCATTTTCGGAGGATCCGGAATATTTCTGCAAAGCATCTAGCTGGGTTGCCAGGATATAGAGATTACTGCCGCCCCGGTATTCGATCTTGATGTAATCCTTCACAACACGGTCAACCTCTACCTTTTCGATTCCACGGTAAATACCCAGTCCATGCTTTTCATGAACAACAAGATCACCAATGGAAAGCTCTGCAAAGTCCTGGATCCTGTTTCCGCTGTACTTTTTCTTTTTTTTGCGCTTTTTCTGCTCTTTGCCGAAAATATCGGTTTCCGTCATCACTGCAAATTTGATCAGCGGATACTGGAAGCCACGTCTTGCGTGACCATAGACCACCATGATCTCCCCGGGACTGATGATACGATCCATGTCCTGGCTGTAAAAAGCATTCAGTCCTTCCTCTGAAAGATCCTTTGCCAGACGCTCCGCCCTGGTCCTGGAACCGGAGAGCAATGCGATCCGGTATCCCTGACTCTTATACTGAAGGAGATCCTTTACCAGAAGTTCAAAGCTGCTGTTATAAGAATCTACAGACTTCACCGTAAGATCAAATTCCTCATTGATCTTCCATCCGGAACGTCTGGGAGAAAGTGCGGATACAGCCACACAATTCCGTCTGTTCAGCTTCTTCTGCAGTTCCTGAAAGCCACATAGCCACTGCTCCGGAAGATTTGCCTCGCCTTTTTCCTCTCTGTGCATACGACTCTGACGGTACTCTTCCTCCACACCCTCGCCGTTTTCTGCCAGGTGGTTCAGTTCATCCAGAAACACCAGTGTTTTTTCTTCCGGAAAATAATCCAGAAAGGATACCATATCTTCTCCGTCCATCTTTTCGACGGCCGGATAAATCGTAATTTCATCTACATTTTCTAGAGATCTCTGACTTTCCGCATCAAAGCTCCGGATAGAATCCACCTCATCATCCCACAGTTCGATACGCCAGGGATTATCCTCTGTCAGCGGATAGATATCAATGATTCCTCCACGCACAGAAAACTGCCCCGGAAGCTCTACCTGACCAGTGCGTTCATACCCCAGCTCTACCAGCTCTTCCTTCAGCTGATCCAAATCGATCACACTGTCACTTTTAAAATGAAGAAGTCTGCTTCTGATCTTTTCCAGCGGCATCAGGAAATCCATACATCCGTCAATGCTGGTAACAACGGTCACTTCTTCCTGTTCCAGAAGTGCCCGGATCACACGCATCCGCTGCCGGATCAGAAGATTTCCGTGAATATCTGCCTGAAAAAACAGAAGATCCTTTGCCGGATAAAAATATACATTTTTGTCATAGAAGCGGTAATCCTCATAGATTTCCTTTGCGTTGCGCTCATCATCCGCAAGGATCAGATGATATGGAAAAAGCCCGGAAAGTCCATACATCAGATGGACCTTCTGGGACTCCATACATCCGGAAACATTGAGAATTCCGCAGTTTGCGCCACAGCGCTTTTTTATTTCCTCAAACTCTGCAAGACCCTGCAGAGGATGCAAAAATGCTTCCATACAAACCTCAATTCTTAGGCTTTTTCCTGTTATATTTATTCATCGCCGCATCTACGCCCTCGGACAGGATCATCTCCACAGCCTCTGCCGCATCATTGATCCCTTCGTCCACAAGCTTGCGGTCACTGTCCGAAAAATGACCCAGCACAAAATCTGCCAGATCCCAGTCTTTCGGTTTTGCACCGACACCAACACGGATGCGGATAAATTTTTCAGTTCCAAGGCGGCGGATGATATCCTTGATCCCGTTATGTCCGCCTGCACTGCCCTTTTTGCGGATACGAAGCTGCCCAGGTTCCAGATCGATATCATCGTAGATCACGATCAGCTCTGTCTCCGGATCGATCTTGAAATAGCCGGACATCTCCTGGATCGGACCGCCGCTTAAATTCATATAGGAAAGCGGTTTCATCAGAATAGCTTTTTCACCGCCGATGATACCTTTTCCATACATGGCATTAAATTTTACGCCGCCCTGCGGGATATTATGCTTCTCCACAAGACAGTCAACGGTGTCAAAGCCCATGTTGTGGCGTGTAGCCTCATACTGCTTTCCCGGATTTCCCAAACCTGCAATTAAATACATAAAAACTCCTCAGCTGTAATCTACCTGTTTCAATGTCAGGCCTTCTTATGCCTTAAGGCATACAAATGCTCTGATCGTATCAGTTGAAATATACCATCTCATCAGCAAGTGGCTCACAAACTTCTACATGCTCTGCGTAAAGTACGATTCCCTCTCCCTGATATTCCATTCTCTTCTCAAACGCAACCTTCGCAGTAACATCCACCCACTGGCCTTCTGCGATCTTCGGAGCAAAAGCGCTCTTGCAGATGTAACCAAGGAATGTGGTATCATCTGCACAGCATGTCATGGCTGTTCTTCCGGGAACAAAGAATTTGCTTCCCATTCCACGCGGCTTCAGGGCACGTGCTTTAAAGTGAACGGTTTTTCCAACATAACGGTCCGGATGATCCATGGAATCCACAAACCAGATACCATAATCCTCCGGAAGGATATCGATCACCGGCGCATCAATATCAAATGGCATCTCATCCTCAAAAAGATCACCAAGCTCGCCCTCTTCATCCTCAAAGATGATCTCCGCACGCTGGTTCACCACCTTGATGCTTCTTCTGTAAGAAGGAAGCGGGTCGTTCTCCTGGCAGCGGTTAAAGATAACCATATCCGCATTGCGGACCATGTCCATAAAAAGTGACTTCATATTCGCCATATAGACTTGGAATGTGCTTGCATCCACACAGGTGATATGCTGCTCCACGCCCCAGCCTTCCGGTTTTTCCATTTCTTCGAATTTACTTACCAGCCACATGCCATTATACTCAATGATCACCCGCTCCGGCTGATGCAGGATCTCCATTGCCGCAAGTCGTTCCGGTGTAAGCTCTTCCTCGCTGTCAATGCTCTCCACAACGGTATTGCACTGTTTCAGTGCTTCCTCATCATATTCTTCCTCACCCTCTTCGCAAAGGATCAGCAGTGTTTTTCCATCGATCTGAAAGTAATCCTGCTGCAGGGTAAAGCTCAGGAAAGAGGTCTTGCCGCTTTCCAGAAAACCTGTGATCAGATAAACGGGTACTCTGGTCTCTTCCATAAATCCATCCTATCAGATACTGTACGATTTAATGTACAGTATCTGTTTCCTTTCTGTAACAATCTATATCTGTATTCCGCTTTGGCTTTGCGTCAAAACGAACATTTATTTTATCATATGCTTTATGCGATCCCGAAAAGCTCCTCCAGTGCATGCTCGTCAAGCTTAGAACCGATCACGCACAGACGGCCTGTATATTCCGGTGCACCCTCACGGATCTCAGTTTCTTCCGGAACCATATCAAAATAGATCCATGTTCCGTCTTCTGCCGGAAGCATTCCCTTTGCACGGAGGATGATACCGTATTTATCAGACTCGGAAAGTGCCTCAAGGATCTTCTCAAGTCCCTCACGTGTATATTTTTTAATAGTCTCACGGCCCCAGCTTGTGAAGACCTCATCTGCATGATGATGGTGGTGGTCATGTCCACAGCCACACTCTCCGTCGTGGTGATGGTGATGCTCATGCTCTTCATGATCATGGCCGCAACCGCACTCTCCGTCATGGTGATGGTGATGCTCATGCTCTTCATGATCATGGCCACAACCGCACTCTCCGTCATGGTGATGATGCTCATGCTCTTCATGATCATGGCCGCAGCCACACTCTCCGTCGTGGTGATGATGATGCTCATGCTCCTCCTCAAGCATCTCCTGCTCCAGGGATACCGGATGCTCCATAACCTCTACCAGCTTCTTACCGTCAAGATTCTCGATCGGAGTTGTAATGATAGCAGCATCCTTATTCAGGCTGCGGAGAAGCTCCAGGGACTCCTGAACCTTTTTCTCACTTGCAATATCAGTACGGCTCATGATGATAGCACCTGCATACTGGATCTGATTATCAAAGAACTCACCGAAGTTCTTCATATACATTTTGCATTTTTTTGCATCAACAACAGTTGTATAGCTGTTCAGTTTAATGTCAACCTCGTCCTGAACACCCTGTACAGCCTTGATAACGTCAGAAAGCTTACCAACTCCTGATGGCTCGATCAGAATACGATCCGGATGCTTCGTGTGTTGAGTGAGGCTAATGATAGTCTTCTGTCCGCCAGGGAGATTGAAGAAATCATCGCTGAACAGGATTCGGTTGTTATTCAACAGCGTGTACAACATCGCGTAATTACCACCCGTGATTCTCTTATTACAAAACCTAAGAAGAAAGGTTTTTTTAAGAGGCTGGCCGAGGCTTTTGTTCCCTCCAAACAAGATACTGCTGTATTGGTAAACACCTCACAAGAGTTTGCTACCGATACGATTCTTGAAGCTTATAATCCTGCTGATTCATTGCATCAGAAGATTCGTACCGCCAGCGAGCAGAAGCGGGCAAAGAAGAAAACACAGCCAACCAGATAAACTACAAACAGTAACGGAAGCCAGAATGACTGGGAAGTCTGTACCT
>ERZ838118.5393-NODE-5393-length-10117-cov-3.796561_pt1 | contig 10117 bp, 8 predicted proteins | sample MGYA00519863_ERZ838118 | MGnify/ENA primary metagenome ERZ838118 (study PRJEB31850, sample SAMEA3708827) | human gut metagenome | biome: human gut; feature: human-associated habitat; material: faeces | place: China | collected 2014 ...
CTGTTGTTTTTGGACTTGCATTAAAAGCTGCAACTCCTGGAACTAAAAAAGCTCTTCATGATATCTCTGCTGCAGTTACAAAAGCTGTACACTGGATCATCAACTGTGCTCCATTTGGTATTCTTGGACTTGTATATAACACTGTATCTACAAACGGATTAAGCATCTTTACTGATTATGGTAAACTTCTTGCCCTATTAGTTGGATGTATGTTATTTACTGTATTTGTAACAAACCCAATCATCGTATTTAGTATGCTTCGCAGAAACCCATATCCACTGATCTTAAAATGCTTAAAAGAAAGTGGTTTAACAGCATTCTTTACAAGAAGTTCTGCTGCAAACATTCCTATGAACATGGCTCTTTGCGAAAAACTGGGATTAAATGAAGATAACTATTCTGTATCTATCCCTCTTGGTTCTACGATCAACATGGATGGTGCTGCGATCACGATCACAGTTATGTCTCTTGCAGCTGCTCATACAATGGGTATCTCTGTTGATATTCCTACAGCGATCATCTTAAGTGTCTTAGCTGCTGTTTCTGCATGTGGTGCTTCTGGTGTCGCCGGTGGATCTTTACTGTTAATCCCTCTTGCATGTTCTTTATTTGGTATCTCAAATGATGTTGCCATGCAGGTTGTTGGTGTTGGATTCATCATTGGAGTAGTACAGGATTCTGTTGAAACTTGCTTAAATTCTTCTTCTGATGTATTACTTACAGCTACTGCTGAGTTATATCAGAGAAGAAAAGCTGGGGAAGATATTGTATTGATCCCTAATAAATAAAAGTTGTGGAAATATAAAAAAATAGGTTATTTAGCTTGGACCCACTCTCGTTCAGATTCGCGCGTAGCGGACACTAAATTCGACAGCGACGATCTTATCGTCACTGCTCATTAAGTGCCGACGAGCTCATATGCTCCAAGCTAAATAACCTATTTTTTATATTTAAATTTTGTTTATTGGTCAGCTGTAGGTGCGGATGGCTGCTCATGAGTATTAGATTTGATCGATTGTTTCTTTTTCTATCACGATCTTCGGATAATTCTCCAGATAAAATTGTTTCTGATCTGTAAGACATGCGTATTCGTAAGATTCTTTTTTATTCTTATTAAATATTGCGGATCTAATATCTTTAACTGTTCTTCATCTTCTTCCATATAATCTCTTAACATATCAAGCATCTCATTCCTCGACATCACGTCAAGCCCTGCGGTTGGTTCATCTAAGATTAGTAATTTTGCCTTGTGTGAGATCGCTGTGATCAATTTTAATTTGGCTTTCATTCCGAGAGAAAACTGCTCTAGTTTTTTGTCTGCTGACAGTTGATATTTCTCTATATATTTCGTAAATAATTGCTCATCAAATGCTATGTATGTATTTTTTAGAATATCTTTGATATCTTTCACGGTAAGATATTTGCTAAATCCAGAATCTGAAAGTACAACTCCTATCTTCTCTTTGTATAACAGCATTAAACTGTTGTCAACTGTTATATGGTGTTTGTTTTAAAATAAATAAAAAATAGAGTTATTGCATTATCATAATAAAAGTTCAAAAAGAACTATAGATAACGCAATAACTCCATTTTTATGTTTAAATTTTATATAATTTAATAATATTCTTCTACATATTTATCAGCAACTTCTTTATCCAAAGAAAAGTCCTCCATGATATTTTTTATTGTATCTTCTCTTGATGCTTCCATCTTCTTATAAATTTTAATTGCACCCTCTACTCTTCCTTCTATCCTTCCTTTCTCTCTTCCTCTTTCTTCTAATTCTTCTAAGGCCTTGCACATATTCAACTCAACTCCTTCCTGTTCTAATTTCAATGACTCAAATTCCTCTGGAATATCCAACATATCAATCAAAGAACGAGGGCCATCCCATTCATCCTCCCCATAATATATACAAATCGTAACAATCGGATGCAACCGATCTGTCTTTTGAAATTTTGATAAGAATTCATGTTTTGTCTTATAATTCTTATATTTTTTATTTTTAGCTTCCAGTTCCTTATATTCCTTCAAATAACTGAAAGCATCTCCTATCATATGCCTTAATGGCATCGCATAATGTATCTTAGATTGATTTTCAAGTCCCAAAATCACATAATCAACACCATTTCCGTTTAAAACAATCTAATTTTAACCAACGTTCCTTCGGGTATAAATAAACACAAAAATAGAGATGGAAATTCATTTTTCGTACTCCCATCTCTATTTATACTTGATGAATTACCGTATTTTCAACTTAATTCTTCTCATCCATCAATCCAAACTGTATCGTCACACAAGTAGCAATGATCAATCCAAACATATAAAATGAATATTTTAACACATTAAGTGGTGACACATCTGCGAGTGCCGTGATCATTAACATACCTCCATCATGTGGCATCAATGAGATAAATGCACAGGCAAAAATATCTACCAGACTGGCAAGTCTCTTTGGTGCAATCTTGTATTTTTCACCGATTTCTTTTGCGATCGGACAAGTAACAATAATAGCGATCGTGTTATTTACCATTGCCGCGGAAAGAATTCCTGACATCAGCCCGATTCCATATTCTGCACCGCGTCTGTTCTTGATCTTGCCACTGATCGCTCTTACCAGCCACTCAACTCCGCCATATTCGCGAACAATACCAATGATTCCAGATACCAAGATCGCAACCATACTGATACTAAACATATCACTCATACCATTTCCAATTGCCTGAATCCAGTCAAAGAATCCGCAGCTTCCCACACAAAGTCCGATAATACCTGCAGAGAGGATTCCTACAAAAAGTACAACTGCAACGTTAATCCCCATCAATGCTGCTCCAAGAACGATAAGATATGGAAGGACTTCAATGATATTGTAACTTCCTGCCTTGATTGCTCCACTTCCAGTACCTCCGACCACTGAATAAAGGATCATTGCCACGATCGCAGCCGGTAATGCGATAAAGAAGTTCATCTTAAACTTATCTTTCATCTCAGAACCGCATCCTTCTGCTGCTGAGATCGTTGTATCAGAGATCATGGAAAGGTTATCTCCAAAATAAGAACCTCCGATCACTGCTGCTCCAACGATCGCAACATTTAAGTGTGCTCCCTGTGCCACATTGATCGCGATTGGTGCCATTGCTGCAATGGTTCCCATGGATGTTCCTATTGATGTAGAAATAAAACAGCACATTAAAAATACACCTGGAATCAAAAATGTTACTGGAATCACATGAAGACATAGATTAACAACAGAATCTTTTCCTCCCATTGCCGCTGCTGCTCCCTGAAATCCCCCTGCCATCAGATAGATCAAAACGATCATCATAACTCCAGAATTTCCCATGTTTGTCGTCATAATGTTTAATTTATCTTTTACATCCATACTTCTGTTTAAAAGAAGTGCTACCGCACATCCTGCCAAAAGTGCGACATGACGTGGAAATTTTCCAAATGGGTCGTCTGCTCCCATCAAGGTAAATGTAATTCCACATCCTACATAACATACTAGAAATACGATCAGTGGAAGAAAGGCCACAGATCCTAGATTTTTCTTTTGTTTCTCCATTTCTTTTCCTCTCAATCTTAATATATATCCAGATAAATCTGTCTTATTTCTCTGCCAGATGCTTATCCAGTGCATTTTTTAACTGTGTCAGTGCCTGCTCAACCATCACTCGTGGACACGCAACGTTGAAACGCTCAAACTGTGCTGTCTCTGGTCCAAAGATGATTCCAGAATCCAGCCACAATTTTGCTTCTTCTAACATTAAATGTTCTAATTCTTCATTGCTGAATCCATATCCTGAGAAATCAACCCATACTAAATAAGTCCCTTCTGGTTCTACCATCTTTGCTTTTGGAAAGTTCTCTTTTACATATCGGCTCATATACTTTACGTTTTCATATATATATTCTACCAATTCATCTACCCAGTCAGCACCTTTTGTGTAACATACTTTCACAGCAAGCTGTCCCATTAAGCTTCCCTGACTGTAAGCTGCCTGTGTATTAGCCCATTGATATTTTTTTCTTAATTCTTCGTTTGGAATAATGATATTTGCTGGCTGTAATCCTGCAACATTAAATGTCTTTCCTGGCGAGCTGTAAAGTGCAATGATCTCATGAAATTTTTTATCCAGATTCATACAGCTTGTAAACTCATGTCCTGGAAAAATAAAATCACAATGCATCTCATCAACCATCCAGATTACGTTGTATTTTAAACAGATTTCTGCGACTTTTTCCATTTCTTCTCTTGTCCAGACTCTTCCTACTGGATTGTGTGGGTTGCAGAAGATCAGTGCTTTTACATTTTCTTCTTTGATCATTTGTTCCATTTTTTCAAAATCAATGGAATAACGATTGTTTTCATAACGAAGCTGACAGTTTACCAGTTTTCTTCCATCATTTTTGATAACTTCACTAAATGGATAGTACACTGGCTGCATAACCATCATGGCATCTCCTTCTTCGGTAAATGCCTTAACACTTGTTCCAAGTGCATAAACGATTCCTGCTCCAAGTGTTACCCATTCTGGTTTGATCGTATATCCGTATCTTGTTGAAAACCAGTGGTTCATTGCATCAAAATATTCATCTAAGGGATCCGTATATCCAAAAATCCCATGATCAATTCTTTTATGAAATTCATCAAGAATCTCATCTGGCAGACGAAAATCCATATCTGCTACCCAAAGAGGAAGCAGGTCATCTCTTCCTTTTCTCTTCATTCCAAAATCGTATTTCAAACAATCTGTTCCATGTCTATCGATTACTTCGTCAAAATTGTATTTTCCCATTTTCTACTCCTGTGTTGTTTTTTCTGTCCTTTTATACTGGAACATATAATATTTCATTTTTACCACCACAGATCATGCCAAGTGTTGCACTCTGTGCATTCGATAGATCATATTTTTTCCTTGTGATCTCTTTCATCGATGGTGCTTCTTCCATAACAGTTTTTTCTAAGTTTCCTCCACCAATACTTCCAATAATTCCATCTTTTGTGACAAGCATCATACTTCCAACACCTCGTGGAGATGAACCGGATTTCTTTGTGATAATGCACAGCACTCCTGATTCTTTTGTATCAAAAAGTTCTTTACTCATCGTACTTTCTGTTTCGTGATTTTTGATTGCGATCATCTCTGCTGCGATACTGATTGCAATCTCTTCTGGCGTTCTTGCACCGATCTTTAATCCGATTGGTGCATGGATCGTGCTGATCTGTTCTTCACTGTATCCTTCTTCTTTCATTGTCTCGAAGGTTTTTGCAACTTTTCCTTTGCTTCCGATCATTCCAAGATAGAGATATGGTCTTCGTAATACCGTTTCTGCACATAATCTGTCATTTGCATGTCCACGCGTGACAACCACATAAAATGCGTTATCTTGTTCTGGCAAAATATCTTCTATGTCATGAAAATCTCTGCAATAAACCTCATCTGCTTGTGGAAGCTTCTCTGGATCTGCAAATTCCTCTCTGTCATCGATCATAATCGTATAGAAATCTAAAAATTTCGCAATCCGGAGTAACTGGATCGCTACATGTCCAGCCCCGTAGATAACTAATTTCGGCTGAATTTTAAACCAATCGTCCTTGATCTGTGTGACATCTTTTTCTTCCTGTAAGAATCGAGCAATCACTCTTTGATACAATGTGTCTGCCTGTCCTGGATATACTTTGATTTTTGTATCTTTATATTGTTCTCTCAATGGTCCTAGATATCCTTTCTTCAGTAATTTTTGTAAATGCAGCGGTGTAAGGATCGTATCTTCTTTAATCTCTAAATCCTTATCCGCTAATGAAAGTCTGTGAACAACCTTGCTGGCTGGTTTCCCAAGTGCTGACATTCCGATCACAATATGAATCTCATCGATATTTTCAGGGATCACTGGTTCATAATCCGCTGGAATCTTTGCCGGCATTCCCCTGGAACCATCGGCTTCTATCAGCGTGATATCTGCTTCTTTTACTGCAGTTTCATAGAAATCTTCTGGTAATGGTCCGATTTTTTGTACTAACGCATTTTCTGGCGTCACAGGCATTCCCGCCATACAATATCCTATTTCATTTAATTGCTTTCGAATATCTTCTATATTTTCAGGGATCACGGTATCGGATTCCTTTTTCATATGAGTTGTCGTTGTGACAAAGACTTTCTTTCCAAGACTTCTATAATACTGTGCTAACTTATGAACTCTCGTTGTTTTTCCACCGGAACCTGCAACTGCAATGATCATATCTTTTTCCTCTTTATTCTTCTGCAAGAATCTTAACTGCATTTATTATCTGGTTGATTTCTTTCATTGTTGTTTCATGTCCAAAACTGAATCTTACCATTCCCTGCTCTATCGTACCGAAATGCTCATGTACCAATGGTGCACAATGAGCACCTGATCTTGTCTGTATCTGAAAACGTTCCATTAATTCATCACTGACACTTCCGGAATCATATTCTTCCAGGTTGATTGAACAAATGGCGGTTTGTTTTGTCAGATCTAATTGCTTTTCATGGTAAATTTTAATTCCTTGGATCTTCTGAATTTTTTTATAAAATATTTCAATAAGATTCATTTCCTGTTCACGTATCTTATCAATTCCATATGTATTGATAAAATCAATCGCGGCCCCAAGTCCTACGATTCCGATCCCATTTAATGTTCCTGCTTCCAATGCCTGTGGCAGCACTCCTGGCTGTGTTTTCGAAAATGATAAGATTCCTGTTCCACCTGTTTTTAACGGACGGATCTCTACACCTTTTCTAATACAGATCCCCCCGATACCCTGCGGTCCCATCAAGCCTTTATGTCCGGTAAAACATAATATATCGATATTATCTTCCTTCATGGAGATTGGGATTACTCCAGCACTTTGAGCGGTATCAACGACAAATAAAATTCCTTTTTCTCTACAAAGTTTTCCAACACTTTGAATATCAAACATTTCACCTGTCACATTGGATGCATGCGTCATCACGATCATCTTGGTATCTTTTGTGATCGCCTGTTTGATATCCCCCACATCTGGTGAAGTGATCGTTAAGCAAACTCCTTGTCGTTCCATCTCATATAATGGACGAAGAACGCTGTTGTGCTCCATAAACGTTGTGATCACATGATCACCATGATTTAAGCTTCCTTTGATCACTGTGTTTAAGCTTTCTGTAATTCCACTGGTAAATACAACTTGTTCTGCTCCATAGCCGTCAAAAAACTGATCTACTTTCGTACGAACTTCGTAAATCTTTCTTGCAGCATCCAGAGAACTTTCGTTGACACCTCTTCCGCTGTTGCCAAGTGCCAATGCGTTCATAACTGCATCCTTGACACACTCTGGTTTCGTGATATGCGTTGCTGCATAATCTGCATAAATTGTTTCTACCTTTTGTTTCTCATGGATACATATAGGAACATTCGGTTCTTCCTGCTGATCAGAAAGATTATTTTTCAAATATAATAATGCTTCCAAAACACCACCTGCAATGCATCTGGCTTTATCTGAAATTGTAAAGCAGTTATCATATTCTTCAGCTCTCGGATCGATATCTGCGATCTTAAATCCTTTTGTCACCGGATATCCATCACGAATTAAACCTCTCAGTAATCCATCCATACTTGCAGCTACATCAACAATCGTACCTTCTGGTGTTTCTATCTTTGCTAATAACTGGCCTTTGCTTACCATATCTGTGATATGACAGATATTTCTTAAGATCCCTTTAGCTGGGGAATGGATCACTCGTTCTTTTCCAAAGCCCTTGATCACTCCTGGAATTCCTGTGTTCGGGATCGCACTGCCTTCTTTGATGATCCTTCCAAGCCTGTGTCCACGCATCGTCTCGATCACAACATCGACATCTTCCTCTGCTGTAAATCCAGGTCCTAAAGCGATCGTGATCGGTGCCATATCTCTTGTTGTACCAAGATTTTTCTTCGCAAGAATGGCATCAACAACTGCGATCGGATGCAACTGTTTGATCATCTCTCCATTTGGATCGATCATTAATGCCGGATTCCCTGCTTTCATGATCTGTTCTGCTTCTTTGATATCATGTGCAAGATGGCAGGTCATATCCTCAACCTGCCATTTTTCTTCATAAACTGCTTCTGAAAATGCAACATTTCTACGAATTGCAGATGGATGTGCAATTTCTAAGATCAATACATGAAAACCACTTTTTACCAATTTATAAATTGTACCTGTGGCGATATCTCCACCGCCTCTTACAATGATTAAATCTTTCATAGATATTCCTCAAGGTTTGATCACTTTTCCTGCTTTTTCCATCATTTCTACGATATCATACATATTTGTGATGGAACCAACCGCTAATTTATCTGTAATATCATAGAAATTTAAGCATGTTCCGCAAGTATATATTTCGACTCCTTCTGCTTCTAATGTTTTTAAATCTTCCAGACTTTCTGAACCTTCACATGCGAGGAAAATTCCGCTGTTATACATTAAAACTGTCTTTGGAAGCTCCTCTAACTGGGTTAAGGCATAGATATATCCTTTGATTAAAATTTTTCCAAGTACTTCATCGCCCTCTCCCATCTTATTTGAGCACAGTACCACCACTGTTCCCTTCCCTGCCGGTTTTACTTCCTGTGGCTGTTCTTCTTCCGTTTTTGCTGACGAGAGTTCTGTCTTATCAGTCGGGACAATATGTACCTCATATTTCTTTTCCTCTAATCTGGTATAGGCAAATTCACAATTTTGAGAAGACGCAAACTTTCTCAGATTATCTACAGCAATCTGATTGTCAACCAGAATCTGAAATCCTTCTTTCTTTCCTTCTTCTAATTCTTTTTTTGCTGCCACAACCGGTCCTGGGCATGCAACTCCAAGTGCATCAATTACTTTCATCTCTAATCCCTCCTAAATATTCTATTTAAAGCATTACATGGTAAATTTGGTCAAATTCTATCTTCTTATTTTTCATTTTCGTTTCTAAGACTTTTTCTTTTTCCGGTAAAGTACACCAACATAATCCACAGCCTGCCGATACTACACCCGGCAGAGGAATCAGACGTCCCGGAAGTTCTTCTTTTTGACAGAATTCCTCCATTGCAATTGCCTGCGTAGTTGTATGAAAGGTAATCACCAGCTTCATCGTCTTTTTTCTCATGTTTTCATCCCCTTACGCCTTTCATCTTTATTCTAATAGAAAGCAACAAAAAAAACAAGAATAGAAACCTTCTATCCTTGTTTTTTGTCCTACACATTATCTTGCTTTTTTTAATGCAGCACGAAGCGCTGTTCCCACAATCATTGCTACTACATTTTAACTAAATCTCCTGGAATATACGGAATCACTCCTGCCGCAAGACCAGCTGCTGCACTCATATGTGCCTGGAAGCACAACCATGCTGTTCCAAATGCATAGCAGACTACTGTTCCTAATACCAGTCCGACTGCTTCCATTACTTTATTCCCCGGAAACAGTTTCATCAAAAGCCCTGCAATTAAGGTCAGGAAAATAAATCCAATCAAATATCCGCCAGTCGGACCTGCCAGTTTTCCAAATCCACCGGAAAATCCAGAAAATACCGGAACACCGACCATTCCGATTAATAAGTAAACCAGATAACTAATTGTTGCTCCATTCAGACCCAACACATAAAGACTTAAATAAATTGCTAAGTTGGTAAAACTGATTGGAACCGGGCTAAATGGAAGCGGAATTGATAATGGACCTAAAATACAGGTTACCGCTGTCATCAGTGCAATAAATGTCATCTGTCTGGTTGACATTTTCTTTGTTGTATGTTCTTTGTTCACTGTTGCTGTATTCATGTTTTTTTCCTCTCTTCTCTTTGTTTGACTTCCTTAGTATATAGAATTCCGTCTCTAATGTCAACCTTTTTTATTTATTATTAGTTAACATTTATTTTAACAAGAAAACATGGATAACAATTCCATGCTTTCTTTCCAGATTACTTTTTTCTTCTTAGGTCAATTTTTTGTTTTCATTTCCGAAGATTAAGATAATCCAAAATTAACTCTACCGTTTGGTCGATTCCAAGCACCCCTGTATCAATGCACAAGTCATAATGCTCTGCTTTTCCCCAGGTTTCTCCGGTATAATACTTATGGAAATCCGCCCTCTCC
>ERZ838118.5397-NODE-5397-length-10110-cov-6.895773_pt1 | contig 10110 bp, 9 predicted proteins | sample MGYA00519863_ERZ838118 | MGnify/ENA primary metagenome ERZ838118 (study PRJEB31850, sample SAMEA3708827) | human gut metagenome | biome: human gut; feature: human-associated habitat; material: faeces | place: China | collected 2014 ...
CTGACCCGGCTGTTCGTGGCCGACCAGGCCGCCCGGCTGTGAGAGAGGAAGCGGGCTAGGTGAACGAGAGAAAGGGCCGGGTCCTGGAGGCCCTGCTGGAGACCGTGGAGTTCGCGGTCCTCAGCTATGCCATGTCCGGGGCGGCCTTCGCCCTGCGGAGAGATCCCCTGTGGATCTTGTTCATGGTGGTGGAGATCCGGCTGCTCCAGAAATACTGGGCGGCCCTGGGCCGCTGCCTGACCGCCCGGTGGGCCCGGTGGACGCTGGCCGCCCTTGGGGTGGCCGCCTGCCTGACCGCGGCGGCGCTGTTCGGCCCCCTGCCGGTGCCGGAGGTGCCCGGCCTGCTGGGGTGAGGGGGCCCAGCCTCCGCCCAAAGAATATGAGAGTGCATGAAAATAGGAGTGAACTATGGAACTGTTTGAATTGATCCAGACCTTGAACCGGGCCCACGGCCCCTCGGGGGACGAGGGGGAGATCCGGGAGGTCATCCGGGCCCTGGCGGAGCCCTATGCCGACGAGATCACCGCAGACACCATGGGCAGCCTGATCGTCCACAGGCGGGGGAAGGGGCCCAAGCTGCTCCTCGCCGCCCACATGGACTCCATCGGCTTCGTCGTCACCCACATCGAGAAGGAGGGCTTCCTCTGGGAGGCGTCAGCCCCAAAGAGGCGGCCTACACCCCCGTCCGCTTCAAAAGCGGCCTGCGGGGGGTCTTTGCCCCGGAGGAGAAGGCCGACTTCGGCAAGCTGAAGCTGGACGAGTGCTTCCTGGACATCGGCGCCGGGGACGAGGCGGCGGCGAAACAGCTGGTCCAGGTGGGGGACAGCGCGGTCTATGACACCCCCGCTTTCCGCACAGGGGACCTGGTGGTCTCCCCTTATCTGGACGACCGGATCTCCTGCGCGGTGCTGCTCTCCGCCCTGGAGCGGATCGGGGAGTGCCCCAACGACCTCTACCTGGTGTTCACCGCCCAGGAGGAGGTGGGGCTGCGGGGGGCACGGACCGCCGCCTGGTCCATCGCCCCGGACTACGCCGTGGCGGTGGACGTGACCGATGTGGACGACACGCCCGGCTCGGAGCGCGCGGGCACGGCCCGGCTGGGCCGGGGCGCGGCGGTGAAGGTGATGGACTCCTCCGTCATCTGCCACCCCGCCATGGTGGCGCTGCTGGAGGACACCGCCCGGGAGGGGGACATCCCCGTCCAGCGGGACATCATGCGGGCGGGGGGCACCGACGCGGGGGCCATCCACCTGACCCGCACCGGCGTCATCACCGGGGGCATCTCAGTGCCCTGCCGGTATATCCACACCCCGGCGGAGACCGCCAGCCTGTCCGACGCGGATGCCTGCGTCCGGCTGGCAGCCGCCCTGGCCCAGCGGCCGCTGGAGCAGCCCTGAGGGGGTGGCCGGGCGGGGAGAGCCCGTATGAAACCAAAGAAAGATAGGAATGAGCAAGGAATATGACATTACAGATAAGCCAGCGGGTCCTGGACCTGGGTGAGAAGGCCCGGCAGGGCCTGGCGGAGCAGTTTGCACGCATCGACGCCATTGCCGAGGAGAACACCGCCCGGGTGCTGTCCACATAGGCCGCGACGGCCTGCCCGGCTTTCGCGCCCGGGCCGGCGTCGTTTTCGATCGTCATGTCCTCCACCCAGAGCGTTTCGCCGCTGAAAAAGGCGGTGTAGCTGCGGAAGGTATGGGTGGGCCGCCCGTCCTTGTGAGGCAGCTTGCCGCCGTCGCCCCACACGAGTTTTGTCTTATCTGCACCCGCCCCCCGCAGGGTGATGCAGCGCTTTTCGCAGACCAGCTTTTCCCGGTAAATGCCGGGGCCGACCTGCACCAGTGCTTCTTCCTTATAGGGTACAGCCAGCACCGCCTCCGCGATGGACGCGAAGTCGCCGCTGCCGTCCTGTGCAACTGTAACTTTCAGCATATATGTTTCTCCTATGATTGATCCAGATACTGATAAGTATACCCTCTCGCCGCCCAAAAAGCAACTCAGCTGTTTTCGAGCCGAAGAACAGCGGCGGTAATGTCGTCGGGACGGCCCCGCTGGACGGCACGGGCGCGGGCGGCTTCCACCAGCTTTTTCGCCAGAACGTCGGGCTGTTCTGCCTTGGCAGCGGAGAGTTCCAGCTGCTGCATCACCCAGCCGGGGCCGTCCACTAAGAGGCCGTCCGACACCAGCACCACATAGTCCCCCGCCGCCAGATGCACCACCCGGCTCTGCCCGCTGACGCCGCCGAGGATGCCCATCGGCAGGCTGGCTTCGCCCACAGCCCGGGCCTTGCCCCCATGCACGAGGAAGCCCGGGGCCGCACCGGCCTTGAAGAGCCGGGCTGTGCCGGTATAGAGGTCTACGCTCACGAGGTCGAGGGTCGCGCCGCTCTCCTCGTCGCTCTTGAGGGCCAGTGCCACGTTCACGAGCCGGGCCGCAAGCTCTGCGGTAAAGCCCGCTTTGAGCAGGCGTGCCGTCAGCTCTGCGGCAAGGCTGCCGTCTACTGCCGCCGGACGTCCCGTTCCCATGCCGTCGCAGAGTATCATCTGGGCCGCTGCCGCACTGCAGAACTGCTGGACTGCGTCGCCGGAGATCTCGCCCCGCGCCGCCGCGCCCGCCGTCCCGAATACGGCCCGGAGCAGCGGCTTTTCGGCAAAGAGCAGGGTGGTCATCCCCTTGCAGGAGAGTACCTGCGGCGGCTCGAGGCTGCGGCGGCAGATACGCCCCACCTCCCCGGCCAGAGCGGCCAGCTCTTTTTCATTGAAGCGGGTGCGGGGCAGCGTCACCGCCGCCCGGGTGCGGCCCAGATCGTCCAGCGTCACAGCACATTCCAGCGGCGGCGTCCCCAGCTGAGCGAACAGCGCCGACACCCGGCCAGACTTGTAGGGCTCCGGGCTTCCGGGACGCCCCAGCTGTTCGCTGAGGACGCCCAATGCATCGGCCACGGCGCTGTACTGCTCCGTGAGGGCCGTCCGCATGGCCTCGGAGTGGACGCGAGCCTCCCGGCGGCTGCGGTAGAGTGCAAACGCCTTGTCCCCCGCCGCGCAGAGCGCCGCCGGGTGGATGCACCGCGCCAGCTGACCGGGCAGAAGCACCGCTTCCAGATGGCCTTTTTCTTCCAGAATGGGGCGCAGGGCCTCCATTCCTTCCAGCGTGGAGGCGTGCTCCTGCTTCCAGCAGACTTCCCGCCGCCCGCAGTTGGCGCAGAGGCCGTCGTGGATGTTGTCGATGACCCATCGGAAACCCTCGCACCGGCGTGGAAAAGCGTCGTAAACCTCGTTCACCGTCTCCGCCAGCGAGGAGAGGCTTTCGGCCACTGCTTCCAGCCGGGTCGCGGCGGCAGAGAGGCGCGGCCGCTCGTCGCCGGGCGGGTCGTTCTCTTTGAGGGCGGGCATCAGCCAGCCCGCAGGCAGCAGGGCGCAGAGCCCCGCACCCGCCCCGGCGCTGAGCAGAAAGCTGAACGCCCCCGCCAGCGGCTGGACGCAGAGCACCCCCGCCACGCAGCCGCCCGCATAGGCCGCAAGCCCCTCCACCCGTCGCGCCGGGGCAAGCACTGCCGCAGCGGCACACCCACAGGCAAGCCCGGCGGCGGCAGGCGCAAGGGCAGGGTCTGACGCGGCCAGAGCCGCACCCGTCACCCCGCTGAAAGCCAATGCCTCCAGCGGCAGGCCCTTGCAGCAGAGGGCCAGCTCTGCCGCCGCACAGGCCATCACCCCAGGCAGGAAGAAGCCAAAGCTCATCCCGCCCAGTGCGGCGGCCACAGCGGCAGACAAGATCAGGCTGCCCATGCCCGGTTTTTCGGGCGGGAAGCGCCGCAGGCCGTATCCCGCCGCTGCTGCCAGCAGGGCGTCGCCGCCGCAGAACAGGATGGTCTGAACGCCGTTTTCCTCCCCCGCCGCGAAGCAGACTGCGCTTCCCACCAGTGTGCCGCAGCCAGCCGCCACCGCCGGGACGGATCGGCCAGGCCAGAGCCATCGTGCCGCTACCGCCGCACCCAGTGCGCAGAGCAGGCAGACGCTCTCCACGGTCAGCGTGCCGAAACTCCGGGCCAGCACCCCCAGTGCGGCCCCGGCAGCCCCCACAGCGAAGCAGTCCTCCGCAAAGCCCAGCGTCAGCCCCAGCCCGAAAGGCATCAGCGCACCGTACAGCACGGCCCAGCCTCCGGCCAGCCCCAGCAGGAATGCGCTGCCCTGCCGCAGGGCGGGCCGCACTGCCGCCCGCGCCCGGAGCGCACCGTTCACCCGCTTTTTCCCGTCCGTGAGCTGTATCGTCCGAAAAGACACCTGCATGAAAAAATCCCCGCTTTCCGGCGGGGATCTTTTGCAATATCACGCTGTGCTGTTCTGTTTCCCGCGCCTTCTGCGTATACTGTAGCGCAGGGCGCGCGCAGTTTTTGGCGCAAGGTATGGAACCGCCGTAAATGTCCCCAAAAATGTAAAAAAGTCCTACAACACTCAAAAGCGCCGCAGGACTTTGAAGTTTTATAATGAATATCAGCTGCTCAGCAATAAAAATGCACCTCGTGGAAATCATTTTTCCACCGGTCGATTATATCACTTCTATTTTTTTCGATTTCTTTTTGAATTTTCTTCAATTCTTTTTGGGGAATCCGGGAATTATTATGCGCTATGACGCACTTTCCCTCTCGAGTTATCTAAATTTTAGTGGCATGTTCACTCGGGGTGCCCTCTGCCACATGCAGATGCACAGGCTCTACGGGAGTTCCCTCATTCATCTAGTAATATACATTAAATGCTCCAACTTTCAATACTTTGGGCATACATTCTCCTTTCAAAAATCAACATACTTTTTTCTTAATGATTTCCTTGTAACGTGCCATTTCCTCCGGGGTAAAGCCGTTGATGTCTTCCCATTTGTAGTCCGGAAGATAGCAGACAGCAGAATGGAAGCAGTCTTTTGCATCCGGCTTTTCAAAATAGACCTTCACGCGGCCATCCGGGAGCATCTCCGAATGGACGACCTCGGTGTTATCGTCCAGCGTCATAAACGGATACATCATACAGACTGCCTCCTCACTTTTTTATTATAAGGTATTTCAGCCATTCAGCTTCTCGATAGCGGCCTTCACCCGCTCGAGGGCCGTTTCGCGGCCCATCATGCAGGCGAGGTCGGTGCCGCCGCCGGGGGTGCGCTGCTTGCCGGAGAGGGCGATGCCCAGCGGGTAGAGCAGCCAGCCATTCTTCTTGCCCAGCTCCTCGGCCTTGGCCTTGCAGGCGTCGAAGACGGTGTCACGGTCATTGAAGTCCAGTGCCTCGTCGCTCAGCACGGGCAGCAGGGCTTCCAGCGCCTCCTTTGCGGACTCCGGGGTAGTCTTCTGCTTCTTGTTGGCGTAGAGGCTCACGTCATACTCGGGCATGGCGTCGAAGAAGTCCAGCTGCTCGGGGATCTCGCCCAGGACCTCGCAGCGGGGCTGCAGATTTGCACAGAGCAGCTTCTTGTTGATGGGGGTATGGACGGCGCTGTCGATCCAGGGCTCGGCCTTGGCCAGGAACTCCTCGGGGGACAGGCGGCGGATATACTCGGCGTTGATGGCCCGCAGCTTGAGAGGGTCGAAGATGGCGGGAGACTTGGAGATGCCGTCCGGCGTCCAGATCCTGACCAGATCAGCCAGCGAGAAGATCTCCTGCTCGGCGTACTCGCCCTTGGGGCTCCAGCCCAGCAGGCAGATGTAGTTCAGGATCGCCTCGGTCAGGTAGCCCTTTGCAACGAGATCCTGATAGCTGGCGTCGCCGTTGCGCTTGGACAGCTTGTTCTGAGCGTCCTTCATGACCGGCGGGCAGTGGATGTAGTTGGGGATGTTCCAGCCGAAAGCCTGGTACAGCAGGTTATACTTCGGGGTGGAGGACAGATACTCGCTGCCGCGGATGACGTGGGTGATGCCCATGAGGTGGTCGTCCACGACATTTGCGAAGTTATAAGTGGGCATACCGTCGGTCTTGATGAGGATCTGGTCGTCCATCTCGCTGTTGTTGACCTCGATATGGCCGTAGACCATATCATCGAAGCCGGTCACGCCCTCGCGGGGGATCTTCTGGCGGATGACGTAAGGCTCACCGGCGGCGAGGCGCTTTTCCACCTCTTCCCTGGGCAGGTCGCGGCAGCAGCCATCGTAGTGGGTCATCTCACCGTGGGCGCGCTGCTCGGCGTGGAGGGCTTCCAGACGCTCCTCGGTGCAGAAGCAGTAATAGGCCTTGCCCTCAGCTACCAGCTGCTCGGCATACTGCTTGAACATGCCCATGCGCTCGCTCTGGACGTAGGGGCCGACGGGGCCGCCGATGTCCGGGCCTTCGTCCCACAGCAGGCCGGTCTCCCGCAGGGTGTTGTAGATGACATCCACAGCGCCCTCCACGTAGCGGCCCTGGTCGGTGTCCTCGATGCGGAGGATGAAGGTGCCGTCATCGTGCTTGGCCATCAGGTAGGTGTACAGGGCCGTGCGCAGGTTGCCAACGTGCATATAACCCGTGGGCGAGGGAGCAAAACGGGTGCGGATATGATTGTTCGGCATAATGATTTCTCCTTTTATCGCAATTTTCAAAAATAGTGCCTATCAAAATAGCATATTTGCGATATGCAGTTTGCGGATGTTGCTTGTGCATTAAAAACGCAAACTGCTATAATCTATCATCGGCAAATGAATTGCAAATATCTCTGCCTAAGTTTACCCTCTCCGGCCCTGTTTGTCAACGGAGACAGCAAAGAGGAGCGGCCTTGGCCGCCACTCTTTGCTTCTTTGAGAAGTTTTTGTCGAATCTGCCCGTTTAGATTGACGAATGACTCAACTTTTTGTATACTGAACAGGAACAAGTTGACAGAATTTTCCTGTTTTTCCTGCACGGGAACATTTTTTGCGTTGTGTCGGCGTAAAAGACGCTCATTCTGCCATCTTTCCGGACACACTGAAAAGGAGAAATGAATATGAAAACAACTGGCATCGTTCGGGGCATCGATTCTCTGGGCCGCATCGTCCTCCCCAAGGAGCTGCGCACCAATATGCACATCGACAAGGACTCGAAGCTCGAGATCTTCGTGGAGGGCGATCAGATCATCCTCAAAAAGCACCGTCCCGCCGGCAGCTGCGATTTCTGCGGCGAGCTGGCGGCCGACATGGCCCAGTATGAGGGTTACTGCATCTGCCCCGCCTGCCGGGCCAAGATCGCTGCGCTGTAAACGGAAAAGGAGAATCACATGAGTCAGATGATCGACTTCACCCTGCCCTCCTGCGTACCGAGCCGGACGCTCCATGCATTCCGCTGTGTGCCGGAGGGTGAGGTGCGGGCCATCCTGCAGCTCTCCCACGGCATGGTGGAGTTCATCGACCGGTACAAGCCTCTGGCCGAGTATCTGGCCGCCCGGGGCATCCTCGTCACCGGCCACGACCATCTGGGCCACGGCGGCTCCATCCGCACCAGGGCGGATTACGGCTATTTCGCCCAGCCCGATGGCAACCGCGCCGTCCTCGACGACCTTCATGCTGTCACTGCGCTGACGAAACAGCTCTATCCCGGTGTCCCCTATTTTCTGCTGGGCCACAGCATGGGCTCGTTCTACGCCCGGCAGTACCTTTGCGAGTGGGGCGGTGAGCTTGACGGAGCCATCATCATGGGTACCGGCTTCCAGCCCAAAGCGCTGGTCGCCACGGCCCGGGCGCTCTGCCGGGTGCTGGCCGTCTTTTTCGGCTGGGAGCACCGCAGCAAGCTGGTGGCGAACCTCTCCTTCCTCGGCTACAACAGGGGGCTCGAGGGCCGCACGCCTCAGGACTGGCTCAACCGTGACCAGGCCGAAGTGGACAAGTACCGCGCCGACGAGCGCTGCATGTTCACCTTCACTCTGAACGCCTACTACAGCATGTTCACAGGCATCCTGCGGCTGTACGACCCCGCCGTTCTGGCCGGGGTGCCGAAGGACCTGCCCCTTCTCTTCCTCGCCGGTGACGCCGACCCTGTGGGCGAGCGCACCGCCGGAGTCCGGCGGGCCATCCAGAGCCTCCGGGACGCCGGTGTCGGGAACATCGAGTCGAAATTCTACCCCGGCGCCCGCCACGAGCTGCTGGTGGAGACGAACAAAGCCGAGGTGTTTGCGGACATCGCGGACTGGCTCGAAAAACAACTGCATCTTTGAATCCAAAGCTCCTTCATCGGCCTGACGATGTGGGAGCTTTTTCTTCTGGAATATGGAAAAGCGCCCCGCCGGGCGGCTGAAGAAGCCATCGGCGGGGCACTTTTTACATTATGGATCCAGGTCAGGAGCCAAACTCCAGCCCAACATCATGTGTAGTTGCACTGACTTTTTTCCCGTTGTGGCTTAATGTTCCTTTCATTTCTATCTTCTTTTCCTGTCCCCTTGCGTAAGCCTCCATCTTCTTCCACCACTTTTCTTCCGGGCTTCCCTCACTTACGTTGCTAGTATCCTCAATAAACGCACCATAGCAAAAAATTTCAGTCGGGCTATTGAATGTCAGTGTAGGTTCATCTGTACTCGTTCTCGCCCGACGAATCTTACACGACTTAGGGTTCATTCCCTCAAGCTTCATTCCAAAATCTTCTGCTTTTACAGTGACTTCGTTTCCGTCTTTGGGGTAAATGCGAACTGTATATCCGCACACTATTTCGCTTCCCGTGGCATACAAACACGATTTCGTGAAACATACATACATATCACCCATGTCAACTCTATCACCAAACATCACAGGGAGACTGTTGCTACTGCATCCAGTCAATCCCCCCCCCCCCCTATCAACAGGGCGGCGGCGCCGGAGAGCTTGAAAAAATCACGTCTTGTCATTTCTTTCATGGCCGTTTTCTCCTTATTTTATCGTTATCACATCGTATGAGGGCATTCCTCTTTTGAGGAATTGTATCAGTTTTGCAAAGTGGCTGTCAATCCGATTTCCAATCTTTCACATTTATCAGCATTTTGGCAAAATACCGACCGCATTTTTTGAAAAATCCCACAAAACGCAAAGCGCCCCGCCGGGCGGCTGAAGAAGCCATCGGCGGGGCGCTGTTGTTTTCTGCTCTTATTTTTGGGCGAGGATTCCATCCACGACAGCCACAAGGGCCTTGCCCCGGCGGCCCAGAATTTTAGGCAGCAGGATGCGGGCCATGGCCCAGACACCGGAGAAGTTGTACAGGATGATGAGGGCGGTGATGATGCCCGTCCAGAGGCCGTACAGCGGCGTATCGGCCAGCAGCACGAAAGCCTCGAACACCAGCGCGGCGGCGTTGACGAGGACGCGGCCCGGGTGGACATGCATCCCGATCATGCCGTGGGCATCCATGGCGCGGAGAGTGAACACCAGACCGAGGCCGAGGAAGGACGCATAGGTCGCACCCACAGGACCCCACCACTTGATGAAGAAGTAGTTCATGAGGCAGTTGCTGATGGCACCGGCCATCATGGTGACCATGCTGCGCTGGGACTTCTTATTCACGACATAGACGCTGTTCATGAACTGATTGAAGCAGCTGCAGGTAGACGCCAGCACGAGGAACGGCACGAAGTGCCATGCGTAATAGTAGTTGGACTTCATGACGTGCATGACAGGGCGGCAGAGCCAGATGATGCCCGCTGCACAGCAGAACAGCACGCTGGAATAGGTGCGGAAGATCTGGGTAAAGAACCTGGCTCTCCCCTCTTCCTCGGTGACAGCCGACAGCTGCCATGCATCGTAGAAGATAAGGCCCAGCGTCGTGAGGATGGTGGGCAGGAAGTAGCCGGTGGAGAGCAGGCCGCTCCATGCGTCGCCGCTGTGGCCGTCGAGGCCGTCGCACATCTCACGCACAAAGAACAGATCGGAGGCGTTGATGATCCAGAAGCTTATCTGTGCAGGGATCATGGGCAGCGAGAAGTGGAGCATCTGCTTCCAGAGGGTCTTGTTGATGCCCTTCAGCTCGATGAAATCCCAGAGCTTGCCGGTGAGCATCAGGAAGAGCACGCTCACGAAGTCGCCGCTGATGATGGCCAGCAGATAGCCGTTGGCACCCCACTTGAAGCCCACCAGATAGAGCACATAAAACGCCATGGTCGCCACGGTGCAGAGCACGCCGTCCACGGCCACCAGCTTGTTCCACTGGCGGCTGCGCACGAACTGGG
>ERZ838118.5399-NODE-5399-length-10105-cov-3.984279_pt1 | contig 10105 bp, 8 predicted proteins | sample MGYA00519863_ERZ838118 | MGnify/ENA primary metagenome ERZ838118 (study PRJEB31850, sample SAMEA3708827) | human gut metagenome | biome: human gut; feature: human-associated habitat; material: faeces | place: China | collected 2014 ...
TCTGCGAGGTGCGCAGCGCCTTGGCCTCCTTGACGACCGTTTCGATCTGCACGCCGGGCTTGAGTTCGATCCTGCCGATATTCTGTTTGCCGGCCGCCACCCGGAAGGTGGTTTCGTAATTGTTGTAACCGAGGAAGGAGACGGTGAGTCTGTATTCGCCGTAGGGCAGCGAGGGAATCGCCACGGCGCCTTTATAGCCGGAAGTGAAATACTGTTTCTGATCCGGAGTCCCGACCGGAGCGACCTCCAGCACGGCTCCGGCAACGCTTTCGCCGGTGTCGGCGTCGAGCACCGTTCCGCTGACCGCACCCTTTTGGGCGAATGCGGCCACGGCGAAAAGCAGGAATAGGGTTGAGAGTAGTAGCCGTTTCATCTTAATGTTCTGTGTACTTTCTGATTTTGCGCATGCGAAGATAGCTTTTTTCTCGCAGACGACCCTCCGATGCGGGGTGAATCGACAAAAAAAGGGCGTCAGCCGACAACCGACGCCCCGACTGCAACAAACCGGTCGATGTTCCTAACCTCACTTTTTCTCCTTTCCGGAGCGCGGTCCGTCGCATTTCCTGTCCCCCGCGCAGGGGGCGCACTTGCGGCCTTCACGCACGGCGGCCTTGTCGCCCCGGCCGTCCTTCATCCGGGGACCGCGGTTCATGCCGTGGCGCGGGCCTTGCATCTGCTTCCACTGCTCGAACTGTTCGGGCGTGAGGATGCCTTTCATCTTCTCGGCCTGCGCCTTGCGGTATGCGCGCATCTGCTCGGCCTGCGCCTGCATCTCCTTTATATCCTGCAGGTTGACCTCATAGAGCTGCTTCGACTGCTTTTCGCTGAGGTTCAACTTCTCGGTCATGCGTTCGGTCCTGCGCTGGGCCATCTGCTCGGCCGTCGGCCGCTCCTTCATCATCGGAGCCTTCTTCGAATCCTGCGCAAAAGCGCCCGTTCCGGCCAGCAGGCACAAAGCCGCGGCGACTGCAAAAATTCTCTTTTTCATAATCTCAAATATCAATGGTTAATTCAATCCGTCAATCGGACCCGTTTCGGTCCCCTTACGATGCAAAGGTAAGGCCAAACCGGAAAAACGGAACGGCAATGCGGGTCAAACGCCCGAAGCTCAGGGTCAAACGCCTATTCGGCGGGTTGAACGGACGTGAGCCACGCCTTGAATTCGGGGACGCGGGCCTTGGAAATGACGATGCGCTCAGGAGTTTCGAGCACGAGACTCAGCGAAAGACGGCTGCCGAACCACACGGAAATCTCCTTCACGGCGCGGCGCGCCACGATGAACTGGCGGTTGGCGCGGAAGAAATCGGCTTCGGGCAGGACGGCCTGCAGCGCTTCGAGCGTCTTGTCGAGCGGATAGGACGCCCCGGCGAAGGTATAGGCCGTCACCTTCTCGTTGCAGGTATAGCAGAATGCGATATCCTCGCGTTTGAGCGGAATGATCTTGTCGCGGACATGCACCAGAAAGGTCTGCTCGCGGCGCGCCGCGGCCAGCGTGCGCACGCGCGAACCGTAATCGCTGCGCTCGCCCTTGGACAGCCGCATGAGCTTGTCGAGCGCCCGCTGCACGTCGGCCGCATTGAGCGGCTTGAGCAGGTAGTCGATGCTGTTCACCTTGAAGGCCTCCAGCGCATAGCGGTCGTAGGCTGTCGTGAAGATCACCGGCGCCGTGACCTCCACGGCGTCGAATATGCGGAACGAATCGCCGTCGGCCAGATGGATGTCCATGAACAGCAGGTCGGGCTGGGGGTTGGCGCGCAGCCAATCGACGCTCTCCTCGACGCTTTCGAGCGTATCGACGACACGGATGTCGGGAGCCGCCTGTTTCAGAATGGCTTTCAGGTTCAGCGCGGCGGCGGTTTCGTCCTCTATGATCAGTGCTTTCATCCTGCAAGGGGGTTATGCAGCGGCATCCGCACGACGAACTCCTTGTCGGTGTCGATGATTTCGATGTCGCGGCCGGTTATCAGGTGCCAGCGGTTACGCAGGTTCTCCAGTCCGATGCCGGTCGAAGGTTCGGGTTCGAGCTTCGGCACCTTGGGATTGGCCACCACCAGCCAGCCGTTCTCGGTGCGGATCGAAATGTGGAACGGCTTGCTGCGGGTTATGGTGTTGTGCTTGACGGCATTGCCGATCAGCGGCTGCAGCGAGAGCGCCGGAAGCGTCCACGTGCGGTACTTCTCCTCGATGTCGATGTCGAAGAAGAGCTTGTCGGCATAGCGTATCTTGAAGAGATAGCTGTACGCCTCGACGAATTTCAGCTCCTCGTCGAGCGTCATCAGCGTACTCTGTCCGTTCTGGATGATGTAGCGGAACGTATAGGAGAGTTGGTCGATGTAGGTCAGCGCCTTCTCGTCGTGCTTCTCGCGCACGAGCATCGCCAGCGAATTGAGCGAATTGAAGAAGAAATGGGGGTTGATCTGTCCCACGAGCATGTTGTAGCGGGTCGTGAGGTTCTCGTTCTTGAGCCGCTCGTTCTCCATGACGACGGCCTGCTGCTTCGAATTGAGCACGTAGACCCAGCCGTAGAGCATCGACACCGCCACGGCGAACGAACACTTCAGCAGCAGCATGTAGTCGAAAATATGGTCGCCCATGCAGTTCAGCATGATGCGCCCCGAACGCCACTCCGTGACCGGCGCGACCATATACAGCGCGGCGGCGGCCAGCACGCACCATATGCAGTGGCGCACGAAGCGGCCCGGCGTGTACCTGCGGCGGACGGAGGTGAGGATCGAAAGCATGATGAACGAAACGACCAGATAATAGAAGAGCTGCAGCGCGAGTTCCGTCGTTTTCGAAGGCCGGTTGAAAAGCGTGCTGTAATCGAACTCCTCGCCGTTGCGCATGCGCAGTTCGGTCATCACCGGATGCGCCCCGTGACGGCGCGGCGCGGCCAGATTCGCCACCAGACGGTCGCCGTCCTTCAGGTTCATCCGGTAGATGCGCTGCATCATCACATAGACGCTGTCGCCGTTCTCGTAGACGATGTAGCCGTGACCGTCGGGACTTATCCGCAGCGTTCCCTCCTCGCCGCGCGCAATGACGCTCGCCTTGGCCGGACGCTGCTGTCCGTCGCTCTTCTGATCGACGATCAGCAGCAGCACGTAGGAGAAATTGACGACCAGACTGACGGCCAGCGCCACCAGCAGGTTGAGAATCAGGTCGGAATATTTCGGTTGCAGCCCCATCCGCCGTTTACTCCTCCTCTTTGAACCACGACGCATAGAGCATGTAGTCGCGGGCCGTGCGGCGGATGATCTCCTCGCGCTGCTGGGGCGTCACCTCCTTGACCTTCTTGGCCGGCACGCCCGCATACACCGAATTGGGTTCCAGCTGGGCGTTGGAGAGCACCAGCGCGTTGGCCGCGATGATGCAGCCCGACGGAACGACGGCGTTGTCCAGCAGGGTAGCGCCCATGCCGATCAGACAGTTGTCGCCGATGCGCGCACCGTGGATGACGGCGTTGTGGCCCACCGACACGTCGTTGCCGATAATTGTCTGCGACGGATGCGGCGAACCGTCGTAAAGCGTGTGCAGAACCACGCCGTCCTGAATATTCGTGCGGTCGCCGATGACGATTTTGTTCACGTCGCCGCGCAATACGGCGTTGTACCAGATCGAACAGTCGCGGCCGATGGTCACATCGCCCAGAATGACGGCCGTCTCGGCCAAAAAGGTATTTTCACCGATTGCGGGCGTATGTCCCCGCACCTTTTTAATCAAAGCCATAAGTTTATATGCTATTAAATGTCACTTCGCTTTTGTATCGTCTCCGCGTGTCCGAGGGCGGACATTCACGGCAGAGCCGTGTTTTCAGGTCTGCCCCTCCCCTAAATCCCCTCCTCGGAGGGGACTTGGCATTAGTGCGGACACATGCTATTGAATGTCTCTTCGTGTTTGGCCTCCTGCCAGTACTCCTCCATCTTTTCGAGCGGAAGCTCGTAGAGCGTATGTCCTTCGGCGGCAGCCTTTTCCTCCATGTAATTGAAGCGGCGGATGAACTTCTTGTTCGTACGTTCCAGCGCCGATTCGGGGTCGATGCCGTAGAGCCGCGACGCATTGACCAGCGCGAAGAACAGGTCGCCGAATTCGCCTTCGAGCTTCTCCCGGCTGCCGGGGGCTTCCGAACGCATCTCGGCTTCGACCTCCGCGATCTCCTCCTTCACCTTGTCCCACACATCCTCGCGCCGCTGCCAGTCGAAACCCGTCGCGGCGGCTTTCTCGCCCACGCGGAAAGCCTTGACCATGGCCGGAAGCGAGCGGGGTACGCCGCCCAGCGTGCCGCTCTTGCGGTTTTTCTTGCGGAGTTTCAGGGCTTCCCAGTTCTCCTTGACCGCGTCGGGCGTATTGGCGTGAATATCGCCGTAGACATGCGGATGACGGTATATCAGCTTGTCGCACAGGGCATCGGCGACCTCGCCGAAATCGAAAGCTCCCGCCTCCTCGCCCAGCTTGGAGTAGAACACCACATGCAGCAGCAGGTCGCCCAGCTCCTCCTTGATGCCCTCCATATTGTGGTCGGTGATGGCGTCGGCCAGCTCGTACGTCTCCTCGATGGTATTGCTCCGCAGCGAATCGAAAGTCTGCTCGCGGTCCCACGGACACTCGCGGCGCAGCGTGTTCATCACTTCGAGCAAACGGGCCGTAGCCTCCAGTCGTTTATCTTCCATGCTCAGTTACAGTTTACGGCAATGGCTGTTCGGGAAGCGGAGTCGGCCGATCTGCCTGAGCGCGCCCGTCCATGCCGGAATTTATTTTCAGCAAAGGTAGCAATTCGGCGGAAAAAAAGTAACTTTGTCCGAAACAAAATTCCGTACCGCCATGAAACTGCGATACCTGCTGCCCCTTGCGGGGGTGTTCTGCACCTGCCTCTCGACATACGCCCAGCCGTCGCCGGCCCGTCAGGCCTTCTACGGGGGCGCCTGCCGCATCAGCTCCCGGACGATGCTCTGTTACGAAACGCCGCTGGCGCCGCTGGCCGCCTACCTGCGCGAATATATCAACGTCGAAACGGCCAGCGACAGTATGTCGGCCGACGACGCGATCGTGCTTTCGACCGATCCGACGCTGGGCGGCGAAGCCTTCCGCCTGACGGTGCTCCCGCAGCGGATCGAAATCGCGGGCGGTTCGTACGGCGGCGTATTCAACGGCGTGCAGGCCCTGTTCCGGCTGCTGCCCGCCGAAATATACGCCAAGAACTGTCCGCTTCCGGTCGAGATCGCCTGCACGAAGGTCGAGGACGCGCCGCGCTTCCCGTACCGCGGCATGATGCTGGACGTGGCCCGCACGTGGATCGACGCAGCTGGAGTGAAACGTTATATAGACCTGCTTTCCTATCACGGGATCAACAAATTGCACCTTCATCTTTCAGACGACGAAGGGTGGCGTATCGAAATCAGATCGCACCCCGAACTGACCGAGATCGGCGGCTTCCGCGGCGGCGATTCGCCCGTGCGTCCGGTCTACGGCAAATGGGACGAGAAGTACGGCGGGTATTACACGCAGGACGAGATGCGCGGCCTGATCCGCTATGCGGCGGCGCGCAACATTGAGATCATCCCCGAAATCGACCTGCCGGGGCACAGCCGCAACATCGCGTCGGTGCATCCCGAAATACGCTGCAACTATCCGCCCGACACGGTTTCGACCAACGGTTACGACTACCGTTCGGCGTGGTGCGTGGCCCGCGAAGAGAATTACGCGCTGCTGGCCGACATTCTCGGCGAGTTATGCGCGCTGTTTCCCTCGGAGTACATACACGTCGGCGGCGACGAGGTGGACATGACCCAGTGGAACCGCTGCCCCGACTGTCAGGCGCTGATGAGCCGGCGGGGCATGACCGATCCGCACCGATTGGAAGACCTCTTCATGGAGCGCATGGCGGCGATTCTCGCGGCCAACGGCAAGCGTCCCGGCGTGTGGAACGAAGCCGTGACCACGGGCGGCCTCTCGCGCGAATGTCTCGTATACGGCTGGCAGAGCGTCAAGGCGTGTCTCGACGCCACGGCGAAAGGCTACAAGACCGTGGTGATGCCGGGCGAATACTTCTATTTCGACATGCGGCAGACGCCGCAGGAGGAGGGGCACGACTGGGCGGCGGTCTTCGACGCCAAAAAAGTCTTCGGATTCGACTTTACGGAAAAGGGCTTCAGCGATGAACAGATGCGCAACGTCGTCGGCCTGCAGGGGACGTTCTTCAGCGAAGCCTACGTTTCGCACGAGCCTGAAAAGCCCGACTATCTGGACTACATGTGTTTTCCGCGCATCTGCGCGCTCGCCCGCATAGCTTGGCGCGGCAACTGCGAGGGGTGGGACGCCTATTACAGGGAGCTGACAGACCATTACGACCGCATGGCGGCCATGGGCATCCGCTTCCGGCTTTTCCCGCCCAAGGTAAGCTACAAGGAGGGCGCCTTCACCGTCGTGGCGGACGACGGCTCGGAAATCTTCTACCTCAAAGGCGATTCGCCCGAAGAGCATCGGTACACCGGCCCCGTCAAAACCGACAAACCGCATCTCTACCGCTTCCTGACGCGCTACAAGACGGGACGCAGTCCCTATGCGGCCGACAAATCCTACTACAGGACCCTTGCGCCCGCCGTGACGATCACCACCTCGATGGGCGAAAGCACGCAGTTCCCCTACACGAACGCCTCGGCCTACAAGGGACTTGCACGCACGCGCCGCGCCTGCCGTCAGCAGGACTGGATACTCTACACCTATGAACAGCCGGTGAAGTGCCGCGAAATGTTTTTGCAGACGGGAAACCGCCAGCTGCCCAAAACCATTATAACCACCGGTTATGCCGAGGTGTCGTACGACGGCACGACATACGAGCGTGCGGGCGATCTGGAGAAGGGCAGTATAACTTTAAAGCCCGGCCGGCCGGTGAAATCCGTCCGCATCGTCTCGACCTGCGACGACAACGGCACGCCCTACGTCACGATCCAGCCGCCGCAGATAAAGCCGGTACTGTAAAGAAACGATCAACCACCGAGAAAAAACCGACAAAAGCAGGATGTAAATCAATGCTATTTTTCCAATCCGATTAAAAGGATCGGAACGGTTAGCACACTATAGAAATTCTCCAAATACCACTTTACCCGTTCAAAGGAGACTATCGAACAGTGATCTTTGGAAACATATTTCAAAAAGTCCTTTGTCCCACAGACATAGATTCCTACATTAATCATATTCTTGATTTCGGCCCCCGCTTGCAACCTCAGCAAATCACCCCCGATAAACGATCTGTGATTGAATGCCACATCGACACCTATGTTATTTTTCCAGAAATCAATTACCAAATCGTTATCCGAATCGTTGAATACTTTCTTCTCCGCTTCCCAACCTTTTTCTAAGAAGAGATCTTTAAGAAGAGCGTTTATCGCAGGTTGTCTTCCCTTTTGAATTTTTTTGCCGATATTCTCTTTCTCCCGATTGATTTCATCAAATTTCAACTCTATATTGCTAAAATTCAGCTGATCCAATATACCGTCGATTTCATTCTTGATCGTATATTCCGAGTTTAAAATAATATCAGCATATCTGTGTGCATATTTTTTACATTTCATGTCTATAATATTATACACAAATATATAAAATTAGATCGACAGGATGACAAAGTTGGTTTATTTTATTTTCTAATTTCGACAAGAACAAGTCGCGGTTGCAAAACAGTCTGTTACAAGCAATCGCAGTTTAACCGGTTAAAATCATGAACGGGGCGGATTGTAAATACAAGCGGAGAAAGGCTTGGAATCCGACAAACGCCCTCTCTGACGGCGGTGCGTTTTGCCACAGTAGATGGCCAGAACGTCAGCTGAAAGAATTTCCGGAGCCGGAGTTCCGCACATGGGCCGCTCTGACGGCAAAGAGGTAGAAGAGGTATTGCGCGGCATAATAGGTAATCATCACGACACAGGTCCGGCAGGGAACGGGCGCTACGAAGCGTCCCCATGCGATCACGGAGTCGGAAAAGACGAACAACAGGGCCGCAAGGCGGAACCATGCGGCATACGCTCCGCGGTACTGAAGCGCACTGTATAACATTCCCGCGATGACGAGTCCGTAGACGGCGACGCCCGCGCGTTCGGCCGGATCGGCGGCGCGGGGAACGATGCAGACGAACAGAAACAGCAGCAGGGCCGTCAGCACCGGCCAGACAAAAGGCCGGGGCGCAAGTTGCGCCTGCGGCAAGAAGTAGCACATGTAGGCTCCGTGCGCCAAAGCGAAAAACAGCATCTGCGGAATGAACATCCCCCCGGCGCCCGCCGCATCGCCGACAGCCGACAACAAGAGCGCCGCGCCGACCGGAATCAGCGGTTTCAGCCGGAGATAAAAGAGCGACAGCGACAGCAGCAGGACCGGATAAGCGACCTTATACGGAATCACCGCCGCCTTGGTAAAGAACAGCGCGGCGCCGGCTGCGAAAAACAGCGTGGTCAGGCAGAGCGTTCGGGAGGTTCGTTGCATGGTTTCGGTAAAAAAGCCGCCTGTACTTACGAACAGGCGGCTTCGATTATGGTCAATAAGCTCGTCGGCATGACCGTGGCGGGCGTGTACCCGCACCGAGATGCGACGAACGGCATTCGGATTGGGATCAACCGCGGACCTGAGCGCCGCACCGCTGTTCGAACTGCGCGGTGAGGTTCCTCATCGCCTTTTCGATCGTCTTCTCGTCGAGCGTGCGGGTCTTGTCTTCGAGAATGAAGCTCAGGGCGTAGGATTTCTTGCCTTCGGGAAGTTTGTCGCCCTCGTAGACATCGAACAGCGAAACGCTCTTGAGCAGTTTGCGCTCAGTGGCGAACGCCACGTCGCGCAGCGCCGAGAAGGTCACCTGCTTGTCGATCAGAAGGGCCAAGTCGCGTTTCACTTCGGGGAACTTCGAAAGCTCCTCGGCCGCGATCTTATGCTTGCGGGTCGATTTCACGAGCGCGTCGAAATTCATCTCCAGATAGTAAACATCCTGCTTGACGTCGAGCCGGCGGCGGATTTTAGCACTTACCGTGCCGATCTGCAGCAGCTCCTTGCCGCCAAGCGACATCGAGAGCGCCTCGCCGAAGAGGTCGTTTTGCAGCGTCTCGGTCCGGAGCGCATAGATATCGATGCCGAAGCGGCGCAGGAGTTTCTCGGCCACGGCGCGCAGCGTGAAGAACGACGCGGCCTGCGGCCGGGCGTTCCACGACGCAGGCTCGGCCACGCCCGTCACGGCGATCGCCAGACGGCACTCCTCGGAGTAGGCCGCGAGGCGGTTCTCCTCCGAGCGTTTCGACTCGTCGTAGAAATAGCAGTTGCCGAACTCGTAGAGTTTCAGGTCGCCGTTCTTGCGGTTGGCGTTGAGCTGCACGGCTTCGAGCATGTTGAACAGCAGCGTCTGGCGCATCACGTTCAGGTCGGCGCTCAGCGGATTGAGGATGCGCACGCAGTTTTCGGGCTTGTAGGATTCCAGCCCCTCGTAGTAGGCCGCCTTGGTCAGCGAGTTGGACATGATCTCGGTGAAGCCGTTGGAGGTCAGGAAATCGGCAGCGAGATTCATCAGCTTGCTGCGGTCGGGCTTCGGCGCATAGGAGAGCGTCGAGCGGACGCGCGAGGGAATCTCGACATTGTTGTAGCCATAGATGCGGAGAATATCCTCAATGAGGTCGGCTTCGCGCTGCACGTCCACGCGGTAGGGCGGCACGGCGACGCTCAGCACGCCCTCTTTCTCGGCGAGAATCTTCACTTCCAGTGCGGCGAGGATCGTGCGGACCGTATCTTCGGGAATCTTCTTGCCGATCAGCGAGTCGATGCGGGCGAAGGAGATGTCGAATTTGAAGTCTTCGACAGGATTGGGATAGATGTCGGTAATGTCGCTCGAAATCTCGCCCCCGGCCAGCTCTTTCATCAGCAGAGCGGCGCGCTTGGCGGCATAGACCTGCATGTTGGGATCGACGCCGCGCTCGAAGCGGAACGACGAATCGGTGTTCAGGCCGAAACGCTTGGCCGTCTTGCGCACCCACACGGGATTGAAATAGGCGCTCTCGATAAATACGTCGGTCGTCGTGTCGCCGATGCCCGAATCCAGTCCGCCGAAGACTCCGGCGATGCACATCGGACGCTCGGCCGA
>ERZ838118.5400-NODE-5400-length-10103-cov-6.975518_pt1 | contig 10103 bp, 9 predicted proteins | sample MGYA00519863_ERZ838118 | MGnify/ENA primary metagenome ERZ838118 (study PRJEB31850, sample SAMEA3708827) | human gut metagenome | biome: human gut; feature: human-associated habitat; material: faeces | place: China | collected 2014 ...
TATATTAAAAAGGCAAATTTAGTGATAATACACGAGAATTAGATTGGAATAAAAAAGATTTTTTCTTGTTTAAATAATTCATTTAATTGAGTCATTTTATCTATTGGATAATCTTCTTCTAAAATAAGAATACCTTTTCTATCTTGATTATTTTCCTTAATAAAATTTAAACCCTTTTTAATAGCATTTCCTTTTCCTTTAGAAACAGGATAGTTAATAATTGTACAATCATCAACAAGACTTTCAAAAATAGAATGATATTTTTCATCAGATCCATCATTTACAACAACAATAGAATATCTTTCTTTTTTCAATTTTTTGATATAGTTTATAATTTCCTCCCTAGGATTATAAACTGGCATTAAAATTACTATTTCACTATTCATATTCATCCCTCATCTAATAATGATACATGAATCTACTTTGAATGACAAAGGAATGAGAAAAAATTATTCTTAACAATTCTTAATTCTAATTCTACTCAAAATATGATAAACTTCTTTTGTTTTAAAGGAGAGAGTTTATGAATTTAAAGAAGAATTATAAAGGTATTCTATTATGTTTAGTTATTGCGATTCCTTGTTGGTTTTTAGGAAAGAAGTTTCCTATTGTAGGTGGTCCTGTCTTTGGAATTATTCTTGGAATGATCATTACTTTATTTATTAAAGATAAAAATGAATTACAATCAGGCATCACTTTTACATCCAAAAAAATCTTACAGTATGCGGTTATCTTGTTAGGATTTGGAATGAACCTATCTGTTGTATTACAAACAGGTAAACAATCATTACCTATCATTCTAGCAACGATTTCTACATCACTTATTGTTTCTTATGTATTACATAAAGCAATGAAGATACCAAGTAAGATATCCACACTTATTGGTGTAGGATCTTCGATTTGTGGTGGTTCAGCCATTGCAGCAACAGCACCCGTGATTGAAGCGAGCGATGAAGAAGTAGCTCAAAGTATTTCTGTTATCTTTTTATTTAATATGATTGCTGCATTATTGTTTCCTACTCTTGGAACAGTTCTTGGTTTTTCTACAAAGAGTGGTGAAGCATTTGGTATTTTTGCTGGAACAGCCATTAATGATACATCTTCAGTTACTGCTGCAGCTTCTACATGGGATTCAATGTACCATCTACAAAGTGCTACTTTAGATAAAGCTGTTACTGTAAAACTTACAAGAACACTGGCTATTATTCCTATTACTTTAGTATTATCTTTTTTTAAGTTAAGAAAGAATAAAGATGGTCAAAAGGTTAATTTAAAGAAAGTTTTTCCTTTCTTTATTATTTATTTTATTTTAGCTTCACTTATTACAACAATATCCATTCATATGGGTGTATCTGCTAATTTCTTTACACCATTTAAAGAATTAAGTAAATTCTTTATTGTTCTAGCAATGGTGGCTATAGGACTGAATACAAATGTTATTCAATTAATTAAAAAAGGTGGAAAACCTATATTATTAGGATTTATTTGTTGGATCAGTATTACCTGTATGAGTTTATTTATGCAACATATATTAGGAATTTGGTAAAAGCTCTTAGGAGCTTTTTTTTGTTAAGAATATGTTAAGTCTATATACATTACCTTAAGAAAGTGTTAATCTACTTACGGATTGTGAGGGATTATATATGAAACTAACAAATATTTTTTCTATGTTAGGTGGTTTAGCGCTTTTCCTTTATGGAATGAATATGATGTCTAATGGATTAGAGCTAGCTGCTGGAAATAAAATGAAAACGATTCTTGAAAAATTAACATCGAATCGTATTTTAGGAGTTTTAGTTGGTGCTTTAGTAACTGCTATTATTCAATCTTCATCAGCAACTACAGTAATGGTTGTAGGTTTTGTTAATTCTGGGTTAATGTCTTTAACAAGTGCTGTGTGGGTAATTATGGGTGCTAATATTGGAACAACCATTACTGGTCAATTGATTGCAATTGATATTACAGCAATTGCACCTTTAATTGCTTTTATTGGTGTAGCAATGATTGTTTTCTTTAAAAGTAAAAAATTAGATGCTTTTGGAAGTGTCATCGGTGGTTTAGGTATTTTATTTATAGGAATGGAAACTATGTCTAACGCTATGGTTCCGCTTCGTACTATGCCAGAGTTTGTAGGATTAATTTCTAAATTCCAAAATCCATTTATTGGTATTTTAGTAGGAGCGTTATTTACTGCACTTATTCAAAGTTCTTCTGCTTCTGTAGGTATTTTACAAGCTTTAGCTAAAAGTGGCGTTATGACTTTATCATCATCTATTTATGTTTTATTTGGTCAAAATATTGGAACTTGTATTACTTCTGTTTTAGCTTCTATTGGGACAAGTAAAAATGCTAAAAGAACAACTATTATTCATTTAACTTTTAATATTATTGGAACTGTTATATTTGTAAGTATTAGTATGTTATTTCCTTTTGCTCATTTGGTTGAAAGTATAACACCAAATAATGTTGCTGCTCAAATAGCTAATGTACATACAATATTTAATGTTGCTACAACATTATTATTACTTCCAATTGGAACAAAATTAGTTGATCTTGCTAAGATGATTTTACCTGATGATCCAGAAGATCATCAACATATGTCACTTAAATATTTAGATTTTAGTATTTTTAACAATGATTATCATATTGGAACAAGTGCTATTGCAAATACTCAATTATTTAATGAAACTCAACATATGTTAAATGTAGCTAATCATAATGTTAAACGTGCATTTGAGTTATTAGATCATTTTGATCAAGAAAAATATGAACGTTTATTAAAGGATGAAGAATATATTAATTATTTAAATCAACAAATTATTGATTTTACTACAGAAGTTATTTCAAATGAGTTTCCTACAGAAGGTTCTCAAACAATTGTATTATTTTTAAAACTATCTTCTGATTTAGAAAGAATCGGTGATCATGCTATTAATATTGCTTCAAGAGCACAAAAATTAGCTGAAGATGATACGCATTTTTCTGCTGATGCTTTAAAAGAAATAAGTATTATGGAAAGTTTATGTAATAATATTTTAGATGAATTAATTATTTTAGATTATGATGAATTTAAAAATATTGTCGATAAAGTAGATATCATGGAAGATAATATTGATAAAACTCAACATCAATTCACTGTTAATCAATTAATTCGTTTAAAAGAAAAGAAATGTTCGACTGAAAATAGTATTATTTATACTAAGATTTTAACTGATTTTGAAAGAATTGGTGATCATGGTTTAAACATTGCTGAAAGCTTATATCATATTCGTAAAATCATGAAACAAATGAAAATGATTAAACCAGAAATAGAAGAATAAAGAAAAAAGATTTCTTATATTATATGCATAATATTTGAAATCTTTTTTTATAAATGACATGGAAATGTAATAATTAAAATAAATGAATCCATTAAATCTTGAATGAAGCATTGTCCTTGATGTATTTCTATAATCTTTTTAACACTTTTTAATCCAATCTTATTACTTTCAACTTCATGATTTATTTCTTTCTTTTCATTTTCAAAAACTATTTTTAAATTTCCTTTTTCAATACTTATTTGTAAATAAATGGGTTGCTCTTTTCTTGCATATTTTTGGATATTAGAACATATATTATCCATCATTCTTTTCATCATTGATAAATCTAATTGTAATTGTACTGATGAAATTGTTATCTCTTTTTCAATCTTAAACCCTTCTAATTCTAAATACTCTAAATGTTCTTCAATATATTGAATAAATGATTCACTACTTATTGTTTCTAAACTTGGAATTAAATCATCATTATAAACCAAAGAATATTCAAATGTCTTATTAGATAAATCTTTAATTTGTTCAGTCTTTTCAATACAACTATTTAAATAATGATCCATTTGTTTTTCATCTTTATAACAATGTAAACATAAAATATCTAAATAGCCTCTTAAAGCGGTTAAAGGTGTTCGCAAATCATGTGATAAACAAGTAATCATTTCTTGATGAGCTTCTTTTATCCTTGCTTCATTTTGATAATTAGAAGCTAATGTTATTCTTAAAGTATCCATCTCTTGAGCTAAAATAGCTAACTCATCATGACTCATAATCGTCATAGCATGACTCAAATCCCCTTGTGACATATTTAATACTTCTTGTTTTAAAATATTAATATATTTAACTTTTCTTTTAATAAAAATAAAAGTTGGTAAAAAGAAAATAAGTAAACTAACAAACAAAGCAACATAAAAATAGTATTTTACATACTTTAATAAATGCATAGAACTAACATATACAATTCCCTCGCCATCTTTAAATTTCACTGATTCACTTATCAATCTATTAAAAGAATACTGTTCAAAATCATTTTGTAAACTATATAACGGTGTAATTCCTACAGGTTCATCCAATACTTTACCAAAATCTCCTCCTAGAAAATTATCTTCTGCATCATCATAAATATAAACATTGGTATAAATATCATGTTTTTTTAATAATTTTTTTAATGCTTTTTTATCTTCTTTATTTTTAGAATAAAGATTGATTTCTTGTGCTTCTTGTTCAAATCTTTTAAAAAATTTATCCTCATTAAAGGGTTTTTCTATAGAATCAATATAATCATAAAATTCTGTCACATTTTCTCGAAAAGCTGCATAACACAAAACAGCAAGCATAGCTGAAGAAAGAAGTAGTAAAACAATTTTCATTGATAAATTCAAGTTCTTTTTAATCAATATAATACCCCTTTCCCCAGACAGTTTTTATAATTCGAGGATTTTGAGGATCTTCTTCAATCTTCTTTCTTAAATTACGTATATGTACCATAATTGTATTATTAGCCCCATAATAATAGTTTTCATGCCAAATAGTTTCAAACAACTGACTTGCTGAAATAACTTGTTTACGATTTAAAATCAAATAATCTAATATCTCATACTCTATATCTGTTAAAGATAACTTATTTTTATTTAAATAGACTTCTTTATGTTCTTGATCAATTTCTAAATCATTTAATCTAATAATTGCTTTTGCTTCCTCTTTTTTACCTTGATATACATGATATCTTCTAAGTAAAGCTTTTACCCTTACATTTAATTCATTATAAGAAAAAGGCTTAGTTAAATAATCATCTCCTCCACTAGAAAACCCTAATGTCTTATCACTTTCTTGCCCTTTAGCTGTTAAAAATAAAATAGGAGCATTTGTCTTTTCTCTCATTAATAAACAAACCTGATATCCATTCATCTCTGGCATCATTACATCTAAAATAATTAAATCAATAGAATCATCTAATAATTCTAAAGCCTCTTTTCCATTTTTAGCTTCTATAATTTGATATCCTTCGTTTGTAAGTAAAACGTGTATCACTTCTCTAATATCATCATGATCATCTACTACCATTATCTTTTCATTCATAAACTTCTCCAATCCTTAGCCTTTACCCAATTTTCATATTTCATCATATGATTTAAATGTCTCATTACTTTCTTTTGTGATGTATAATTATTGATTAATTTCATTTTAGCATCATATTGATTTATTTTCTTTAAATTTTCAGGTACATGATTTTTTTTATAATACTTACCAAAATAATATAAATTTTGTTGAGAACACTTTATACTGACTATCTGTGAAGTTAAACGGTGATGTATATGTCCATACTCTCCTAAAGGATTATGACTTACAACACATTTCCACTTCTTTTTATGACTCAAATAAGCAACATCCTTTTCTATACTTCCTTTTACATGCACCCATGAATCTCTTTTACCATTTGTCTTATCAGGATAATCAAAGATTAAACCTTGATTATGTGTTTCTTTCATTATTTTCATAAATTCTTTTCTTCTCGTTGGATTATTTCCATTTGTTAAACAAACAACTAAATAGTGTCCTTTTAATAAATGATCACCACCCCATATCGTTTCATCATCAGGATGAGCAACAATCATTAACTTTTGACAATCATTTAAATCGATTTGATCTATTTCATTTTGATGTCTACAAGATTCATGATCTATAAAAAAACATCCTAAAACAACTAATATACAAATTAATATTCTCTTCATTTCTATCACCTCTTATACCTTATCACTTCTTTCTTAATAACAATTCATAAGAATTCTTAAGACTTTCTAAAAAGAATAACCACAATTTATAAAGTTGTTTAGGATTTCTTTAGAATTAATTAAGGCGATTATTAAGAATTCATTGATACAATTCTTTTTGAGGTAAAAAAAGATGAAAAGAAAAGATTATTTATATATATTCCTTTTAATAATGATTCCCTTGTTATTTTTATTTATTATCACAAGTCAAAACTTATTATTTGGAAATAAAGTTGATTGGTTTAATCAACATATTACAATTGCTGATGCATTAAGACATGCGATAAGAGAAGAAGGAACTATTTTTCCTACTTATCTTTCTCATTTAATGTCAGGAGTTAATATTTATTATTTTTCTTATTATGGTTCTTTAAGATTTGATGTTTTATTAGGAGCACTATTTATCAATGTAAAGATGATTGATCTTTTTATTGGTTATCAAGTATTTCTTTTAATTCTAACAAATTTAACTTGTTATTTTTTCCTAAAAGAACATTTAAAAAGAAATGATTTATGTTTTTTATTAAGTTTATTTGTTTTATTATCTTCTATCTTTTTTCAATTTCACAAACAAGTCATGTTTGCGAATTATATGCCTTTTTTATTTTTGATGTTAAGAAGTATTGATCATTATTTTATTAATCATCATTTTACAGGCATTATTATTTGGGGAAGTTGTATTGTTTTACATAGTTATTTTTATTGTATTGCTTGTTTTATTGTTTGTTTTATTTATTTCGTTATGCAATGTGCCAATCATAAAGAATATAAGAAACCTTTATTTCATTTATTAATAGCTTATGTAGGTATTGTATTACTAACTGCTATTTATACAATTCCTACTTTATATGTTATTGCTGGTGGTAGTAAAAGTGTAAGTTCAACACATCTATTAGATTTATTAATGCCTACCTTTTCTTTAAAAGGTTTACTTTATAACAACTATGGTTGTGGATTTACATATCTTATTTGGATTTTAATTGTATGTGGTCTATATAAAAAGAAAACACGTTTACTATCATTAATTATTATAATTTCTATGTTTTGTCCTTTAATTAGTTTTATAATGAATGGTTTTTTATATGCTAGAAGTAAAATACTCATTGTATTTATACCTCTCATTATTTTACAAGCAGGTTTAGTTTTAGAAGATTTCACTTTTAAAATCAATTATTCTATGCTTATTTTAATTATTTTACCATTATTTTTTATCACTCAACCTTATCTTGTATGTATTGATTTATTCGTCAGCTTAACCATTCTTTATTTTTATAAGCACCATCAACAAATAGTTTTTATCTATTTATTGATTCCTTTACTTGTTGTTTATTTTAATAATCCAACAACAAGTTTTATATCAACAAAACAATATCAAAACTATTCAAATAAAGAAGCAGAAACACTCATTCAAAGAAATAAAATCAATACTTTAGTTAATTTAAACCAAAGCAAACAAAATATGAATCAAACATATCAAAATCAAATAACACGTATTTCTGGTTATACATCAACAAACCATAAATTATATAATTCATATTTATATGATACATTGAAATTGCCTATTTCAATTAATAATCGTGTTGCCCAAATAGATCAAAATCATCTCTTTTATTTAAAACTGATGTCTGTTGATTCTATTGTTTCTAAAAAGAAAATTGAAGGATATCAAAAAGTTGATGAAATAAATGGTTTAAAGCTTTATCAAAGTCAAGATGTTAAACCTATCGCTTATGCGACAAATCAGCTTTATAGTCAAAACCAATTTCAAAAACTGGAATACCCTTATACTTTAGATACACTATATCATCAAGCAATTGTAAAAGATGGAAATAATGATTATCAAAGTCAATTTATTAAAGAAGATATGGGTTTAAAAAAAGAATATCAAATTAAAAATAATAAAAAAACACATATTAATTATCAACTAAATAGAAAAACAAATAATGAAATCATTGTAATTGAAGGAGATGTTATTAATCATCTACCTTTACAAAGTGTTTCTATTACTATTAATGGTATAAAAAATAAATTATCAAAAAGTACTTCACCTTATTATAATCAAAATACACATTTTACTTATTTATTAACAGCTCAACAATTATCTATTTCATTATCTAAAGGACACTATGACTTAAAGAATATTCAAACTTATTCTTTAAATAAAAATGCTCTTAAAAATATAAAAGTTGATCCTCTATCTATAAATAAAGGAAAAGATATTTTAAATGGAACAATAAATGTAAGTAATGATGGTTATTTTATTACACGTATTCCTTATGATCGTGGATATCAAATTTTAGTTGATCATCAAGAAGTTAAAAGTGAAGTTGTTAACGAAGCTTTTTTAGGATGTAAAATCAAAAAAGGAAAACATCAAATTCAAATTAAGTTTACTCCTTATGGTTATAGATTAGGTTTTATTTTATCTTATTTTGGATTTATGGTTGTTTTTATACATTATTTAATTGAAAGGAAAATAAAAGATGAAAGAAAATACTAAAGAGATTATTAGTTATGTTTTTGTAGGTATTATGACTACACTTGTTAATTATATTGTTTATTTTGTTTTATTGATGATCCATTGTCATTGGTTAGTCGCTAATAGTATCTCCTGGTTTTTTGCTGTTATATTTGCTTATTATGCTAATAAAAAATATGTATTTGAAAGTCAAAATGATATCAAAAAAGAATTGAGTTCTTTTGTTTTGTTAAGATTTTTAACTTTAATTGTTGAAAATGGTTGTTTATATATTTTTATTACTTTAATGCATATACAACCCATGTTTTCTAAGTTATTAGTAAGTTTTGTAACTATTTTATCAAATTATGTTTTATGTAAGTTTAAAATTTTTAAAAAAGAAGGTGTTTATAATGGATAAAATAAGTGTCATTGTTCCATGTTTTAACGAAGAAGAAGTTTTACCCCTTTTCTATAAAGAAGTTGTACATACTTTAGAGAAAATTCAAAATATTGATTATGAAATTCTTTTTATTAATGATGGTAGTCAGGACCACAGTGAAGATATACTCAAACTATTAGCACATAAAAATAAACATTGTTTCTATTATTCATTTTCACGTAATTTTGGAAAAGAAGCAGCTATGTATGCTGGTTTAGAAAATGCGAGTGGTGATTATGTAGTCATTATGGATGCAGATTTACAACATCCACCTTATTTATTAGAATCTATGTATCAAGCATTAAAATATGAAGACTATGATTGTTGTGCCGGCAAAAGAATTGATCGAATTGGTGAAAATAAATTAAGAAATTTTTTATCACATAGTTTTTATAAAGTGATTCAATATCTTACGAAAATGGATATGGATGATGGAGCAGGTGATTTTAGAATGATGACAAGACAAATGGTAGATGCGATTTTAGAATTAAAAGAATATAATCGTTATATGAAAGGCATGTTTTCTTTTGTTGGTTTTAATACTAAATGGTTAGAATTTCATAATGTAGAACGTCCTGCAGGTAAGACAAAATGGAGTTTTAAAAGTTTATTTTCTTATGCATTTAAAGGTATCTTTTCTTTTTCTTCTACACCCATTACAATGGCTGGAGTTATTGGCGGAATATTGATATTAATAGCATGTTTTATATCTTTATACTCTATTTTTATTCATCATCTATCCTACTTAACAAGTTTAGTTTTATTTTTAAGTGGTATCCAACTTGTATTTGTAGCTATTTTAGGCCAATATTGTTCCTCTTGTTATTTTGAATCTAAACAACGGCCTATTTATATTATTAAAAACACAAATAAAAAAATGTAGTCTTTTATAAAAAGGATAGCTAAACTGCTATCCTTTTATGTTAAGCTTGAAAATATTTTTTAATTTCTTTTCTTTCTTCATCTGTTAATTTTAAAATATCCATTGCTTTTTCTAATGAACATTGAAGCTCATGCATTACATTTTGTAAATGTTCTAGGTTCATTACTCTTCTTTCTTTTTGTTTTGCTTCTCTTTCAATCATTTCTCCTAAGTTACACATCTTTTCTACCTCCTTATC
>ERZ838118.5404-NODE-5404-length-10101-cov-13.577245_pt1 | contig 10101 bp, 9 predicted proteins | sample MGYA00519863_ERZ838118 | MGnify/ENA primary metagenome ERZ838118 (study PRJEB31850, sample SAMEA3708827) | human gut metagenome | biome: human gut; feature: human-associated habitat; material: faeces | place: China | collected 2014 ...
GCAGCTGCGCTGGGTGAAGAACGACCCCGACACCTACAACCTGCGCGACCTGGACCTGACCAGCGACACCAAGGCTGTGGAGGACATGAAGGGCAACCGCCTGCTGCTGTTCACCTCCGACTGGGCCGTGCGCTGGGCCGAGACCCACAACGAAACGCTGGAACTGAGCGAGTTCGGCAACATTTAACTTGTCGGGGCAAGGCCCCTCCATCTCGCCTGCGCGAGACCGTTCGGTCGCTTAAAAGCCCCACCGGGGCTTTCATTGCTCCATTTCGTTACGCAAACGCGAATCTGTTTCAAGAGAGCTGCTGTGTGGGGCAACCCCCTGCGCTGCGGCTTTTTTTGAATAAACCAAAAAATACATCAAAGGATGCCAGCATTGGAATGAAGGATTCCCATTGCGGGGAACACTGCTGGCAGGAGGGTAAGTTATATGAAGAATCTCCAAATCGGCAAGAGCGGCATCGAGGTGCCGTTCCTCGGCATGGGCACCTGGGCCATCGGCGGCGGTGCCTGGTGGGGCGACAACGACGACAGTCTGTCGGTCAAGGCCATCCAGACCGCCGTGGAACAGGGCATCCGGTGGATCGACACCGCGCCCATCTACGGCCTGTACCACAGCGAAGAAGTGGTGGGCGAAGCCATGAAGCACATCGACCGCGACAAGGTGGTGCTGTCCACCAAGTGCGGCCTGGAGTGGCGGCACGAGACCCCCGTACTGCACAAGGTGGTGGACGGCGTGACCGTGTACCGTGACCTGTCGGCCCAGAGCATCATCGAGGATGTGGAGGACAGCCTGCGCCGCCTGCACACCGACCACCTCGACGTGCTGTACACCCACTGGCAGTCGCCCGACTTCGGCCTGTACCCGCTGGAGGCCACGGTGGAAGCCATGATGAAGCTGAAGGACCAGGGCAAGATCCGCGCCATCGGTGCGTCCAACGTCACCGCCGACATCATCCGCGGCTACTGCAAGTACGGCCAGCTGGACGTCATCCAGGAAAAGTACAGCCTGTTGACCCGCCGGGTGGAAAAGCAGCTGCTGCCCACCTGCAAGGAGCTGGGCGTGTCGGTGCAGGCCTACTCCCCGCTGGAGCAGGGCCTGCTGACCGGCAAGGTGACCATGGACACCACCTACCCGGAGGGCAGCACCCGCAACTCCAACCCCAGCTTCCAGCCTGCACGCCGGGCACAGGCCCTTGCCGTGCTGAACGGCTGGCAGGATCTGACCGAGAAGTATCACTGCACCATGGCGCAGCTGGTCATCGCCCTGACCGCCCGCATGGTGCCCGGCCTGTTCGTGCTGTGCGGTGCCCGCACCCCGCAGCAGGTGACTGATAACGCCGGTGCGATGCACATCCATCTGGACGGTGCCGACGCCGTGCGCATGAAGTGGGATGTGGATTCCATTTCCTGAGTTTTCCCCGCAAACACCAAGCCCCCTCAGAGCCGCAGCTCCGAGGGGGCTTTTGCTATGATACGGGATCGCTTCAGGTAGTTTGCAGCATCGCCTGCAATTTTGTTTTGGCGCGGTAGTAGGTCACCCGTGCCCAGGCGGCATTGTGGCCAAAAATGGCTCCGATGTCCTCAAAGGACAGCTCCCCGAACACCCGCAGGCTGAACACCTCTTTATAGGGTTCTTCCAGCGTGTGCAGGCACTGGTGCACCGTAAAGGCGGCATCCTTGTCCACCAGCAGCTGGGCAATGTCCGGCGTATCGGCGGCCTTTGTCTCTGCGTCCTCCAGCGGGGCGGCGTGCTTTGCCTTGCGGCAGTGGTCGTAATAGCAGTTGCGGGCCACCGTGAACAGCCACGCCCGCACATCCTGTTTTCCGTCAAAGTTCTTCAGACCGTCCAGCGCCTTGAAGAAGGTCTCCTGGGTCAGCTCTTCGGCCAGTGTCTCCGAGCGGGTCAGACCTTTCAGAAACAGGTACACATCCTTGAAGTAGAGCCGGTAAATGGTTTCCATGTCCATAATCAGCCCTTCTTAAAGTCGTGCCCATATTGTTCCTCGGTGCCGTACCCGTACCGCACGGTGCCGTCCGGGTTCTCCCCCGCAATGAATCGTTCCACCTGCTGGCTGTCGCTGTAATAGCGCGTTCCGTCGGCGCACTCCACGGCCAGCACCTGGGTGCGGGAGACGGCGATCTCTGTGGACACGATCTCGGAGCCGGTCAGCTTTGTCAGCGCGGCATGGAGGCCGGGGAAGGTATACCGCATGGCCCGGACGGTGATGTATTCCTTGCCCCAGCTGAACCCGCCCTCGGTCTCCAGCCGGACATTCTCGCCCTGCACTTCCAGCACGCAGAGGTTTGCGCCATCCTCCTTTTTGTTGTAGAGCCAGATCCCGGCTTCCTCCGCCGTCACCGGCGTGCTGAGGTTGCCCATCCAGAACACCAGCACCACGGCGCACAGCACCGCCAGCACGGCGGCTGCGGCCGTAAGGATGCGCTTTTTGCGCAAAGATGCACGGATGCCTTTCAGCGGGGCATCCGGCTGGGGTTCCGGCTGCACCGGCACCGGCAGCTGCATCTGCTCCAGCTCGGCGCGGCAGGCTTCGCATTCCTGCAAATGCTCTTCCACCAGCGCGGTGCTGGCCGGGCTGGCCATGTGCTCGGCGTACAGCGGCAGCAGATCCCGGATGACTTCACAATCCAGTTTCATCGTCTTTTCCTCCTTTTCGGGCTGTTTCACCCCAATAACGCACAAAAGGAGAAAACGTTACAGGGTTTTTGATTTTTTCAGCGTCCGACAAACTGGAATTTAGTAACGCAAAAGGAAATATATGACATATACCCAGCTAAGTAATCCATGAAAAATCGCCCAACCGACAGACTTCCACGTTGTATAACTAATAACCATAGCTAATGCACTTCCAAAAGTTATTCCTGATTTTACCGTTTTCTTGACATTCGTTGCTTTATTATCTTCCACGTTTGTTTCCTCCACAACTTCCGATTTATTTTTATGTATTTTCCCTCCAGAACAGCCCGCCGGAGGTCTGGAACAGCAGCCAGGGGTTCACGCTCTTGCTGCCCAGCTTGAAGTCCATGGTCAGCTCTTCGCCCAGAGCACCCACGGCCTGGCCTTTTTCCACCGTCTGTCCCTCGGACACCGTGAGCGCCTGCAGGCCGTACAGGTAGCTGCGCATCCCGGCTCCGTGGTCAATGACCACCGTGTTGCCGGTGAGGGCAAGGTTCCGGGCCAGCACCACCACGCCGTTGGCCGGGGCGCGGCAGGGCTCGCCGGGGATAGTGTAGAGCTTGGTGGAATTGGAGCGGCTGCCCTGCTGGCCGTTCGTCACCTTTACCTGTCCGTAGTCCACCAGTGTCATGGAGTTTTCTGCCGGGTTCATGAAACCGCCGGACCACAGCTTTTCCCGCGCGGGAGCCTCGTACAGGCCCCAGACCGCATTGCGGAACTCGGCATTGGCGGCATCGGTGGCTGCCGGTTCCGGGTCCACCTCCACGGTGCCAAAGTCCTTGGGCAGCACGACGAGGGTGTGGGTGAGCGTCTCGCCGTTCACGGCAACATTCACCGCATGCCCGCCGGAGGACGCATTGTAGGCCGCCGGGATGTAGGCGCGCCAGCCGTCGGCGGCGCGCACGCACTGCACGCTGCCAAGGTCGGTCTCCACGGCGGGGGCGGTGTCGCCGGTCATGCCGGAGATGCGCACGCCCACGATGCCGCCCTGCTCCACCCGCTCGGCGGAGAACGCGATGTCCGCGCTGGCCTGCAGGGTGAACCGGAAGGAATACCGGTACCACCCCGTGGGCTTTGCGGGGCGCTCCAGCCCCAGATTTTTGCGCAGGGCACCGGTGCTGCCGCCCTCGAACTGGGTGGCCATACCGCCCTTGGGCACGCGCCAGAGGGTCATTTCGGCCTTGTACTCGCCGTTGGCCGGGAAGAGGAAGCTCTGGTATTCGCTCACGCTGCCGGCAAACACCACACTGCCGACCGCGGTCTGGATGGTCAGAGTGGTGTAGTTGGCCCAGTCCGGCAGAGTAATGTCCGGGTGCGCCGTGTACAGGGTGCCCAGCTTCTGCACCGTGAGGGTGGCAGGGCTGGCAAACACCTTGTCCAGCCGGCCGCCCAGCAGCGGCACCTGCCAGCAGAAGCCGTTGGTCTCCAGCTCCTGGCCGCCGAACTGCGCGGCAGCATCCGGGCAGCTGCCCTGTGTGGTAAAGGCATAGCTCACCCCCATCACAGCCGCCAGCAGCAGGGCCACGCCCAGTGCAACGCTGATGATCCACAGCAGAAAACGCTTCATGTCCTTCTCCTTTTATGTAGCAAAAAGGCGCACCCGCGCAGCCTGTGGTCAGACTGCCGGTGCGCCTCCTTTGTGTCCGGTGTTTGGTTTATTCTGCAGCATCCTCGGCAGGTGCCTCTTCGGCAGCTTCCGGCTCGACCGTTTCTGCATCGTCCTCGCCAAAGAGCAGACGCTCGTACTCGTCCAGTTCCTTTTCGCGGCGGTGCAGGTAAACAGCCGCAGCAGCCAGTGCTCCGGCAACAGCGGCCAGGGCAGTGATCACAGCGATCAGGCAAGATTTCTTCATAGGTTCAGTACACTCCTTTTTTCGGTCGAAACGATGGTGTTTCAGCTTATTTTTCCAGCGGGAGACCCGCAGCAGCACGTCCGCCGCCTTCCAGAGAAACGACAGCATGTGAAGGGAGCATTTTACCAGAAAGAACATCCACATCCACTCCATTCAGGGGGGTTCGGGCACGGTCCGCTTCCCCGCTATCTTGTGGTTATTATACCCGTTCCTGTCAAAAATTACAACCGTTGCGGGCAACTTTTTCGCTTCCTGTCCATTCTGTACAAAAAGCTTTGGGCAGATTGCCAGAATTTCCAAATCATCCCAGCATCCGGTCCTTGTAGGCGGCAAAGGCACCGGGCAGGGTGTAAGTGGTGCGCAGCTCCTCGCGGCTGGCCCAGACGCAGCCCGCCGGGGCCGCCTGCTCCGGCACCGTGAGGGCCACACCGGACAGCAGCCATTCGATGTGGCTGAAGATGTGCTTGGCCGCCGGCAGGGCTTCCGGCACTGCGGTGCCGGTGTCCACTCCAAGGGCTGCCAGCCTTGCCAGCACTTCGGCCTGCAAAAGGTGTTCACTCTCCCACAACAGCGGCTGCCACAGCCCGGCCAGCAGTCCCTTTGCGGGCCGCTGCTGTACCAGAAAGCCCGCCGGGCTTTCCACCAGCGCCACCGTCACCGGCAGCACCTTGCGGGGCTTCGGCTTTGCCTTCTGGGGCAGCACGGCGGTGGTGCCCGCCGCGCGGGCCTGACACAGCCCGGTCAGCGGGCAGACATCGCACAGGGGTGCACCGTTGGGCACACAGACCAGCGCCCCCAGCTCCATCAGGGCCTGATTGTAATCCCCGGCCTTTTCCGGCGGCTGATGTTCCATCACCCGAGCAGTAAAGGCCTTTTTCACCTTCGGATCTGTAATGACACCGGGGTCATTATACAGGCGGGAAAACACCCGCAGCACATTGCCGTCCACCGCCGGCACCGGGATGCCAAAGCTGATGGATGCAATGGCCCCGGCGGTGTAGTCCCCGATGCCGGGCAGGGCCCGCAGGGCGGCATAGTCGGCGGGCAGCTGGCCGCCGTACTGTTCGCAGACGATCTTTGCGGCCTTCTGCAGGTTGCGCACCCGGCTGTAGTAGCCAAGACCCTCCCACAGCTTGTGCAGCTTTTCCTCATCGCAGGCGGCCAGCGCCGGGATATCCGGCAGCGCCGCCAGAAAACGCTCGTAATACGGCAGCACCGCCGACACCCGTGTCTGCTGCAGCATCACTTCGCTGAGCCAGACGTGGTAGGGCGTGGGGTCCTCCCGGAAGGGCAGGATGCGGCGGTTTTTGTAAAACCAGTCCAGCAGGGCCGGTGCAATGTTTTCCACTTGTTTTTGTCTCCTTGTTGAAAGTTAAGGGCGGGTCACTATTTATAATGCCCTCCGCGATGCTCTGGACATAAATAGCGGAACTCTATTTTATAGTCGTGTTTGTCGCGGCCTGCGGGCCGCTCCAAACACCTTTTCACAGATGGAGTCCCAACCGGCAGCAACTGCGCTACAGCAAAACCTGCCGCTGGCCGCACCGACCTTTCCCGTGAAAATGCAATCCCGGAAAGTCCGCAGACTTTCCGGGATTGCGCTATTTAAAATAATTCTTCCGCTGTCATTGCCAGAGCAACGCGGAGGCAATTCCCAATCGTTCTCAGAATCAGAAACCGTAAGCGGTGCGGGGGAAGGGCAGCACGTCACGGATGTTCTGGATGCCCGTGAGGTACATGATCATGCGCTCGAAGCCCAGGCCGTAGCCGGCATGCTCCACGCCGCCGAACTTGCGCAGGTTGAGGTACCAGTCGTAGCTGGACTTGTCCAGACCCAGCTCGTCCATGCGGGCCACCAGCTTGTCGTAGTCCTCTTCACGCTGGCTGCCGCCGATCAGCTCACCGATGCCGGGCACCAGCATATCGGCTGCGGCCACGGTCTTGCCGTCCGGGTTCTGCTTCATGTAGAAGCTCTTGATCTCCTTCGGGTAGTCGGTGACGAACACGGGCTTCTTGAACACCACCTCGGTGAGGTAGCGCTCGTGCTCGGTCTGGATGTCCACGCCCCACTCCACCGGGAACTGGAACTTCTTGTTGTTCTTCTTCAGCACCTCGATGGCGTCGGTGTAGGTGATGCGGCCGAATTCGCTGTTTGCCACCAGCTCCAGGCGCTCGATGAGGCCCTTGTCGATGAACTGGTTGAAGAACGCCATCTCATCCGGGCAGTTGTCCAGCACATAGCGGATGACGTACTTGGTCATCGCCTCGGCGGTGTCCATGTAACCGGACAGGTCGCAGAAAGCCATCTCCGGCTCGATCATCCAGAACTCGGCGGCGTGGCGGGTGGTAAAGCTCTTCTCCGCACGGAAGGTGGGGCCAAAGGTGTACACCTTGCCGAATGCCATGGCCATGGCCTCGGCTTCCAGCTGGCCGGAAACGGTCAGGTTGACCGGCTTCTCAAAGAAGTCCTTGGTATAATCCACGGTGCCGTCCTCGTTCTTGGGCACGTTCTCCAGGTCCAGGGTGGTGACCCGGAACATCTCACCGGCACCCTCGCAGTCAGAGGCGGTCAGCAGCGGGGAGTGGGCGTAGACAAAGCCGTTCTCCTGGAAGAACTTGTGGATGGCATAGGCTGCCACGCTGCGCACACGGAATGCGGCGTTGAAGGTGTTGGTGCGGGGGCGCAGGGTAGGCATGGTGCGCAGATACTCCATGCTCATCTTCTTTTTCTGCAGGGGGTACTCGTCGGCGGGGCAGTCACCCAGGATCTCCACGCTGTCGGCGTTCAGCTCAAAGGGCTGCTTGGCCTGCGGGGTGAGCACCAGCTTGCCCTTGACGCGCAGGCTGCTGTACAGACCGGTGTGGATGACTTCGTCGTAGTTGGCCAGCTTGCCGGCTTCCAGCACGACCTGCAGGGTCTTGAAGCAGCCGCCGTCCGACAGGGCGATGAAGCCGATGTTCTTGGAGTCGCGGATGTTCTTGGCCCAGCCGCAGACGGTGATCTCGGTGCCGTCGGCGGGGGTGTTCTTGAACAGCGAAACGATCTCGGTACGTTCCATAATGTTTTTCCTCCCGAAAATAATGAAAAAAGACAGCTTTGTTCTCCCTGAAAGTTCAGGGCGAACAAGCTGTCTTGTAATGTCCGCGGTGCCACCTGAATTACCGGAAGTGTCCGGTCGCTCACGCGCTCAAGTAAAAGCGCTGCTCCGTTAACGCTGAGCCTGCGGCGCACCTACTGGCGGCGCATTTTTATCACTGCGCCCTGTTCAGTTTGCTGCTCCCGGGTGTTCGTTCACGCACCGTCCGCGCACGGCTCCCAGCTCTGCCGCGCTCTCTGTGGCGTTGTGATGCGCTACTTTTCCCAATCACTGCATTTACCAGTAAAATATAGCACTTTGCCGCCGTTTCGTCAAGTATCCGGGCCAAGCAGCGCCTGCACAAGGCCGTTGGCCGCCAGCTGCCCGGCGTAGAGGGCCTCGTTGAGGTTATTGCCGTGGCCTCCTATCTCGATGAGCAGACTGCCGGTGGTGAGGTCCTGATTATAAAAGCGGTAGCTGAACAGCACAGGCCGGGTGAACCCGGGGTACATCCCCTCCATGCTCCGCTCCCATGCGGCGGCGAAACGGAGGTTCTGCCGCCAGCCGGGCAGCCGGACGCTGCCGCCGTTGTCACACCCGCAGATGATCATGACCTGCGCGGCCTGCCGCCCGTCCACGGTGCAGACCGGGGCCATCCGGGAACCTCCCTCTGTCTCGATGGCGTCCCGGTGGACGTCCAGCACCACCTTGATGCTGGGGTACTGGGCCAAGTACCGCTGGACGACGGCCCGGCTGTTCTCGTAGCTGCCGGTGTAGCTGGGGTAGTCGTTCAGGGTCTCGTCGTGGAGAGTGTTCAGCCCGGCGGCGTTGAGGGTGTCGGCCATCACCCGGCCCACGGCACACATATTCAGGTTCGTGTCGGTGGTGCGGGCGCCGTCGCCGGGCGAATACCACAGCCCCGCCGAGAGGCGGTAGTCCTCGGTGGCGTGGGTGTGCATGATGAGGATCTGCGGGTCAGGGCTGTCCTTTTCGACGCCAAAGGGCAGTGGGGCCTGTATCTCTGCCGCGATATCCGCCGCAGTCTGTCGGGTGTTGTTCTTGATGCTGCCCGCGCCGCAGGCAACGTACTTTTCACCGCTTCCTTGCGGGTAATTTTTTTCAATCACTGCGCCCGCGCCTTCGGGCCGGGCGTCGTCGCCCAGAAGCTCCACAAGATAGCTTTCGATGCCGCCTGTCGGGGCGGCGGCTTCGGGCTGAGAGGCGGCAGTCCCGGTGCTTTCAGGGGCGGCTTCGGCCACGGATGCGGCCTCCTCCTGTGCCGCGCCGGAGACGGCCTTTCGGCTCAGGGAGAGCGCCGTCTGCGCCGCCGGGACAGGCCCGGCGATGACCGCCGCCAGCCCCAGCACAAGGCTGTGGGCCGTGATGGTCAGAGCCGCAAAAAGGGCCGCTGCGCCCAGAAAGGGCAGCAGATGGCTCTGCCCGGCCTCGCCATAGCGCATAGACTGCCCCCTCCCCTTTTGTTTTATCCATACAATATGATGGACGGCCTGGTTTTATCCCACCAGCCAGCAGAGCTGGGCGATGCTGAGCCTCGGCTGCAAGGCGCGGTTGATGGCCGCACCCAGCAGGGCGGCCCCGTGGGCGATGACGCTGTCCAGTTCCCGGGGCGTCACCACGAGGTCTTTGCCCTCCTGCGCCATCATCAGGGTGGGGATGCCCGCCGCGATGACCGGCAGGCCCAGACGGGCCGCGTCCAGATGCTTGCTGCTGCCGGGCTGGGCCGGGCAGAGGCCGGTGTCGGAGAACTGCAGCGTCCGACCCAGACGCTGGGGTTCCGACGAGCAGAGGCTGTCCACACAGATGAGGGCCGTGGGCCGCACTTCCCGCACCAGCGCACCGGCCAGCTGCTGCAGGCTCAGACCGGTGGACGCCGAGACGCCCGGGGCCACCGCCGCCACCGGGCGGATGCCCTTCACCGGCGGACGGCCTGCGCCCATCGTGACAAAAATTTTCTGGACGGTGCGGGGGCCGAGGGCGTCGGCGGTGACCCGGCGGTTGCCCACACCCAGCACCAGCACCGGCCCCTCCGGCGGCAGAAGCGCCCGCAGCTCGTCCGCTGCCTGCTCGATGACCTCGGCGTCCCGCTCGTCCAGCACACTGACGCTGGGGACTTCCAGCGTGACGTACCGCCCCCGGGGCTTTTCGAGGCCCTCCCGGGCGATCTCCACCCGCGTCACCGTCACGCCGCCCCGTTTTGCCGTGGCCGCGCGGACTCCGCCGGGCAGGTCAGTCGCGGCCGTGTAGAGCTCGTCCGCCATATCTGTCAAGCGCATGATTTTCCCTCTTTTCTGCTCTGTTTGCCGCCAAAAAGCCGGTTTTGGGGCCTCGCGGCACAAAAAGTATGGGAAAATCAAAACTTTTTGAAACAAAAATTGAAAAAATGCTTGCGCTGGAACGGCAAATATGGTATCATAAGGTGCGCTGTTATAGGTAGCCAAGGAGGTGGAAC
>ERZ838118.5410-NODE-5410-length-10095-cov-2.694821_pt1 | contig 10095 bp, 5 predicted proteins | sample MGYA00519863_ERZ838118 | MGnify/ENA primary metagenome ERZ838118 (study PRJEB31850, sample SAMEA3708827) | human gut metagenome | biome: human gut; feature: human-associated habitat; material: faeces | place: China | collected 2014 ...
ACCAAGGGGGGATATTCGGTGCCTGTGACAACAGGGGATACACAAGCCGAGACTTCGGATATTTTATCGGGTAAAGTGCGCAACCGGCATGGAATTGAAATTCCTCTTTCGATGATTATCCGCGAAACGAAAGGCGAGGATTTTAAAAAACTCTATTCCGGTAACGGAGGGGATTATTATCCGGTTGTGTTCGATGTGGACGATCGGGAGGTGGGACAGGTCATGAAGACGGTGGAAGAGGTGGTCAGGGAAGATCAGAATTTTTTTGTTACTTTCACCGGAGAGTATTTTTCCAGCCGTGAAACCATCCGGGAGTTGATCGTTATCCTGTTGGTCGCTATATCGTTGCTTTATTTTATCCTGGCCGCACAATTTGAAAGTGTGATCCAGCCGCTGATTATCCTGTCGGAGATTGTGGTGGATATTTTTTTCGTTTTGTTCGGGCTCTGGTTGTTCGGTGAAAGTCTGAACATCATGTCGATGATCGGTCTGGTGGTGATGAGCGGTATTATTATTAATGATTCTATTCTTAAGGTAGATACGATCAACCGCCTGCGTAAAAGCGGGATGTCACTGCTCAGAGCCGTTTTTATTGCAGGGCATAGCCGTTTGAAACCGATTATCATGACTTCGCTGACAACGATACTGGCTATCGCTCCTTTCCTGAACCGGGTGGATATGGGATCCGATCTGCAATATCCGTTATCGCTTTCTATTATCATCGGAATGAGTTTCGGGACTGTGGTCAGTTTGTTCTTTATTCCGCTGCTCTATTATGTGATTTACCGTAAACGCTGATTTTTATGAGTCATGATATCAATAAAAAGGGCTTTTTAGAACGTATCCCCTCCTTTTCACTTATTCTGATTATGGTGGTGCTGATGGTAGGCGGTGCCGCTTTAATACCGATGCTGCGAATCACCTATCATCCTTCTCCCGAACAGGGGAAGAGGCTGACTATCAGTTATAGCTGGCCGGGAGCTTCCCAGCGGGTCGTCGAGCAGGAAATTACCTCTAAAGTGGAGGGCCTGGTATCGTCTGTGGTGGGGGTGGAGAAAACTTCTTCTGTGTCTTCGTCAGGAAACGGAAGTGTGACGGTGGTACTGAAGGAAAAAGCAAATGTGTCGGCTGTGCGTTTTGAAATATCCTCTTTATTGAAACAAATAGCCGGAAAGTTACCGCAGGGAGCGGGTAATCTTTACTTGCAGGGAGGGGATGCCGGTGGAGGGCTCAGACAGAATACACAACAGGTATTGTCCTATATCATCAATGCGGATATGGATCCTGCGAATATAAAAGACTATGTAGAGCGTAATATCAAACCTTATCTCACACAAATCGACTATGTGCGGGAGGTGTCTGTCGGTGGAGCGATGCCGCTTTATCTGGATATCAGCTACGACCCGACGGCATTGCAGAGATATGGTCTGGAGTCCAATGTCATTGTATCGGGACTTCAAAACTTTCTGGGACAACGTTCTATTGTCGGGGATGTCGAGCGCATCGACCGGGACGGGAATAAAGAACGGATAACCTTGTTGCTGGAGACCGAACGACTCGGTGCGGATATCGGTAAAACTCCGCTGACGACGATAGAGGGGAAGATTGTTTATTTGAGTGATGTCGCTGAATTTAATTACAAAAAACGACAGGAGACCAGTTTCTACCGGATCAACGGTCTCAATACCATTTACCTGAATATCTTTGCGGATACGGAGACGAATATCATCAAAGCTTCTGCCGAACTTCGGGAACGAATGGAGAAGATACAGGCGAATCTGACGGATGGATTTTATGTGACTTTGACCAACGATGCTGCCAAAGAGGTGAGAGAGGAACTGGTGAAGTTGGTTAAGCGTACTTTTTTATCTTTGGCGATCCTCTTCCTGTTTGTTTGGATAGTCAGCCGGAGCAGGCGCTATCTTTCGGTTATAGCCGTTTCATTGTTTGCCAATGTGTTGATATCCGTTATTTTCTATTATCTGTTCGATGTAGAACTGAATTTGATTTCTTTGGCGGGAGTGGCCGTCTCGTTCGGTATTATGATCGATACGGTGATCGTGATGGTGGACCATTATAGCTATTATCACGACCGGAAAGCTTTTCTCGCTATTTTGGCGGCGCTGCTTACCACGATCGGTTCCCTGGTGATTGTTTTTTTTATGCCGGATTATGTGAAAGGTGCGTTGAATTATTTTTCGGCCATCATTATCATCAACCTGACTGTAGCGTTATTTGTTGCTCTCTTTTTCGTACCGGCTCTCATCGACCGGGTCGGGCTGTACCGCCGTCAGACAAAAACGAGGTACGGTCGTTTGAAGCGGACGGTGAAATGGGGTCGGTTTTATTCCCGTTATATCGTTTTTACCCAAAAACGGAAATGGATATATATCACCCTCTTCATACTTGCATTCGGTATTCCTGTTCATCTGTTGCCTGCCAGGCTGGGGAAGAGCGATTATTACCGTACCTCCGGGAATGCAGAGACCAAATGGTATGAAGAGGTTTATAATAAAACCATCGGCAGCCATTTTTATCAAAGTACTTTGCGTGAACCGCTTGAAAAGATGGTCGGGGGGACGTTGCGGCTTTTTTCGTCTGTCCGTTCTTCCCGTACCTTTTCTCAACGGGACCGTGAGGTGAAACTTTATATTTCTGCTCGGCTGACAGAAGGAGATGATGCTGTCGTGCTGAATCAGAAGATGTGGCAAATGGATCGGTTTCTGGCTAAATTTAAAGAGGTGAAACGTTTTGTGACCCGGGTGGACGGTAAAAGCGGTTCTATCGAGGTAGAATTTACCGATGAACACAAGGATGGGACTTTCCCTCAATATCTGGAATCACAGGTTATTCGAGAGGCTTTGTTGATTGGCGGTGTAGATTGGAGTACAACGGGTGTTAGTGAACGGGGATTTTCCAATTCGTTGGGGTTAGGACATAAATCTCACCGGATCGGATTGAGCGGATATAATTTCGACCGTTTGTATAAATATGCTGAAATACTGGCGGAGAAGGTACAAACCAACCGGCGGGTTACAGATGTCGGTATCGAATTGGGAAATTCCGATTATTGGCAAATGCAGGACGAGGCTGCTTCGGAACTGTATATCAAATACGATATGGAAAAAGTTGCTTTGCATAATTTGAATTTGAGGCAATGTTATGCGACTTTGGCTGCATTGATGGATAAAGGAGATGTCGGTACCTATCGTAACAAAAATCAACGGATTGCTATCGACTATCATTCGTCGCAGCGCGATCAGTTCGACATGTGGCATCTGATGAACAGTTATCTGCCCGTAGGGGACAGGCAGGTGTGTTATGCCCACATCGGAGAAATCGGTAAGCGGTCGGCTGCTACCCGGATAACGAAAAGCAATCAGGAGTATTCGCTTCAGGTGGCTTTTAATTTTATGGGATCGTATAATTTATCCGATCAGTTTATCAAACAGACGACTGAAGAGTTCAATGCGACTTTACCGGTCGGTTTCCGGACGGTTAATCAGAGTTTCGGATGGTATGACGATCAGGGAACCCAATATTGGTTGATTCTGCTGATTGTGGTGATTATCTTTTTTACCTGTTCGATCCTGTTCGAGTCTTTGCGGCAACCGCTGGTGATTATTTCTTTGATTCCGATCTCGTTTATCGGTACTTTTCTGACTTTTTATTTTTCGGGGGTCAATTTCGGAACCGGAGGCTTTGCCTCACTGGTTTTGTTGAGCGGTTTGGTGGTCAATGCCGCTATCTATGTGATAAACGAATACAATGGTTTCGTAAACAGGGAGCGGGAACGCTTGAATCGAACCGATTTGGTCCGGCTTTATATAAAAGCCTATAATCATAAGATTACCGCAGTTTTATTAACTATATTGTCGACTGTGCTCGGACTGGTGCCGTTTTTGCTGGATGGACCGAAAGCCGAAGAGTTCTGGTTTTCATTTGCAATCGGTACGATCGGCGGTTTACTGTTTTCTGTCATCGCCCTGGTATTCCTTATGCCGGTATTGATGTCGTATGGAAAGAAACCGGTGAGGGATAAGCTTAATCGGTAATAAAGTCTTTGGATTGATGGGTGTAACTGCCTTTGGAAGGAATGATCAGAATCAGTAAGGAACCTAAGATGATGATTCCTCCGTAAATATAATCCTGGGTATCCAGCTGTGGACGCATGGCGGCATAATAGAGGGCTGCGATCACTTCCAGTAAATAAGTGAGCACAGGTTGAAAAGCACGTACAGCCATAAAGGTTTCTGAGGTGGAAAATTTTAAAGTTGCATAATAGAGGTAAGTAGTGGATGCATTGATGAATAAACCGGCCAGACAGGCGCTGATAATTGTTTCCGGATGGATCATTTCGGGCAGATCGGGGAGGAGCGTTAGAAAACTCAAAAAAGGAGGGAGCCGATCCCCGAGAAAAAATTTCAGGAGAGCTATGGCAAAGAAAAAGACGATCAGGGACAGGCCTCCGTAAAACATCGTATATCCTGAAATACCGCATTTTTGCCGGACGCTGGTATCCGGATTCCAGATGGTGGTTTCCTCCACGACGATCGAGCGGATGCAACTGGCTGTCGCCGACAGCAACACCAGGATGGAGACAATCACACGCATGTGTACTGGAAGGGAAAAAATAAATAATATAAATCCGAGCAATATAATGAGAATGCCCAGGAAATCCCCTTTATAAGGTATTCTTCGAAAAATGGCATAGGCCAGAATGTAAGTGATTATAATCTCTATGTTGAACAGAAGACTGGTCTCTGTCGAAGTGATATAAAGGAAGGTAGAGATCATCGTGAAACTGCGGATGATCTGCATAATGGTGTACAGCCAGGAGTATTTTACTCCGCTTTTCCAGTTTTGGGGCATGACCTGTTTGCGGATGATCATTAAAGTGACACCGGTGGCGAAAATCATAAAAGAGGTGAATACCATAATATTGACATCGTATTGCAAAACACAAAACCGGTTGACTACATTTAGAATGGCCCAGACGATAACAGTGGATAATGCGAGAAGTACACCTTTCATAGATCTTGTTTTCTAAAGCAGTTCGAATGTCTGTTGTACGTAGAAATGTAAAAATAGTTTAAGCTTTGGCCAGAGCTTTGTTCGGTAGTGTTGGTATACCGTGGCCGGTGTGCTGCCTCTGACGGTTGCTGTGAGTCGGATAAGTACTGATAGGGGCCGTTCCTTTTCCAGGTATACAGAGATACATAGAAAAGGAACAGCGTGAACAGAGTTTAACGTTTGGGACGGAGAAGATCCAGGCCATCACTTCTTCTCCGTATTTTTCACTGTATACACCGATAACCTGTACGTCGGAGACCCCTTCGTGGACGATCAGAAAATCTTCGATCTCTTTGGGAGAGATATTTTCTCCACCCCGGATGATCAGGTCTTTGATACGTCCGACTATACTCACATAGCCGTTTTCATCCATGACGGCGATATCACCGGAATGAAGCCAGCGGGTTTCGTCGATGATGGCTTTGGTGTCTTCGGGATTATCCCAGTAGCCTAACATCACCGAATATCCCCGGGTGCAGAGTTCCCCGGCTGTACCCCGGGGGACGATTGCGCCGCTTTCCGGATCTATGATTTTAATCTCTACGTGGGGGTGGACGGTACCTACCGTCGTTACCCTCAGTTCCAGCGGATCGTCCGTACAGCTTTCGGTAGAAACCGGAGAGGTCTCTGTCATGCCGTAACAAACACAAATTTCTGTCATATTCATCAGGGATTGTACCTTGCGCATGGTATCGATCGGACAAGGTGCACCTGCCATGATACCTGTTCGGAGAGATTTTAAATTGTATTTGGCGAAATCGGGCAGATCCAGTTCTGCAATAAACATGGTCGGGACACCGTATAAGGAGGTACACCTTTCATTTTCGACAGTCTGTAACACCTGTTCCGGATCGAAAAATTCTCCGGGGATAACGATACAGGCCCCGTGAGTGACGATAGCCATATTGCCCAATACCATACCGAAACAATGGTAAAAAGGAACCGGCAGACATACGATATCTTTTTCCGTGTATTTCAAGCGTTCCCCGATGAAAAATCCGTTATTCAGGATATTGTGATGGGAGAGAGTCGCTCCTTTGGGATAACCGGTTGTACCCGAAGTATACTGGATATTGACAGGATCGTCGAATTGCAGGGAGGCTTCCCGTTCGGCCAGTCGGGCATCGCTCACCTGAGAAGCGCTCGATAAAAAAGTTGCCCAGTCGCGGTCGATGATGACGGTTTGTTTGGGATAAAGACAATCCGGACGGAGCTCGTCCAGCATTTTGATATAATCGGTTTTCCGGAAGTGGGAGGAAGCGATCAAAAGATCGATCCGGCTTTGTTCCAGGGCATAACGCAAACCCGAAAGTTTGTATCCCGGATTGATGTTTACCATAATAGCCCCCATCAAGGCTGTGGCATATTGTACCAATACCCATTCGTAGCGGTTCGGTGACCAGATGCCTACCCGGTCGCCCCGGCGAATCCCGTGGGCCATCAAGGCCTTGGCTACCTGTTCGACTTGTTCCAGAAATTCACTGTAATTGGCCCGGTATTGTTGATACTCGGAAATCAAAGCAGTCCGTTCCGGAAATTTTGCTGCTATTTGTCGCAGATTCTGACCGATTGTCTCTCCTTTCAACGGAATATCTGATATTCCGCAGGCATAGGATAATGTTGCTTGCATAGCTATTAATTTATTGTCGTGTTTTGTGTGCAACCACAAAATAACGACAATAAAATGAAACAACATAGCTTATTTATCAATAAATGAGATATTTACACAAATGACGTCAAGGTGTGCAAAAATTTTTGTCTTTATTTCACAAACCGGAAATAAGTGTGAAAAATAAATGGATGGTTTCTATGCCCTGGAATATCGATAAGCGACTTTTCAAACTTGAGCTGTCTTTTGAAAAAAGAAAGGTTGGCGGAACTTCATTTCCTGATCCCTGTTATCGATCAGAAACGAAGCTCCGCCAATCGGCAGAATGACCCTCAAAAGGAGGTTAACTACAACAAACCGTTGGATAGTCTCTTGTTATCAATGAGCCCACTCAGCGAAAAAATCGTTGCCTTTGTCATCGACGATGATGAAGGCCGGGAAGTTTTCTACGCGGATTTTGCGGACAGCTTCCATACCGAGTTCTTCGAAATCGACCACTTCGACCGATTTTATGCTGTTCTTAGCCAGAATGGCTGCCGGTCCACCGATCGATCCCAGATAGAATCCGCCATGCTTTTTGCAGGCATTAGTGACGTCGATCGAACGGTTGCCTTTGGCTACCATGATCATAGAACCACCTAAAGACTGGAACAGATCGACATAAGGGTCCATACGCCCGGCTGTCGTCGGTCCGAAACTACCTGATGCCATGCCTTTCGGAGTTTTGGCAGGACCGGCATAATAGACCGGATGTTTTTTGAAATATTCGGGCATCGGTTTGCCTTCGTCGATCATTTGTTTGATCCGGGCATGGGCGATGTCCCGGGCAACGATCAGGGTCCCTGATAGGTTCAAACGGGTTTTCACCGGATATTTGCTCAGTTCTTTCAATACGTTTTCCATCGGTTGATCGAGGTCGATATTGACCGCCGGAGTTAAAGCAGGACTTTCTGCCGGCAGAAAACGTGCCGGATTCTTCTCGAGTTGTTCGAGGAAAATCCCTTCTTCCGTGATTTTACCTTTGATATTCCGGTCGGCACTACAGCTGACTCCGATGCCGACAGGACAAGAAGCTGCATGACGCGGAAGACGGATCACACGTACATCGTGTACCCAATATTTACCTCCGAACTGGGCTCCGATACCTTTGTCCCGGCAAATCTTCAAGATCTTTTCTTCCCATTCCAGATCCGGCCACCTTCATTACCCGAAGTGGGGAGATGATCGTAGTAGCCTGCCGAGGCTTTCTTGACTGTGGTCAGACAAGCTTCGGCCGAAGTGCCGCCGATGACTACCGCTAAATGGTAGGGAGGACAGGCCGAAGTACCCAGATCCAATACTTTTTGCTGGATAAATTTAGTCAGGGTTTCTTCGTTCAATAAAGCTTTTGTCTGCTGGTAAAGGAAAGTCTTATTGGCAGAGCCCCCTCCCTTGGTGATGAACAAAAATTCGTATTTATTGCCCTGTGTGGCATAAAGGTCGATCTGTGCCGGCAGATTGGTCCCGGTGTTTTTTTCTTCTGTCATGGTAAAAGGCACTACCTGGGAATAACGCAGATTGCGGTCCCGGTAAGTTTCGAATACCCCTTTGCTGATCGCTTCGGCATCATTGATCCCGGTCCATACGTTTTCTCCCTTTTTACCGATACAAATGGCCGTACCGGTATCCTGACAGAAAGGAAGCACGCCTTTTGAAGCTACTTCTGCATTGCGCAGGAAGGTCAGTGCTACATATTTATCATTATCACTTGCTTCGGGGTCGCGCAAAATCTTAGCAACTTGCTCATTGTGCGAACGGCGCAACATAAATGACACATCGCGGAAAGCCGTGTTAGCCATTGCTGTAAGACCTTCTTTTTCAATCTTCAGAATGGGCTTTCCTTCAAACTCGCTTACGGATACATAGTCTTTTGTAAGCAGATAATACTCAGTCTTATCTTCCCCATGCTCAAACATAGGTTGATACTTGAACGGAGGTGTTGTTGCCATAATTACTCGTAAATTAAATTAATGAATCGTAGCACAAAGGTAAGAACTATTATTGAAATATTTCTTTAATTAGAGTGAAAATGATGACACCCTCTGCATACGACCTATCAATTCGTCACCCAACGCTGTCTTATCTTCAATATGTTTCAGCACGGCAGTGACAAACGGATTACTTTCAAAGTCACCGCGCACCTGCTCAAAGTCCATTTCTTTCTCTGCGCGCGAGCCGTCGGCACCGAAGCCCGTCATAGAAGCCAGCGAGAATTCTTTCTTGGCATCATCATACACCATACGGTCCAACCCAACTACCGCTTCCTTCCACTTCTCTACAATGCGGATGATGTCTGTAGCCGTAATATTGTCCGGTTTGATTCCGTAGTATTCCTCCAACTTTTCATAAGCCCAGGTCCACTCATAAGTGTAGTAGTTCTGATGCATCTTCTCAAATTCAGCATTGATGTACTTCAGACGGTCTACTTTTCCACACTCGATATCATTGATCAGGGCATCTATCTCGCTCTTCGGAGCTATCAGGCCGGAAATATCCACCCACTCACCGCTACCCACTGTGGTGTCGGGCTTCAGGCGGGCACGTATTTCTTCATTGCTTTTGAATTCAATACCTTCCAGACGTTTGATGACAGAGTTTCCAAGGAATTTATGGATGGCGATCTCATAGAACTTGATACCCTTCACCAATGCCGAGTTACGGATCTTCGCACTATGGAAAGAATAGATATCGGAAAGTTCGCCCGAAGCATGGCGCAGGTTCTGCAAAGTTTCCCGTCCCTTGAACATCTTCTGCACGGTATAGGGACTGAGTAAGTTGTAATTGATGAAATCCAGTTTGTTGGAATCCGTACGTCCATCACGCTTCGGCCACTTCTGTGCATCACGGATGGTTCCTACACTTCGCAGGTTGACGCCCGGTACAAGATAAGTAGTATTGTTCTGCTCTATCAGATAGGAGAAAGGCAGGTTAGAAGTATCGGAATGATTCACATGGCGGCCCATTACCAATGAAAAAGCGCCTACACGGGCGGGCCAAAGAATATAGGAATCGGAAGTAGTTTTAGCACCACGTTCCAATGTTCCCTGATGGATAGGGCCTAACTTATACATGTGATTACTCTGGTTGGAACCCGAACCGGCATTCATGAATGAAAACATACCGGCAATCAGTAAAGTGGACTTATGATGCGTCACCGTGAACGGTCCGGCAAAGATAGCGCATGCCTCGCCATTCTCACCCTGACAATTGCTGAAGAAAAGCGATTCGGACGCAGAATAATTATGTCCCAAACGACAGGCCTGACCTATAAAGCAACGGCTCAGCATAGCTCCATCGTCTATATGTGAACCGGAAGAGATGATAAAATCATCACAAATAACTCCATGACCAAGGTGTACCGGTGCTTCCGCATT
>ERZ838118.5412-NODE-5412-length-10092-cov-9.800040_pt1 | contig 10092 bp, 7 predicted proteins | sample MGYA00519863_ERZ838118 | MGnify/ENA primary metagenome ERZ838118 (study PRJEB31850, sample SAMEA3708827) | human gut metagenome | biome: human gut; feature: human-associated habitat; material: faeces | place: China | collected 2014 ...
CTCCATCGGCGGGAAGAGGAAGCCGTCATAGGTGGCGCAGGCCAGAACGATCTTTCCGCAGCGGAAGGCCTCGGTGACGGCGTAGGACACATCGGTGCGGGTCAGGTCCATCTCCACCACCTTTGCGCCCTTGGCACGCAGCTTTTCGGCCATGGTGTGGGCCGCGGCGCGGGTATGGCCGTGGATGGAAGCACTGGCCACCAGGATCTTTTCCGGCTCCTCCGGCTTGTAGCTGGACCAGGTATCATAATAGGCCAGATACTTGCCCAGGTCCCCGGTGAGCACCGGGCCGTGCAGCGGGCAGATGGTGGCAATATCCAGTGCGGCTGCCTTTTTGAGCAGTGCCTGCACCTGCGGGCCGTACTTGCCCACGATGTTCAGGTAATACCGGCGGGCTTCGCTGGCCCAGTCGGCCTTTTCGTCAAACTTTGCCACCGCCCCGAAGCGGCCGAAACCGTCGGCGGAGAACAGCACCTTTTCGCTGCTCTCATAGCTGACCATGACCTCCGGCCAGTGCACCATGGGTGCAAACACAAAGGTGAGGGTGTGGCTCCCCAGAGACAAGCTCTCGCCGTCCTTCACCACCACACGGCGCTCCTTGGCCACGGCATCCGGGCCGAAGAACTGCTCCATATACACAAAGGTCTTGGCGTTGCCCACCACCTTCATGTCCGGGTACTTAGCGGCCAGGCGGGCAATGTTGGCACCATGGTCCGGCTCCATGTGGGAGACCACCAGATATTCCGGCATGCGGTCGCCCAGCGCTTCGGTGAGGTTTGCCAGCCAGGCATCCGTGGCACGGTTGTCCACCGTGTCCAGAATGGCGACCTTTTCATCCAGAATGACATAGGAGTTGTAGCTGACGCCGGTGGGCACCGGGTACTGACTTTCAAACAGGTCGATGGTGGTATCGTCCACCCCCACGCCCAGAATGGCATTGCTGATCTTCTGTACGCTCATAAATCCCATGCTCCTTTATTTTTATGCTGTGCCGCAGAAAGCGGCCGATTTTTCTTAAGAACAATTCCTAGTATAGCACATTGTCAGAAATTTAGCAAGAGGGATCTGCGGCTTTTCCTGCACCCTGACCACAACCGTTATTCATCGCCCCTGCTTTCCGGCAGGCGGGCAGACACGGGGCGGCCCGCCTCGGTGTCCAGCTCCAGCAGGGCCGCAGCGCTGGCGTCGTCCATCGTCTGTACGGCCCGCAATTTGCGGCTGATGGCACGGCTGCGCACGCCGATAAGGTTGTCCAGCTCTTCGTCGGTCTGGCGCAGACGCTGCTGCAGCTTGGAAAGCCCCTGCCCGAACTTGTCGAACTCAGTCTTGACGGCACCCAGCAGCTGCCACACCTCGCCCGAACGCTTCTGGATGGCAAGGGTCTTGAAGCCCATCTGCAGGCTGTTGAGCAGGGCCGCCATGGTGCTGGGGCCGGCCACGTTCACCTGATAGTCCCGCTGCAGCACCTCCAGCAGGCCCGCATTCACCACCTCAGCGTACAGGCCCTCGAAGGGCAGAAACAGGATGCCGAAGGCTGTGGTATACGGCGGCTCCACATACTTTTCGCGGATGTCCTTGGCCTCGCTGCGCAGCACCAGTTCCAGTGCATGGCGGGCGTTTTCCACAGCCTGCGCATCGCCGGATGCCTGCGCATCCTGCAGGTGGGCGTAGGTATCACCGGGGAACTTGGAGTCGATCGGCAGCCAGACGCTGCCGCCGTCGGCACCCGGCATTTTGATAGCGTACTCCACCCGCTGGGTGCTGCCGGGGATGGTGGCCACATTGGTGTCGTACTGCTCTGGGGCCAGAATTTCTTCCAGAATGGCTCCCAGCTGGATCTCGCCCAGGATGCCGCGGGTCTTGACGCCCGACAGCACCTGTTTCAGGCCGCCCACATCGGCGGCAAGGCTCTGCATCTCACCCAGGCCCTTGTACACCTGTTCCAGCTGGGCGTTGACCGCCTTGAAGCTCTCGGTCACCCGCTTCTGCAGGGCATCCTGCAGCTGTTCGTCCACCGTGCAGCGGATCTCGTCCAGCTTCTGGGCATTCTGTGCCTGCAGGGCGGCCATGCTTTCGGCCAGCGTTTTGCGCATTTCTTCCAGCTTGCGGGCGTTGGAAGCTTCCAGCCCCTGCAGGCGCTGTTCCATGGTCTGTTGCTGCGCGGCCTGCCCGGCATTCAGGGTGCTGCTCATACCCTGCACCGCGGTCTGCAGCGTTTCGCTGATGCCGCGCATGGCGTCGTAGTTCTGCCGGGCCAGCTCGGCCTGCTTCTGGGCAAAGAGCTTCGACTGGGCGTCCAGCTGCTGGTGCACCCACTCCTTGAGGGCTTCGTCGTCCTGCCGGGGTGCCGGTTTTCCGGTTCGGTACAGCAGCAGTGCCTGCAGCAGGCAGATGGCCACCAGCAGAACCGTATACAAAAGCGAAAGAAATTCCATGGGATGTCTCCTTATAAAATCCAAGATCCGGGCCGTGCAGATGCAAAGCCCGGACCTTTTGCTTTTTACAGTGTCTCGTAGCGGCGCAGCATCTGGCTCCACTGCAGCTGCTCGCCGTACAGGCCCACACCGTCGGCTTCCACCTCGCCCACCTGATTGTCACAGGGGTCGGCGCGGAAGGAGCACATGGGCGGGTCAAAGGGTGCGCAGAGGGCACGGTTGGCCACCATGCGCCCGGTGTCCAGATTGCCGAAGTAGTGCAGGCGCATCTTCTCGTTCCCGGCACGGGCCATGGAGGCACCGGCCGAGCAGTCGGCGTACATCCAGCCGTGGGGCGCGATGTAGAACGCGGCCCAGTCGTGGCAGCCCACCATCTCCCGCCGCACCACCAGACCGCTCTGCCACTGGGCCGGGATGCCGGCCAGGCGGCACAGCACGATGAATGTGGAGGCCATGATGCCGCAGTCGCCCCGGCGGTTGTGGACACAGCCGTCGGTGATGTTTTCCTGCACGAAGTAGGGCGGCTGGTAGTGGTAGTGGGTGTTGAGGGTCACATAGTCGTAGATGCGCTTTGCCTTCTGCACCGGGTCGGTGAGCCCCTGGGTGAGCTGGGCCGCCAGTGCCCGCAGATAGGGCGTGAACTCCAGATGCGGCAGCTCCTCCTGCGTGTCAAAATCCGGCTGCACGGGGTCCGCCTGCATGTGCAGCGGGTCGGCATAGCGGGCCGTGGTACGGTAACTGTACACCGCGCCAAAGGGCCGGTTCTCGGCAAGGTCGGCCTCCCAGTACGCAGTGCGCTGGGCGGCATCTTCCGGGGCAATGCAGGTGGGCGGCTCGGTGAAGGAATCCAGCGTGATGCCGCTCTGTGCCGGGCAGGCCGCCGGGAGCGGCAGCCACACCCGGACGTGCACGGTGCTGCGCCCCTGCTGCTTTGCGGCCGCAAGGGCTGCGGCAAAGGCCGCGTCACTCATGCCGATGCAGGTCTCCAGTGTGATTTCTGCGCTGACCGAACCGGTGCGCACCATCTGGTCGTGCTCCGGCTCATACCGCTCCCAACTGGGGTGCTGCAGGGGCGGGTCGATCTGCCGTGCTGCCAGCTCCGGATGGGTGGCCAACAGGGTCTCGGCAAAGGAGTGGATATATTTCTTCTCCCCTTCCACGAACCGCCAGTCCATGGCACCGGCGTGGTCCAGTGCCCGGAATTCCTCCGGGGTAAAGTCCCGCACAAGGTCCTGCAGCAGTTCCAGCGCCTGTGCTTCGGGCACCGTATAGTCCAGCGGCAGACGGCGCAGGATCTCCCGCTGGGCCAGCAGAGCATCCCGCATGGCGTCCACCCCGTGGGGCGTGGGGTTTTCCGGCAGAGGGCCGCCGGGCTGCACCGGCTGGTTCTGCGTTTTTGTCCAGTCCTCCGCAAGATATGCGTCGATGCGGGCAATGGCCTCGGTGTAATAGCCCGCCTCCTTCAGACGGCGCACATCGTCCGGCAGGCCGAGGTTCAGGCTTGCCAGACAGGCATTCAGGTTCTTCATTGCATTCCGCTCCTTTTTTGTTCAGATTCAGCCGTTGATCTGGGTCTCCCAGAAGTTCGCAGCGTCCAGCATCCAGCCGTCGGCATCGGTGCCTGCGCCGGTACCCACGCCGTGGGTCGCATTGGGGAACAGCACCTCTTTGCAGGGCACATGGTGCTTTTCCAGTGCGCGGCTCAGCGCCGGGCGCTGAGCCGGGTAGCATAGCAGCGGGAACACATAATCGTTCTCGCCGTACCAGTGATACACCGGCGGGTAATCGTCGGTGACACAGTCAGAGATGTTCAGTTCATAGTACCGGCCCTCCAGTACAAAGGGGTCGATAGCAGCATGATAGACCGGCTTATACTCAAAGAAATTGTTGATGGGATAGCCCAGCAGCAAAGCACCGGGCTTGGGTACCCCATAGTGCTTGTAGCCCAGTTCGTCGCCGGAGAACACACCGGCCAGATGGCCGCCGGAGGAATAGCCCAGCAGGGCGTAGTTTTCCGGCTGCACATTGAACTGGCCTGCATGAGTGGTGATGAACCGGACAGCGTTGCCAAGGTCAGCCACCGGGGCGTTGTCCTTTGCCTTGAGGAACACGCGGTAGCGCAGCACGAAGGCTGCGTAGCCCATCTGGTGCAGCCGCCATGCCGTGGCATAGCCCTCGGACATATTGGCAGTATTGTTGAGCACATTGCCGGACATGACCACCACAAACTTGCTGCCGGGCACTTCCGACGGCCAGTAATACAGTTCCACGCCATCACGGGTGGCGTCTGCGGCGATCTCCTCCGGGGAGTACACTTTATAAGTCACCTGAGTGCCGGCTTCATAGGTATCGGCCAGATCGTTCAGGGCGTCGGCGCTGTCCTGTGCCATGTTGGCGCCCACATAGTCCGACAGCGTGGTGCCTGCTTCCGGGGTGTCCGGGCTGTCCACGGCACTCTGCCAGGTCCACACGCCGCTGGCGGCGAATGTCGGGTCGGCACGCAGGTCAGAGACGAGGGTATCCGGCGTAACGGTCAGATGGCCCGATGCGGCAGAGACCTCCACCGGCAGACCGGCCAGCAGCAGCGCGGCGACCGAGGCACCGGTCACCTGCAGAAACTGGCGGCGAGAGATCTTGTTTTGCATAAAAGCATCCCCTTTTTTATAAATTCAAATTCTGATATTTCAGGAAGTGTGCTGCTCCCAGAAAGCCACCGCATCCATCATCCAGCCCTCTGCATCGGTGCCATTGCCGGTGCCGATGGCGTGGGGTGCGTGCTGATACGTCACACGTTTGTAGGGTACATTGCAGGCCTGCAGAGCCTTTTCGAAATCGTCATACTGGCCGGGCATCCAGGCAGGGCCCAGCATACTGTCGTCGTTTCCGCGCCAGAAGTACACCGGCGGATATCCTTCTTCCACAGCCTTGTCCAGAGAGGTCCAGTAATAACGCCACCCACAGGTGCCGATATCGTACAGGGTGTAGTATACCGGCTTCATCACGGAGGTGTCGGAGACGGAATACCCCAGCAGCAACACGCCGGGTTTTGCCACATGATACCGACCATAGCCTCGCTTGCTGTTGGCAAACACTCCTGCCACCTGTCCGCCGGAGGAAAAGCCCACCAGGGCGTAGTCCTCTGGCTGCACGCCAAGTTCCTCTGCATGGGCCGTGATATATTCCACCGCCCGGGCCAGGTCCTCCAGGGGAGCATTGTCGCCCATATCCATCCAGATGCGGTACCGCAGCACGAACACCCCGTACCCCATATCATGGAGCTGAGCCGCTGACGCCATGCCTTCCCGCAGCTCGCCGCTGGTAAAGGCAACATTGCCGCCCAACACCACCGCAAATTTGGCGTTTGCCTGCTCCGCCGGGAAATAATACAGTTCCACCGCCGCCTTGGCTGGCATAGCGGCGATCTCCTCCTCCGTGTAGACCTTGTAGGTCACCTGACGGCCTGCATTGTAGTTTTCTACTACCAGGTTCAGGGCTGCTGCACAGTCCTCCGCCTGTTCCTGGCCTGCGTATTCTGCCAAGGTCTGGTTCTGAAAGTAAGCCCTCAGCAATGCGCTGCCATCATCGGCGTTGCCAAAGGTGAAGATGCCCGACTTTGCAATGCTGGGGTCCTGCCGGATCTCCTGCATCGTGGTCTGGGCTGTGATGGGGCCGGTGTTTTCCGCTGCCCACACCGGCAGGCTCAGGCAGGCCAGCTGTGCCAGGCACACCGCCCCGCACAGCAGCTTGTAGTTCCATGATCTCATTTTCTGTTCCTCCTTTGGTCCGGTCCCAACCGGACGATATGAGTTTATTGTATCACATCCCAGGCTATTGTCAAAACAATTCTGCAGCCCCGCCCGCTGCAAATCCAAGACCAGATCAAAGCAGGTGCCGCACTCCGCTCAGACAATCGTGTCTGGCAGAACTGTGCTGCCCCTGCTTTGATCTCGTGCGCAGACCCTCACGGTTTTGAAGCCCACGGTCGAAATGCCGAAGTCCTTTCTGTAACATGCCCCGTCATTCTGTCTGCACCGCGAACCATTGACAAAAAAACGCCAGACCCTCCTGTACCAACCAAAAAGGCTTCCTCCTAGAGGGAGCTGCACGCAAAAATGGGCCCGGAGACTTTCGTCTCCGGACCCATTCAGAACCTGTTCTTTGGTCTGCCCTCAGGCAAACCAGCTAGTCAGTCACAAATACTGATTAGCCAGCGATGGTCCAAGCCTTCTCACTGGCATCGTTCTTCACGGTGCCGGTAGCCAGGTTGTAGATAGCAGCAGCAGAACCGACCATGCGCAGGCCAGCGTTCAGAACGCCATTGCCACCATTCAGGAACTTATCGCCGGCAGTCTCATTCTCATGCTTGCCGAAGCCAGCCTTATAGCCGGTGCCGTAAGCATCCTTGACGCCGGTGAGCCATGCGTTGCCCAGGTCGCCGGGCTTGTAAGCGCCGTCGAACAGAACGCCGACAGTGTTCTTGATGTAGTTGCTCATGAAGCTGTTACCAATGATGGTAACCATGTTGGTGTTGAACTTCTGCCAGTTCTTGACTTCCAGAGACGGAGCCAGGATGTCAGCCAGAGAAGCGCCACCGTTGACGTAGGTCATCTCGTTCTCAGAGATTGCGGAAAAGTTTGCAGGCATCATCATAATGAATTACTCCCTTCAAAATGTAGAAAGATATTTTGCAAGCTCACTTTCGTGTGCTCACCAATCCTTACTAGGATGGCAATAATATACCACACTTTCCAGAAATGTTCAAGTACCTTTTTGCAAAAAGTGTAAAAAATGTGAAACGAGGTCTATAAAAGTATTGCTTTTGTACAGTCCGCAGGCGGTTTTCCGGTTCCGACAAGCTTTGCCGCCGCCGGGCGGTACACTGGTTGCAAGGGGGCTGCAGCATTGAAAAGCGTGATCTACCTCGACGAGCTTCTGCTGACCAATTTTGTCCTTGCTGTGCTGTTTCTCACCGCAGCCGGTCTGCTGTGCGCCACCGTGTGCACTGGGGTGCGGCTGTGCACCGGGGCGGCGCTGGCGGCAGTGTCGGCACTGGTACTGCTGGCCCCGGAGCTGCCGGGAGCCGTGGCAGTTGGTTATAAAATTTTCACAGGTTGCGCGGTGGTGGCCGCCGCCTACGGCCTGCCCGGGCGGGGGCGTTTTGCCCGGTTGTGTGCGTGGTATGCACTGCTCAACCTGCTTTTGTGCGGAGCGGTGGTGCTGCCCGGCGTGCAGAGCCGCAACCTGAGCGTCAGCCTGCCGCTGTCACCGGGGCGGCTGCTGGCCAGCTGCGCGGGGGTGTATGCCGTACTGCGGGCCCTGCTGTACTGCTTTGGCCGCAGCGGCGCGCCCAGCGTGCCCGCCACGCTGGAGGTAGCCGGGGTGCAGCTGCCGGTACAGGCCTTCCACGACACCGGCTTTGCCCTGCAGGAGCCGCTGAGCGGCAAGGCCGTGGTTCTGGTGCAGTACCCGGCGGTACGGCACCGCCTGCCGCAGGCAGCCCGGCAGTATCTCGATGGCTGGTTTGCCCACAGCACAGCCCCGCCCCCGCCGGAGCTGGGGGTGCATCTGGTGCCCTGCCGCAGCATCCACGGCCAGAGCATGCTGCCTGCCCTGCCCGCTGCCCTGCAGTTGGGCAAAGACCGCGCAGGCGGGCTGCTGGCGGCGTTCTGCTGCCCCACGCCGCCGGACCCTGCATGGGAGCTGCTGTACGGCGAGGATGCGGCACAGCTGCTCTTATAATACTTATTATAGGGAGGACTGCTCATGTTCCAGTTTTTGCGGCAGCTCTGGCACCGCCTGTGTGCGCGGCTGCGGTTTTGCGGCGGCGTGCAGTATCTGGCCGGCACCGCCAGCCTGCCCTCTCCCCTCTCCCCCGCCGAGGAAAAAGCCCTGCTGGCCCGCATGGCCGCCGGAGAGGCAGACGCCCGCGATGCGCTCATCCTGCACAATCTGCGGCTGGTGGTGTACCTTGCCAAAAAGTACGAGAACAGCGGTGTGCCCGCCGAGGACCTGATCAGCATCGGCACCATCGGGCTGATCAAGGCCGTGAACACCTTCACGCCGGAACGCAGCATCAAGCTGGCCACCTACGCCAGCCGCTGCATCGGCAACGAGATCTTGATGTACCTGCGCAAGACCTCCAACCGCCGCCAGGAGGCCAGCCTTGACGAGCCGCTGAATGTGGACGGCGACGGCAACGAGCTGCTGCTGTCGGACATCCTCGGCAGCGACGAGAATATGGTGGGCCAGCAGCTGGAGCAGGACGCCGAGCGCGCCGGTCTGCGCCGCGCCGTGAGCAGCCTTTCGGCCCGGGAGCGCCGGATCATGGAGCTGCGCTTCGGCCTGACCGACGGCGTGGAACGCACCCAGAAGGAAGCCGCCGACGCCCTGGGCATCAGCCAGAGTTACATCTCCCGCCTTGAAAAGCGCATCATCCAGACCCTGAAGCTCCAACTGGAAGGGCAATAAAAAAGCGCGGCCTTGTCCTTGACAAACCGCGTGGAATCGTCTATACTGAAAATACAAAAGGCGCTGGCCCATACAAACGACTAGCTCCTTACCATTGTGTCAAAAAGAAAAATGACTGCTCTGGGTTGGGGAACTTTGAGGCGGTCATTTTTTCTTTTTATCATCACTGTGCGAGACAGTCCATGTGATCTGAAATGTAACGTAGATTGCTCCGCCAAGCAGCGAAAGCAGCATTACGACCTGTTCAAACGTCATGGTGCATCCCCCCTTTCCGCCCTTGGGCGTCCGGGGGAGGCCGAGATTTCAAGAAAAAATTCGCTCCACCGGGCACTCAGGTGCCGGTAAGGAGCTCAGCCGCCTGCATTTGTGGGACGCAGCGCCTCGTGGCAGCCTTGCGGCTGCGTTTAAAGCATACCATAATTATGGGCCAATTGCAATTGCGGTTTTTTTGCACGCTCATCCGGCTGCCGGGTGGGCGTGTAATTTTTTCCACGCATAGTGGTTTGCCCCTGCGGCCATACTCCCGGTGAACTTCAAAACAGACCGGGGGCGTTTGGATGTACAATAAGGTGGAACTGTGCGGCGTGAACACGGCGCAGCTTCCTGTTTTGTCCGAAAGCGAAAAGCGGCAGCTGCTCCTGCAGGCCCACGCCGGGGATGCAGGAGCACGGGAACGCATGGTGGAGGGCAACCTGCGGCTGGTGCTGAGCGTGGTGCAGCGCTTTGCCCAGCGGGGCGAAAACCTCGACGACCTGTTTCAGGTGGGGTGCATCGGGCTCATCAAAGCCATCGACAACTTTGACCCTGCCCAGCCGGTGCGGTTTTCCACCTACGGCGTGCCCATGATCATCGGCGAGATCCGGCGCTTTTTGCGGGATAACAATGCCCTGCGGGTAAGCCGCAGCCTGCGCGATACCGCCTACCGGGCCATGCAGGCCCGCGAAACGCTGGAGAAGCAGCTGGGCCGGGAACCCACCATGGACGAGATCGCCGGGGAGGCAGGCCTGTCCCGCCGGGAGGTGACCGCGGCACTGGAATCGGTGGTAGAGCCGGTGAGCCTGGAAGAGCCGGTGTATACCGACGGCGGCGATGCCATGTACCTCATCGACCAGGTGCGCGACCCGGATGGCGAGGACAGCTGGATCAGCGGGCTGCAGTTCCGGCAGACCGTGGCCGGGCTGACCCCGCG
>ERZ838118.5426-NODE-5426-length-10074-cov-3.776924_pt1 | contig 10074 bp, 10 predicted proteins | sample MGYA00519863_ERZ838118 | MGnify/ENA primary metagenome ERZ838118 (study PRJEB31850, sample SAMEA3708827) | human gut metagenome | biome: human gut; feature: human-associated habitat; material: faeces | place: China | collected 2014 ...
TGCAATACTTCCCTCCGGAGGACGAGGAGGAAGAGGACAGCGATGTCATTCAGGTGGCCATCATCGGCAAGCCCAATGTGGGCAAGTCCTCCCTCACCAACCGTATCCTGGGCCAGCAGCGGGTCATCGTCAGCAACGTGGCCGGCACCACACGGGACGCCATCGACAGCTACTTTGAAAACGAGACCGGCAAGTATAACTTCATTGACACCGCCGGTATGCGGAAAAAGTCCAAGGTGGACGACAACATCGAAAAATACAGTGTCCTGCGGGCCACCATGGCCATCGAGCGCAGCGATGTGTGCCTCATCATGATCGACGCACAGGACGGTGTCACGGAGCAGGATACCAAGGTGGCGGGTCTGGCCCACGAGGCCGGCAAGGCCTGTATCATCGTGGTGAACAAGTGGGATCTGGTGGAAAAGGACGACAAGACCATGGACCGGATGCGGGAGGATATCCGCCGGGACCTGAGCTATATGACCTACGCCCCCATCGTGTTCATCTCCGCCCTGACCGGCCAGCGTGTCACCCGTCTCTTCGAGCTCATCAACTATGTCCGGGAGCAGTCCTCCATGCGGATCACCACCGGGATGCTCAACTCCGTTCTGGCGGACGCACAGACCCGTGTCCAGCCCCCCACGGATAAGGGCCGCCGCCTGAAGATCTACTATATGACGCAGGTGGGCATCCGCCCGCCCCACTTTGTGGTGTTCTGCAACGATAAAAAGCTCTTCCACTTCTCCTACCGCCGGTATCTGGAAAATCAGATCCGCAGCGTGTTCGGGCTGGAGGGGACGCCCATCATCATGAGCATCCGTCAGAAGGGAGAAGAAGATGCATAACGTGACTGTGGCCTTCGCCGTACTGCTGGTGATGCTGCTGTCCTATTTCTTCGGCTGCTTCAACGGCTCTTTCATGGTATCCCACTTCATCATCCGGGACGACGTCCGCAAGCACGGCAGCGGCAACGCCGGTCTCACCAACTTCTACCGCACCTACGGTGCCAAATACGCCCTGCTGGTCATCGCCTGCGACATGGGCAAGACCGTGGCGGCGTGCCTGCTGGGCAGCTTCTTCTTCCGCTGTCTGGGCTGGGACGGCACCTTGGGTACGCTGCTGGCGGGTCTTGGCTGCGAGCTTGGCCACATCTTCCCGGTGTTCTACGGCTTCCGGGGCGGCAAGGGCATCCTCTCCGGCGGCACGCTGGTGCTGCTGCTGAACTGGCGGGTGGCCGCCGTGGCTTGGGCGCTGTTCCTGCTGCTGTGGCTCACCACCCGATACGTCTCGCTGGCCTCCATCACCGCCACCTGCAGCGCCCCCATTACCGTGTACTTCGTCTATGGCCACAACTGGCTCTACACCGGTCTATGTCTGGCGGTGGCGGCTCTGGTGGTCTGGTGTCATCGGGAAAATATCCAGCGCCTTCTCCACGGAACGGAGAAAAAATTCAAGTGGCACGTCAACCCCACGGAGGGCAAGGATCCGCCTAAATAAGAGAGAGAGCATAAACAGAAAGGAACCAAGCACATGAAACACAACCAAATACGTCAGGTGGTATTCCCCATTCTGGCGGCCTTTATCTGGGGTACTTCCTTCGTGTCGCAGGATATCTGCGCCGACTCCATGGGGGCCTTCACCTTCAACGGCACCCGTTACTTCATCGCCGTACTGTCTCTGCTGGTGGTGATCGCCGTCATGAACACCACTCGGAAGGACCGGCCCCAGCCCACGGCGGAGGAAAAGAAGGCCTCCCGCAAGCAGCTGTGGCTGGGCGGCCTCTGCTGCGGCACCGCTCTGGCCGTCGCCTCCAACTTCCAGCAGGCGGGTCTGGTGGCCGGCACCGACGCCGGCAAGGCGGGCTTCATCACGGCGCTGTATGTGGTGCTGGTTCCCCTGTTCGGCCTGTTCTTCCGCCGGAAGGTCAGCGGCCCGGTGTGGATCGCCGTGGTGCTGAGCGTGGTATCCCTGTACCTGCTGTGCATCAAGGGCGGCTTCTCTCTGGCCCCCGGCGACCTGCTGGTGCTGGTGTGCGCTGTGTGCTTTGCCGTACACATTCTCCTCATTGACCACTTCACCGCCCGCTGCAACGGTGTGAAGCTCTCCTGTCTGCAGTTCCTGTTCGCCGCTATCTGGTCCACCATTCTGGCCCTGATCTTCGACACCATTGACTTCCACGTCCTTTGGGAGTGCATCCTGCCCCTGCTGTACGTGGGCGTGTTCTCCTGCGGCGTGGGCTACACCCTGCAAATTCTGGCCCAGAAGGATTCCAACCCCACGGTGGTCACCATCCTGCTGAGTCTGGAGAGCGTGTTCGCCGTCATCGCCGGTGCCATCATCCTGCACCAGCAGATGTCCCTGCGGGAGTATATCGGCTGTGCTCTGATGTTCATTGCCGTGGTGCTGGCGCAGGTCCAGTTCCCCGCCAAAAAGGCCAAGCAGCTCCAGTAAGGCCTTTACAAATCAACAAAAGACGCCCTCCGGCATGGCCGGAGGGCGTTTCTCTATTCACTTCTTCCCTTTCAGGGCTTCATGCGGCGCAGCAGCTCCACCAGCATCTTCCAGACCCGCTGCACGGAGGAGATGGACATTTTCTCCCGGAAGGTGTGGATCTCCTTCAGGTCCGGTCCGAAGGACACGCAATCCAGCCCCGGCAGCTTGGCGGAGAACAGCCCACACTCCAGACCGGCATGGATGGCCTCCACCTTGGGTTCATAGCCGTACTGATCGGTGAACACCTCCACCATCAGATCCCGCAGCGGAGAATCCGGCAGATAGGCCCAGCCGGGGTACTCCCCACGGGTGGAGGTCTCCCCGCCCAACTCCGCCGTCAGGCAGGCGATGCGCTGGAGCAGCATCTGTTTCTGGCTCTCCACGCTGCTGCGAACGCTGCTGGACAGATGCACCGCCGTCTCGCCGGTGGTGAGGATTCCCATGTTCAGGGAGGTCTGCACCAGACCGGGGATGTCGGCGCTCATGACCTGTACGCCGTTGGGGTGGCACACCAGCAGGCACACCGCTCGGCGGGTGGACACTGCGTCCATAGGCAGCATGGCCGTCTCGGCAGGCTCCACCGTTACCTCTACGTCGGGATCCGTCACCCGGTACTCCTCCCGCAGGGACTGCGTCATGCGGCGGCAGACCTCGGCGGTGACCTCGGCGTTGGCGGAAATCAGCGCCTGTGCGCCGGTGGGGATGGCGTTGTCCTTCAGACCGCCGCAGACCTCCACCAGCCGCAGCTCCGTCTCCTCCGCCACAGAGGCCAGCACACGGCCCATCAGCTGAACGCCGTTGCCCCGGCCCTTGTCGATCTCCGTGCCGGAGTGGCCGCCTACCAGCCCCTGAACGGTAATGCGCTGCACAGGAGCCGCAAAGGCCTCCCGCCGCACCGGCAGCACGCAGTCCATCCGAGCGCCTCCGGCGCAGCTGACGGTGAACACGCCCTCGTCCTCAGAGTCAATGTTCAGCATCCGGCGTCCCTTCAGGCCGGACACGTCAATGCCCATGGCCCCGTCCATGCCCGTCTCCTCGTCCACGGTGATGACCGCCTCAATGGGGGGATGGGGCAGGCTCTCGTCGTCCAGCACCGCCAGCGCCATGGCCACGGCGATGCCGTCGTCACCGCCCAGCGTAGTCCCCTTGGCATAGACAAAATCCCCGTCGATGGCCAGATCCAGCCCCTCACGGGTCATGTCCTTGCCACAGTCCGGCGCTTTCTCGCACACCATGTCCATGTGACCCTGCAAAATCACCGGCTCCGCCCCCTCGTACCCGGCGGAGGCGTCCTTAAAGATGATGATGTTGTTCAGCGCATCCTGCTGATACCGCAGGCCCCTCTCCCTGGCAAACTCCGCCAGCCAGTCGCTGACGGCCTTGGTGTTGCCCGAACCACGGGGAATAGCGCTCATCTGCTCAAAAAAGTGAAATACCCGTCCCGGCTCCAGATGCTCCAGAACTGCCATATACATCGCTCCTTTTCTCTGTATGGGATATCGCCTTTAGTATACCCCCTGCCGCCGGATTTGACAAGAGAAAAACTGCCGGGACTCTCCTCCCGGCAGCTTTCACGCTGAAGCATCCATTTTTTTTGCTGCGGGACTCCCGCAGGCGGCACGTCTCTGCGCCGCTTGATCGGAGATTGCCCCGCGCCGCCTCTTATTCGTCGGCGTTGATGTGGTACAGCCCCGCCACATCCTCCAGCGCCACCGAGAAGGTCACGGCCTGCGCCTCGGTATGCGCCCCCGCTTGGGCCATGATGGCTTGCATCACGGTGTTCTTGTCGCCGGTAGGCACCACCATGAGGATGATCTCCCGCTCCTCGGCAATGGACATTCCAAAGAACTTCCCGGCATCCTCGGCGCCGGTGCTCTTGGCGTGCAGAATGGTGCCGCCGTGGGCTCCTGCGCTGCGGGCGGCCCCCATCACCGTGTCGGTGTAGCCCTGATTGGCAATGGCCACGATCAGCTGATACGCTGCATCCTTCATGCTCTCATCCTCCTTCACTTCCACATCCGGCTCCGCCTCCGGGTTGCCGGTAATCAAATAGTTCATGGCCGTCCGCCCGCCGATGCTGCTCAAAGGCAGGCACATGGCAATGCCGGTGCCGGGGTTGGTCAGGTGCATGGTGGTGACCAACTCCTTCATCAGCACCTCCTTGCACGTCGGCGTCACCACCGACAGCATCACGGACTTCTCTGTGGCCTCCAGCCCCAGATAGCTCAGCACTTCATCGCTGGCGGTCCCACGGCCCAGCGCCGTAAACACCACCGGTGCGCCGAAGGCCCGGTAGAAATCCACAAATCGCTTGGAGCCCATCACCCGGTTGGTGATGGTGATCATCAAATACAGTCGCTTCATATGCCCTCCTATGCCAGCTCGATGATCTCCTCCACCTGCCCAACGGCCGGTACAGGAGTGCGCTTGCTGAGCTTTCGCTGATAGCTGACGCCCAGCAGCTGGATGGTCACCAGCGGCGTCATAGCCACCATGGCCACTACGCCGAAGGCATCCGTCACCACATTGCCCCCCAGCGCATCGCAGGCCCCCATGGCAAAGGGCAGCAGGAACGTGGCCGTCATCGGACCGGAGGCCACACCGCCGGAGTCGAAAGCGATGGAGGTAAAGATCTTCGGCACCACAAAGGACAGCGCCAGACTCAGCACATAGCCGGGGATCAAAAACCACATGATGGAGATACCCGTCAGCACCCGGATCATGGCCAGCGCCAGCGACACCGACACGCCGATGGAGAGTGCCGCATTCATGGCGCTGGCGGGAATGGCTCCGGCGGTGATCTCCTCCACCTGCCGGTTCAGCACATGGACCGCCGGTTCCGCCGACACGATGAAGTATCCGATGAGCATGGCAATGGGGATCAGCAGCCAGCTGTAGCTCTCATGGGCGGCGATGCTCTCCCCCAGGAAGCTGCCCACGGGCATGAAGCCCACGTTGACACCGGTAAGGAACAGCACCAGCCCGATATAGGTGTACAGCAGGCCAAAGAGCATACTCATGACCTCCCGCCGGTGCATCCGCCGGGTGACCAGCTGGAACAGGACGAAAAACGCCAGAATGGGCGCCAGAGAAAGGAAGATCTCCTTGAAATACTCCGGCAGCGCATGGGTATACGACCGGAACATCTCCGCCGTGTCCTTGGCATCTGGCACGCTCACCGGGGTATAGGAGCTGCCGTCTGGCTGATACAGCAGGCCCAGCAGCAGCACCGTGATGATGGGGCCGATGGAACACAGGGCCACCAGACCGAAGCTGTCGCCCCCGGCGTCCTTATCGTTACGCACAGCACTGACGCCCACGCCCAGCGCCATGATAAAGGGTACCGTCATGGGGCCGGTGGTGACGCCGCCGGAGTCGAAGGCGACGGCCCAGAAGTCCGGGGACACGAAGCCCGCCAGCACGAACACGATGGCATAAAACCCGATCAGCAGATACGACAGCTGGATGGCAAACAGGATACGCAGCAGGGCGATCACCAGAAAAACCCCCACACCCAGCGCCACAGACCAGATGATGACCCGATCCGGGATAGACGGCACCTGCCCTGCCAGCACCTGCAGATCCGGCTCCGCCACGGTGATGATGACGCCGATCAAAAAGCTGATGGCCACAATGACCCACACCTTTTTGGACTTGGTGATCTCCTTACCTACCGCCTCACCCAGCGGGATCATGGACATCTCTGAGCCCAAGGTGAACAACCCCATGCCCACGATCAGCAGCAGACTCCCCAGCAAAAACGCCATCATGGCGTTGTTGGAGATAGGGGTAATAGTAAAGCACAGCACCAGCACAATGGCGGTGATGGGCAGCACCGAGGTCAGCGATTCCTTCAGGGGCTTGCGGAAAATGGTCAGCACCTCTCCGGCCTCCCGCCGCTTGCGCCGCAGGCGATCCTGCTGCGCCTGTACGCTCAATGGCTTACGAGACAAATATCTTCCTCCTTTTCCAATTTTCTCCTGACAAAACGAGAGCGCACCTGTCCGCACATTGGGCAGATGCGCCTCGCATCTCTACTTACAATATCATTTTATCATGAAAAGCCCCCTCAGGGCAAGGGGTTTTCCGTAAAGAATCCGTGAACAAATGGCAAGGCTTACTCCTTGTCAGTGTCCGCCACATCCTGCTTCTTGGCTTTCTCCTCCCGCTCCTTGCGGATGTGATCCACCAGCAGCATCACGCCCATCAGCAGGCAGGCGATGCCCAGCACCAGATAGATGGCGCCGCCCCGCTCCAGGATCCCCACCAGCGCAAACAGCACGCCGAGGATAAAGACGATGACCGTGATCTGCTGCCGCTTGCGCCGGTCCCGCTGGCGCTTGATCTCCTGGATCTGTTCGTCGGTGTATTCCGTGTACTTCATTCCTTCTTCTCCTTTTCCGTTATAACTCCTCCCGTGGGCCGGGCCGGTAGCTCTCCTCCATCAGTGCCAAGGTCAGCCCTCCGGCGGACAGCTCCGTCAGCCGCCCCTGCAGGGTCTCCCGCCTCTCCGACGGCAGAGATACCGTCAGCGTCACATCAGCGCCGTAGTCCATATCGTCCAGAATACCGCTCGCTGCGGCGATCTCCAGCTTCACCCGCTCAAACAGCGGATAGGGGCAGCTGAGCCGCACACGGGCCCACAGCCCCATGGTGGCCACGCCCGCCGCCGCCAAGGCGTCCCGTGCGCCCTTGGAGTAGGCACGGGTCAGCCCTCCGGCCCCCAGCAGGATACCGCCGAAATACCGGGTCACCACGCACACCGCTCCGGTGACGTTCTCCCGCTGGAATACGTTCAGCATGGGCTGTCCCGCCGTTCCCTGAGGCTCTCCGTCGTCGGAGTAGCGCACCAGATTCGCCCCCAGCAGATAGCACCAGCAGTTGTGCCGTGCGTCATAATACTTCTTCTTCGTCTCCTGGATCCGGGCCTGGGCCTCCTCCTCCGTCTCCACCCGCCACACGTGGCTGATGAACCGGGAGCGCTTCTCCACAAACTCGCTCTCCGCCTCCTGAAAGGGGATGCGAAAGCCGTCAGCCATGGCGCACCTCCCACTCCTGCCTCGTAATGGCCTGACACACGCCGGGATGCTCCGTTCCGTCGGGCCACGGCGACGGCGGCGTGTCGCAGACGTGTCGGAAGCCGCACTTCTCCTGCACCCGCCGGGATCGTTCATTCCCCGGAAAATGGGCGCACCACACGCGCTCCGCACCCATCTCCCGAAACTGCCGGCGCAGCATCGCCTCCACGGCCTCCGGGATCAGTCCCTGCCCCCAGTAGGGGCGGGCGATCCAGTAGCCGAGCTCCGGCTCCCCTCTCCCCTCCGGTATCTCCGTGGGGAATACGCCGATGGCGCCGATGGGGTCGCCGTTCCCGTCCTTTGGCACCACGGCAAAGGTTCCCTCCTTGGCCAGCACCGTCCGGATGACGTCCCGGCTGTCCTCCACAGAGGTGTGGGGCGACCATCCGGCGGCGGGGCCTACCTCCGGGTCGCTGGCCCAGCGGTACAGCGCCTCGGCATCGCTCTCCTGCCACGGCCGCAGCAGCAGCCGTTCCGTCTCCATCATTCCCAGTCCTCCTTCGGCTCCGTCCAGCCCTCGATATAGTCCTTCAGCTGGCCCAGCACCTTGGGGGGACACACCGCCGTCACATCAATGCTCTCCTGATAGGCCACATCCTCCACCTTGGCCTCCCGATAGAGGCTGTCCAGCATCCCCGCCTTGTCATAGGGCAGATGGATCACCACCCGGCGGGTGCCCTTGTCCAGCCTCCGGTCGATGGCCTCCATCAGCGCCGGGATGCCCTCCCCGGTCTTGGCGGAGATGGACACGGCATCCTCCTCATGGCTCCGCTCCCCGGAGAAGGCCACGTCGCACTTGTTGTATACCCGGATGCAGGGGATCTGATCCGCCTTCAGCTCGTGGATCAGGTCCTCCACAATGGCGGCCTGCTGCTGCCACTGGGGATTGGACACGTCGATGACGTGCAGCAGCAGATCGGCGTACTCCAGCTCCTCCAAGGTGGCCTTGAAGGCCTCCACCAGATGGTGGGGCAGCTTGCGGATAAAGCCCACCGTGTCGGAGATGAGCACCGTGCAGGTGTCGGAGATCTCCAGGGTGCGGGTGGTGGTGTCCAGGGTGTCGAACAGCCGGTTGTTGGCGGGGATGTCCGCCCCGGTCAGCCGGTTGAGCAGGGTGGACTTGCCCGCGTTGGTATAGCCCACGATGGCCACCACCGGCACCTCGTTCTTGATGCGCCGCTCCCGCTGGGTGGCCCGCACCCGGCGCACATCCTTCAGCTCCTCCTCCAGCTTGGAGATCTTGCGGCGGATGTGCCGCCGGTCGCTCTCCAGCTGGGTCTCGCCGGGGCCGCGGGTGCCGATGGCGCCCTCCTGCCGCTCCAGATGGGTCCACATTCCCAGCAGCCGGGGCAGCAGGTACTTGTACTGGGCCAGCTCCACCTGGAGCCGCCCCTCCCGGGTGCGGGCCCGCTGGGCAAAGATGTCCAGGATCAGGGCGGAGCGGTCCAGCACCGACACCCCCAGGTCCTCTGACAAGACCCTCTGCTGGGAGGGAGACAGGCCGTTGTCAAAGATCACCATGTCCGCGTCCATGGCATGGGCCAGTTCCTTCACCTCAGCCACCTTGCCCTCCCCGATGAAGGTGCGGGGGTCCGGGCTGTCTTTGGACTGGGTCACCACGCCCACGCACTCTCCCCCCGCTGTCTCCAGCAGGGCAGAGAGCTCCTCCATGGAGGCCTCGTCGGCGTTCTCCTCCGGGGCCAGGGCGCGGGAGGACAGGCCCACCAGCACCGCCCTGTTTTTCTTTTCCGTGTTGTTTTCTGTCATAGATCCTCCAAAATGGGATTTTCCCCGTCTGTCAGGAGGCGGTCTGGGCGCTGAGGCCCTTATTTCCTCAGCGCCTCCACGACCTCTCCGATATACATGGTATGGTAGTCCTTCTCAGGATAAAATCTGTCCTTGGCATCCTGGGGGATGGCCTGGGGGTCCATCTCCTGGGCATAGCGCTTGCGGCAGACCAGCACCAGCTCCGCCTCCTCAAAATAGGGGGCCCCGCACTCGGCCTGGGCCACGGTGAAGCCGCACTCCTTCACCTTGTCCACCTCCCGGCCGCTCTTGCTGCCGCACAGGGTGAGGGCCTTGCGCTGCTCCTCCCCGAAAAAGGCCAGGGTGAAATACTCCTCCCGGTCCACGAACTCCTTGGTGTACCGCTGGGGCCGCAGGTAAATGGTGGCCGCCGGGGCACCCCACAGCACGCCCAGTCCGCCCCAGCTGGCGGTCATGGTGTTGCACCGCTCCGCCGTGCCGGCGGTGATGAGCATCCACCGGTCCCCGATGAGGGAAAATACGTTGTCCTGCAAGCTCTTCACGTCGATCTTCTTCATGATACAGCCTCCTAACTCATTTTTGATCTCATCTGTTAGTTTATGCCCCTCCCTGGGGCGAGGATACTCCGGGCCGACAGCAAAATACGACAAAAAGCCGCACCGATCCACGGTGCGGCTTTTGAGGCGCAATCTCACTTGTCCAGGCCGAACTTCTTGTTGAAGCGGCTGACACGACC
>ERZ838118.5450-NODE-5450-length-10041-cov-3.701182_pt1 | contig 10041 bp, 8 predicted proteins | sample MGYA00519863_ERZ838118 | MGnify/ENA primary metagenome ERZ838118 (study PRJEB31850, sample SAMEA3708827) | human gut metagenome | biome: human gut; feature: human-associated habitat; material: faeces | place: China | collected 2014 ...
TATATCATACACCGTCCGAACCGTATCATTCGTATTGGTACGCACATTGCAAAAACTGGCGAAATCATGCTCCCCTATGATATACGCTGCTCCTTTTCGCATCTGTTCTACATCCAGCGGAAATGAAACATACGCATTATACCGCTGTCTCAGTGGATTCTTAACCGCCGCATTAAAAATATGATATTCATAGGTCTTCGTGATCTGATCCTGATACCTCGGATGCCAGTCTAATGACATCTCTTCTGATCTCACGATCACGATATCTTCCGGAAGTTTCTGGTTCAGTGCGTATGCCATACGCTCCGGTGGGATTCTGGATTCTGTATCAAATACAGCGACATTTCCCAGTGCATGTACTCCTGAATCCGTCCGGCTGGCTCCAATGATCCGAATCTCTTCCCCGGTCAACTTACTGATCGTGCGATTTAGAACTTCTTCAATTGTAATTCCATTTGGCTGAACCTGCCAGCCACAATAATTCGTCCCATCATAAGAGACTGTCAGACGGATTCTTTTCATTGCTTTTATTATCCTATCTTAATATTTAGAAAATCCATAAATGTAGCGGGAACATTCTTCCGATCACTACTACTGCCGCAACATACGCTAGCATCACGATATATGCCGTGTAATCCCTACTTCTATATTTCAAAGGTTTCATCTTCGTTCTTCCGTCACCGCCGCGATAGCATCTTGCTTCCATTGCCATCGCCAGATCATTTGCCCGGCGAAATGCAGATACAAATAGAGGTACCAGGATTGGTATCATACTCTTTGCTTTCTGAATGATATTCCCACTCTCCAGATCCGCACCTCTCGCAATCTGTGCTTTCATGATTTTGTCCGTCTCTTCCAGAAGAATCGGTATGAATCGAAGTGCAATCGACATCATCATTGCCACCTCGTGCACCGGTACATGAACTTTATTCAGAGGCCCCAAAAGCGATTCAATACCATCGGTAAGTTCATTCGGTGTCGTCGTAAATGTCATCAGCGAAGAACCGATGATCAGATAAACCAGGCGGATTGCCATATAGACAGCCGTTACCAGACCACCTTCTGTAATTGTAAAGATCCATGCATGAAACAGTACCTCTCCATCCCTTGTAAGGAACAGGTTGAAGATCACCGTGATCATCAACAGCATGATGACTGGTTTCAGTCCCTTTACAATATAAGAAAATGGAACTTTTGATATCTTAATGATCGTTACCAGAAACAGTGTCGCAATGATATATCCTGATATACTCTTAAACAGAAAAAGGGATATCAGATACATCAGCGTCGCCACCAGTTTTATCCTCGGATCCAAACGATGCAATGTACTGTTCGCCGGATAATATTGTCCTATTGTTATATCTCGTATCATCTTCTCTTCTCCAGTGCCTCCATGATCTCATCTGCCGCCTCTTCTACTGTCGTCACATCATTGCCGACCTGCAGTCCATTCTGCCGCAGATCGTGCATAATGTAAGTTACCTGCGGCGCAGCAAGGCCAACCTCTTCCAGTTCCTGATAATGTGCAAACACTTCCCGGGGCGTTCCATCTAAAAACTTTTCCCCGCGGTTCATCACAATAATTCGATCCACATATTTCGCGATATCTTCCATACTGTGAGATACCAAAATAACAGTGATTCCCGTTTTCTTGTGAAGCTCTGCAATCTGATCCAGAATCTCATCCCGTCCTCTCGGATCCAGTCCGGCAGTCGGTTCATCCAGTACCAGTACTTTCGGGCGCATGGCAAGAACTCCCGCGATCGCCGCCCTTCTCTTCTGTCCTCCGGAAAGCTCAAACGGAGACTGTAAATATAATTCTTCCGGAAAACCAACCAGTTCCAGAGCTTCTTTCGCCCGTTTCTCGCACTCTTCTTTTGAAAGCCCCTGATTTTTCGGACCAAAGCATACATCTGTCAGAACATCCACTTCAAACAGCTGATGCTCCGGATACTGAAACACAAGTCCTACCTGGCTTCTTAAATACTTCATATCGTATCCGTCTTCATAGATGTTCTTTCCTTCATAATACAACTCTCCGGATGCAGCTTTGATCAGACCATTAAAATGCTGGATCAGTGTTGATTTTCCGGAACCTGTATGACCGATGATCCCGAGAAACTGTCCCTGCGGAATCTCGAGGCTGACATCTTTTAACGCCTGTTTTTCATATGCAGTTCCCTGACCGTAAACATACTGAATGTGTTTTAATTTAATCGACATAATACCTCCACCAGTTCCTCTTTCTTCAGGATTCCTTTCGGGATATCCAAACCTCTTTTTCTCAGTTCATCTGCCAGCATCGTTACCTGTGGTACATCCAGACGATACTTTTTCAATTTTTCCTCCTGAGAGAATACCTCTTTTGGAGTTCCGTGCATCACAACATGACCCTTATCCATAACAAATACCTGATCGGCCTCGATCACTTCTTCCATATAGTGGGTGATCAGGATCACCGTTACTTTTTTCGTCTTCTGCAGACGGCGGACAGTTTTGATCACTTCTTTTCTTCCATTCGGATCCAGCATAGCAGTCGGCTCATCTAAAACAATACACTTTGGTTCCATAGCGATCACGCCCGCAATGGCAACTCGCTGTTTCTGTCCTCCGGAAAGCTTGTTTGGGGAAGACTTGCGATACTCCAGCATTCCGACATCTTTCAGGCTTTCTTCCACCCGCTTCCAGATCTCGTCCGCCGGCACGCCAAGATTCTCCGGTCCGAATCCGACGTCTTCTTCTACCACCGTTCCGATGATCTGATTGTCCGGATTCTGAAATACCATTCCTGCGGATTGTCTGACATCCCACAGATTCTCCGGATCTTTCGTATCTCTTCCGTTTACCCACATGGTTCCGCCGGACGGCACCAGGATCGCATTCATATGCTTTGCCAGCGTCGATTTTCCGGAACCGTTGTGTCCCAGGATTGCCACAAAAGACCCCTCCGGGATATCAATATCCACGCCGTCAATCGCACGCTTCATGCCGATGATATTTCCCTCTTCATCTCTTTTTTCATATTCATAAATCAGCTCTTTGGTCTGTATCATTTTTAGACTCCTTTTCTCTGTTTACAAAAATAATCCCTGCACTGACCAGAATCAGCGCCGCCAGATTCTGTATTTTCCAGATGTCCTCTCCAAGAAATACTGCTGAGAGTGCTACCCCGAAAACAGGGATCGTAAACCCAAACACCGCTACTTTCCCAACCGGGTTATACTTCAAAAGCAACGCCCATATGCTGAATGCAGCCGTGGACAGCAGTGCCATATACAATAAAAGCAACACGGACCGCATCGTAAATCCACGCACGTGGCCGCCAAGCAAAACACCTGCCAAAATCAGCATTCCTCCACCGAATAAAAGCTGAAAAGCTGTGATCGCAGTGGGCGTTTCTTTCCCCGAGAGCAGCTTCAATGTCACAGAACTTGCTCCATATGCCATGGAACAGACCAGGATCAGCCCTTCTCCCATCCACTGAAATCCACCGGCCATTCCACCCGGTGTCAGGTTAATCACGATCACACCGGCAAACCCGATCAGGCACCCGATGCTCTTCTTCCACGTCATTTTCTCTGATTTTATCATAAAATGTGCAAATATCAACGCAAAAAATGCGTTCGAAGCATTAATCACCGAACCTTTTGCCCCGGTTGTATGTGCAAGACCGATATAAAAACAGATGTACTGTATAAATGTCTGCAACATTCCCTGTCCGAAAACCGGCAGTACAGAACTTCTTCGGATCATAAGCCAGCGCTTCTCAAGAAAACTTCCGATCAGAAATGTAAAGATTCCCGCCAGGAAGAACCGGTATCCCGCAAACAGGATCTGGCTGCCCGCGCCTTCGATCGCCAGCCATTCATATCCTATCTTCACACATGGAAAGGCACTTCCCCACAATGCACAGCAAAGCAGAGCCAGAGCAAACACAACACCTGGATTTTGTAATTTCTTTTCCATATACAATGTGATATCCTTTCATTTTTACCAGTTTCTTAGTATAACACATTTTTATAGAAGAAAAAAGTAGAGTTGTCGCATTGATTTTCATCAATATGACAACTCGTATATACATCCAAAGTGCATTTCAAAGTACAAAAACTACCCTTTTGAATATCGCTTTTTACTATTTATCAACTACGCCATCTCCGGCTCGCCGTACTCTTCTCCGAAAGTCTCGACTGTCACTTTTTTCATTACCTGAGGCTCCAGTGGCTTGTCACTGTAGTCTGTGGCTGTGTCTGCAATTTTATTCACAACATCCATTCCCTCTGTAATCTTTCCGAATGCAGCGTATGCTCCATCCAGATGCGGGGATTTCTTATGCATGATAAAGAACTGGCTTCCCGCAGAATCCGGATGCATTGCACGTGCCATAGACAGAACACCTTCATCATGTGCCAGATTGTTCGTCACGCCATTCTGAAGGAACTCTCCTTTGATTGTATATCCCGGACCACCCATACCTGTTCCGTCCGGACATCCTCCCTGGATCATAAATCCGCTGATCACACGGTGGAATGTCAGTCCGTCATAAAATCCTTTCTTTACAAGCGATACAAAATTTTTCACTGTGTTCGGTGCGATCTCCGGATATAACTCCGCTTTCATGATATCGCCGTTTTCCATTTCAAATGTAACAACTGGATTTGCCATATGTTTTCTCCTCTTTTCTATCAAACTGCGGCTTTGAAGAAGCCGTATATGAAGTTATTGTAGCGGATTTGCACGATTTCGTCAACGCATTGTGTTTTTCTGGAATTTTCTGAAAACTTGCTGAAAATCTCTTGATTTTTTCCTGTTATCGCAGTATTTTTAAATCGTAAGTAGTAAGTAATAAGTAAATATAAATTTTCTTATCCACGAGGAGGGTTTTCCTATGACGAACTTATCATTACAGGACCGTTTTTCACTCATTTCATTAAACGCTTTAAACAGCACACGTAATTCTACTGCAAAAAAAGCAGCAATTCGCTGTATCTCTGCTGCCGGTGTACTGGATCGATTTCTACAGGAAACAGAAGAGCTCACCGAAGACTCTGACGAATACCGCTCCAGATTGGATGCTTTATCTGTTTCTTTGAAGGAAGCAGCTCATTTATCTTCTTCTGCTGCAAAAGAGCTGGAACACACAGTATATACCCGTTTAAATAATCTGGGACTGATGACAGAAGCATCCTCCCTGGTCAGCTGTGATCTGGAGTTTTCTTCTGCCGGAAACAAGATTCTGGAATACCGCACGGATTCCGATGAATATTCACGGCAGACAGAGAGTCTTCGTGCAGAACTGATGGAAGAAGGCAACGTATTCGATGAAACCGTATGTATGCTCTGGCTTTTACGTGAAAGCAGCTGCTTTTATGATCTGTTTTCCAGGGAGGAACAAAAATACCTCACTTCCAGAATTAACGAGTTATACCTGAACTCCCTTCTGGCAAAAACACTGCTTTCCGTTTCCATCCACAATGCGCTTGACAGTGCGGCACTTGGGCTCTTTTCGAAAAAGAAAGCGATTTTTTCCACCCAGCTCGGTACCGGGGTTCTATTTCAGGTTCCGTTTATGGAACGTTCCAGTGCCGTTTTCATTGAGTCTGAAGAATTATATTGTAATGCCGAAAAGCGTCTGGAAAGCGTCATTGCCAGATTGGAAGAAAACGGAAATGAAGTCCATGTGATCCGCGCAGGCACGGTACCTCTTCTTCAGATTGACAATCTTTATTATGAATGTATCCCGACACAGCACAAATATTACCGGGTTCCTGTTTTCGGTGTTCAGCTTAGAAGATATATTATGTAAAAGGAGTGTTCTTATGTCCAGACAACGTTCTATGGAGAAAATTCTGGCCTCGGAATATGTTTCGATCGGCGAGCTGGTGCGCATCACCGGCTGCCGCTACAGTACTTTAAAATTTTATACAGAAGAAGGAATGCTGCCATTTGAACAGGCAGAAGAAAATCTGACACGCCGCTTCCCCAGAGAGGCGGCGGTCGCAAGAATCGAACAGATTCGTTCTCTTCGGCAGGACGGACTTTCCATTCCTGCGATCAAAAAGCTTCTATAGTCACTTTGTACACCATTATCTGTTTTTTTTAGTTACTCGTAACATTGTCTGTTTTGGCCTCCAAAGGTATACTTAATTACAGAAAACAACGAAACACTGATTTTAAGGAGGCTATTTAAAATGGCAAGTTTATCATTAAAAGGAATTCAGAAAATTTATCCGAACGGATTTCACGCAGTAAAAGATTTCAATCTGGACATTGAAGACAAAGAGTTCATCATCTTCGTAGGACCTTCCGGATGTGGTAAATCTACAACACTTCGTATGATCGCAGGTCTGGAAGATATTTCCGGCGGTACACTGGAGATTGACGGAAAAGTTATGAACGATGTAGAACCAAAAGACAGAGATATCGCGATGGTATTCCAGAACTACGCTCTGTATCCACATATGACAGTATACGATAACATGGCATTCGGACTGAAGCTTCGTAAAGTTCCGAAAGATGAGATTGATAGAAAAGTAAAAGAAGCAGCAAGAATCCTTGACCTGGAAAAACTGCTTGACCGTAAACCAAAAGCTCTTTCCGGTGGACAGAGACAGCGTGTTGCTATGGGACGTGCGATCGTTCGTGATCCAAAGGTATTCCTTATGGACGAGCCTCTTTCAAACCTGGATGCAAAACTTCGTGTACAGATGCGTATCGAGATCTCTAAATTACATCAGAGATTAGGTACAACTATCATCTACGTAACACATGACCAGACAGAAGCTATGACACTGGGAACCAGAATCGTAGTTATGAACGCAGGTATTGTTCAGCAGGTAGATACACCACAGACTCTGTACGATTATCCATGCAACCAGTTCGTTGCCGGATTCATCGGATCACCACAGATGAACTTTGTTGACGCTACATGTAAAGTTGTTGGCAACAAAGTATATTTAGTAGCAGGACCTTCAGAGATCGAGCTTCCACCGGCAAAAGCTAAGAAGCTGATCGAAGGCGGATATGCAGGAAAGACAGTTGTTCTCGGAATCCGTCCGGAAGATGTACATGATGAGCAGATGTTCATCGAAGCTTCTCCTAATACAGTGATCGAAGCTAAGATCCGTGTATATGAGATGCTTGGTGCAGAAGTATTCTTATACTTTGACTATGAAGGATCAAGCATGACAGCAAGAGTTGATCCTAGAACAACAGCAAGAACAGGTGATCATGTGAAATTTGCTCTGGATGCTGAGAAGATTCACGTATTTGATAAAGAGACACAGGTTACGATCACTAACTAGTCTGTAATTACAAATAGGAATAAATACCGCGGTAATCGTGGAAAATAGATGAATATAAGAGGGACCGGGCGTGAGACAGCGTCCGGTCTTTTGTATTTTTTATGCAGACAATAAAATTTTACTTTGTTAAAGCGTTATTATCTGTTATAATGTATTCGTAATGCAGTTCGTTAGCGTGTTAAAATGTATACAAGTATGCAAGGTGACACAAAGAACAGTATTGTGGACAGGAAATGGAGGACAATGAGTGTTATCAAATCAGATATTACACAAAACAGCGCAGGATATCAGGGAGATCACCGGATTTGACTGTGCAATATGGGATATGCAGGGACTTTGTCTTGTAAGGACGAATGAGAATCTGACCGAGTATGAGCTTCAGATTCAGGATTTCCGTGATGATGAAGAAGAGCCGGATGAGATGATCCTGGATGAGATGGGAATGTTCCGCATCTATGAGGACAGTGATCCGACTTATATACTGATGCTGAAGGGAAATGCAGATGGTATGGAACTGGCGGGGCGCATGGGAGCAAGCCAGCTTAGGAATCTTCTTTATGCATACAAAGAACGGATGGATAAGAACCGGTTCATTCAGAATCTGCTTCTGGATAACCTGCTTCTGGTCGATATCTATAATCAGGCAAAGAAGATGAAGATTCCGGCAGAAATTAAGAGGGTTGTATTTGTAATCGAACCGAAGAATGAAGGAGATGTCCTGGTACAGGAAACTCTGAAAGGTCTGTATGCGACGGGAACAAAGGATTTCGTAACGGCAATTGATGAAAAACATATTATTCTTGTGAAGTCACTGCAGTCTACCGATAGCTATCCGCAGGTAGAACAGATCGCCAAAGAGCTGGTCACGACGCTGAATATGGAAGCCATGGTAAGTGTAAGAGCGGCATATGGAACAATTGTAGAAGAATTAAAGGATGTATCCAGATCATACAAAGAAGCAGATATGGCTTTGGAAGTCGGAAGAGTGTTTTATACAGAGAAGAAGATCCTTGCATACAATGAACTCGGAATCGGACGGCTGATCCATCAGCTTCCGGCATCACTCTGCGAGATGTTCCTGAATGAAGTATTCGAAGCTGGCAAGGCCGATATTTTCGAAGAAGAAGAACTGACGACTGTTTATACATTCTTCGATAATAACCTGAATATATCAGAGACGGCAAGGCGTCTGTATGTGCACAGAAATACACTGGTGTACCGTCTGGAGAAGATTCAGAAGAAAACAGGACTGGATGTGCGTGTATTTGACGATGCACTGACATTCAAGATTGCCATGATGGTAGCAGACCATATGAAATATATGAAAGAATAATCAGGTTAGCAGATGTCTGGACTCAGACATTTTAATATATTCATAATACGATAGTAGGAGGACAAAACATGCTGAAATTATATGACAAGGGAGTCTATTTACTGAATGGAACAGAGATTGTGGAAGAAAAAGAAGCAGTTGCTGCAAAGACAGGTAAAGATGTGACTCCACAGGAAGCTGCAAAGAATACGATGGCATATAACATTCTGGCAGCGCATAATACCTCAGGAAATATGGATCGTCTGCAGATTAAGTTCGATAAGCTGACGTCCCATGACATTACATTTGTCGGAATTATTCAGACGGCCAGAGCATCCGGACTTGAAAAATTCCCGATTCCTTATGTACTTACGAACTGTCATAACTCGCTTTGTGCGGTTGGAGGAACCATCAACGAAGATGACCACATGTTTGGTCTTACCTGCGCGAAGAAATACGGTGGAGTCTATGTACCGCCTCATCAGGCAGTCATCCACCAGTTTGCCCGTGAGATGCTGGCTGGCGGCGGTAAGATGATCTTAGGATCAGACAGCCACACACGTTATGGTGCACTTGGAACCATGGCTATGGGAGAAGGCGGACCGGAGCTTGTAAAACAGCTTCTGAATAAGACTTATGATATCAAGATGCCGGGCATAGTCGGAATCTACTTAGACGGCGAACCAATGAAAGGTGTCGGACCACAGGACGTAGCACTTGCGATCATCGGTGCAACATTTGGAAATGGCTATGTTAACAATAAAGTAATGGAATTCGTAGGACCTGGTGTAAGCAAATTAAGCGCTGACTTCCGTATCGGTATCGATGTTATGACAACCGAGACCACCTGTCTGTCATCTATCTGGAAGACCGACGACAAGATCAAAGAATTTTACGACATTCACGGAAGAAGCGAAGATTATAAAGAGCTGAATCCCGGAGCTGTTGCTTACTATGACGGTATGGTATATGTGAACTTAAGCGAGATCAAGCCAATGATCGCAATGCCGTTCCATCCGTCTAATGTGTACACGATTGACGAAGTAAGAACGAACTTAAAAGACATCCTTCACGATGTAGAGCAGAAAGCTCTCGTAAGCTTGGACGGAGCAGTTAATTATTCTCTGCAGGATAAAATTGTGAACGGACAGTTATATGTGGATCAGGGAATCATCGCAGGATGTGCCGGTGGTGGATTTGAAAATATCTGTGCTGCAGCAGACATTATCAAAGGACATTACATTGGTTCTGATGAATTTACATTCAGCGTATATCCGGCAAGTACACCGATTTACATGGAACTTGTAAAGAACGGTGCAGTTGCTGACCTTATGGAAGCGGGAACGATCGTGAAGACAGCATTCTGCGGACCATGCTTCGGTGCCGGAGATACACCTGCCAATAATGCGTTCTCCATCCGTCACTCAA
>ERZ838118.5454-NODE-5454-length-10033-cov-2.236220_pt1 | contig 10033 bp, 8 predicted proteins | sample MGYA00519863_ERZ838118 | MGnify/ENA primary metagenome ERZ838118 (study PRJEB31850, sample SAMEA3708827) | human gut metagenome | biome: human gut; feature: human-associated habitat; material: faeces | place: China | collected 2014 ...
CCGTTGGAACGGTCGATCTTCTTGCCGTTCAGGTAGACGTTGGGCTTCATGCTGAGAAGCCGCTCTTTGTACTGCTCGTAAGTGCCAATTGCCATTATAATTTCCTCCTATCAAAATAAATAATTATCATAAATACCAGATTGCCTGCAGCCCGATCCCTTGTTCCCCTTCGGGACCGGGCTGCGCTTGGCGTTGGGAGGTATGGTCCCACAAATGAAATACTTGTTTTCCAGCAGTGCAGCCGCAGAAGTGTTATACCTTCGCTTTCCCTGCTGTGACTGCCAGCACCAGCGCAATTCCCGCCAGCACCGGTACCATCAGCATTACCATGCCGTAGCCGCCGGTTGCGTCAAGGACTGAGCCAGAGGTGGATTCCAGCAGTGCCGCACAGCCAATGGCCAAATTGGAAATGGCAAAGTTCTGGGTATAGAACTTCGTGCCAAAGCGATTCTTGACCGACGCTGCAAAAGAACTGCTGGAACCGCCATAGGCAAAGCCACCGGGGATCAGCCCGATGAAAATGAGCGGATACGTTGCCGTTGCAACGCCCAGGCAGAGCAGGATGCCCGCCCCGACCATGATCAGCGCGTCCACACGCATGATCCGCCGAATGCCCAGTTTATCCATGGCAATACCCACAGAAATGCTGCCAAGTCCATTGGCCGGAGCAATCAGCATTGCCGTGAGCGCCAGCCCGCCAAAGGCCGCCGCCATGCTGGCCGCATGATCCAGCAGGATCAGACCCGAGGTGCGAAGGCAGATGTTCCAAAATATCAGCACCCAAAAGGCTGCGGTTTTCAGCATCTCCTTGGGTCTGAGCCCCGACTGTTCCGTATTGCTGACTGTGGCGGTTTCGGGTGGGGTGATGCTGTTCTTGTCACAGAGTATCGCAACAGACACGGCCAAAATAATAGCCCCAAATACCGGCATGACGAATTTGACACCCATGACCGGCAGCAAACGCTGGGCAATAGCCGCCAGAATCACAGAGGATACGCCCAGGGCCATATACAGCGCGCCGGAAATGGCGCCGCTCCGCTGCGGAAACCACGGAATGGTAGTGGACTGCACCACATTGATGCCAATGCCAACACCCGTGGCGGCAAAGCAGCAGAACAAAACAAATGTCATCGCATACGCAATGCTGGGATGATCGACGGGCAGGAGGGCAAAGCCCATAAGGCCGACCACCGTCAGCACCGCAAACAAGCAAAAGACCTTTCTTGTTGGGATACGCTTGCAGAGCTGTCCTCCAAGAAGGATGCCTGCACAGGTAAACAGGTTGTGGATGCCGAAGATGACCGACAGCATGCCGTCGTTCCAATCGGGGAACAGCTCCAGGAGCGGATTCCGCAGAATGGACCACACAAACAAGGTGCCAAACAGCAGATTGGCCACAATTCCCTCAACCACAACAAGTCTCAAATTCCGCTTCTGGGAAACCAAAGCGGCTCACTTCCTTTACCGACTCAAAATTTAGATATAGTGCAGTTCCCGGGCCTGCCGGAGCAGCTCTGCCCGGTCATCGGGATGCGCAATGGCCACCAGATTATGTACCCGCTGGGTCAGTGTGCGGCCTCTCATGTAGGCGATGCCGTATTCCGTCACTATGCAGTCCACATAGGGCCGGGGGATGGTAACCTGCGCGCCCGGCGTGAGCGTGCTTTTGATTTTGGAATAGCCCTTGGCCGTCTTGGACGGGAACGCCAGAATACCGCGTCCGCCCTTGGAGTGGATAGCGCCGTAGGCGAACGCAAAACATCCGCCGGGGCCGGAGACCTGCCGGGTTCCCACCGATTCACCGCACACCTGCCCCGTCAGGTCCATTTCGATGCAGGTATTGATAGAAACCATGTTATCGTTTTTCATGATATTCATGGGATCGACCACATAGCTTCCGGGCATGAAAATACATTTTTCATTGCTGCTGACTGTATCATACAGTTCCTGCAGTCCGCTGATAAACACGCCCAGATGCTCGCCCTTATGGAAGTTCTTCCGCTCACCGGTAATGACACCCTTTTTGATCATCCTGCCGATCTCGGTGGTGAACATTTCTGTGTGCAGGCCCAAATCCTTATGATCCTGCAGCTTCTTCGCCACCGCGTCGGGAATGCCGCCGATACCAAGCTGAATGGTATCGCCGTCCTTGACCAGAGACGCAACATATTCGCCGATCTTTGCCTCCACATCGGTAAAGGGCATGGGCGTAATTTCGCTGAGTGCCTGGTCGTTTTCATAAAGAGCCGTCACATCATTTATGTTGATAAGGAAGCCGCCATGGGTGCGGGGGATGTTGGGATTGACCTCCAGAATCACCTTTTCCGGGTGACGGTCATAGAAATCCTTTTCCCACATCAGGCTCATGCCCACCTGGAAATTTCCTTCCTCATCCATGGGGCACACAGCGGCGACAAATACGTTGGGATCCCAGAACTCTCCATAATATGCGGCGGCGTCATTGATGGCCGTGGCCACAAACAAGGCGTTGCCCATGTTCTGGTAAGAACTCCAATGCAGTCCATAGAAATCCGCATGGGTCATGATGCTTTCGCCCATTCCCTCGGTACGCAGAAATTCGTTGTTTCCGGTACGGCCTTTCAGGGCGGTAACACCGGACACACGGCCCTTGAGGGTGTGGAGCCGGTCACAGAACATCACCGGTTCATTGCGCTCTTTGCCAAACACGATCCGGTCATTATCCCGGATGAGATTGAGACATTCGTCTACAGACGCTTTTTTCTGTTGGTACAGCTTGTTCAAATCCATCTGAAAAACTCCTATTCGATCTACTGTTTTTGAGATGTGCCATTTGCGCTGGCCAGAGCATCTCTTTTATAAAAATTCTATCATTTTCGCGGGTAAAATACCAATACACAAACGCAATGAACCAATAGGCTGGATTAAATGATTTGTTAAAACCTAGGCAAATAAAAACGGGCGCACCGCAAACAAAAGAGTTACGGTACGCCCATATAAAAATTTGCTGTTAAAGTTCGGCCATCCTGGTTTGGAGGAACGATTGGACAAAGGCCAGAAAATCCTCCTTTTCTCCGGAAAGATGGTGCTTTTTGCTGGTCAGGATTCCGTAGTCCACGGTGCAGACGGGATTTTCGATCTGCACGCCAACAATGCCGCTGATATCCATATAGGAGAAGGTTCCCTTGGCGCTCTGCACAGCAGCGTTTAAGCTGTTTCCGGTCCAAATGGCCTCCGGGATCAGCGCAATATACCCCTGCTCCCGGGTCAGCTGGTTAAAGAGGAACGGCTTGATGGAGGTATAGATGTAATTCGGCACAAAGCCCGACTGCTCACAGTAGTGGTCAAAGCAATCGCGGACATCAAAGTCGGAAATCGGCCCCATCAGTGGTTCCCCCGCCAATTCATGCAGGGATATTTTCCCCCGTTTCGCAAAGCGGTGATCCTCCGGTACCAGAATCATCAATCGTGTGTGGCAGGCCGGAACCCAGCGAATATCCATATCAAAGGTCGCTTCGCTGCTTGCGGCTGCAATCGCAAGATCGATCCGCTCATCCCGCAGCAGGCTGATAATTTCTGGCACGGTGGCCGTCTGGTGCATCAACTCCACCGAAGGCTTGACCGCCATATATGCGCTCAGGATCGCATAGGTGTTATTGAGGATGGCGTCTGCAATGGAGATTTTGTTGGCGCCCTTTTGATCCAGCCGCATAACTGCCTGCCGGGCTGCCGCCAGTTCATTCAGCGCCTGCTCCACATGATAAAGGAACGCATGGCCGTATTGGTTCAGTTTGATATTCCGCCCAACACGGTCAAAAAGCCGAACCCCCAACTCATCCTCCAGCCGGGTGATATTCAGGCTGAGGGTGGGCTGTGATATATGCAGGGCTTTGGCCGCCTGCGACATATGTTCCGCCTGCGCCACAGCGCAGAACTGTTCAAGCTGGTGAAGCTGCATACTACACCCCTTTCTATGAGAAAGAACGAATGATTGAAAACACCCTATCAATTCTTTGAAAACATATATTGGACTTTTCCGGCAGTAAACGCTAGGATATATAATACCATAAGAATGTAAATTTGCAAATACCGCAATAAGGAGACTGTTATGAAAGACACAAATTCGATCCCAAATTTCTCTCTGGAAGGCAAGGTTGCCATCGTAACGGGCGGCACTCGGGGCATCGGCCACGGTATCGCACGCACCCTTTGTGCATACGGCGCAACTGTTGTCATTACCGGCCGCATGCAGGAAGCCTGCACCAAAGCCGCCCAGGAGATGGATTCCCAGGGGCGGGTCGTTGGCATTGCCGCAGACGTCACCCAGGAGGATGCCCGCTGCGCGCTGATCGAGCAGACCGTAGAACGCTTTGGCCGCATTGATATTCTTGTAAACAATGCCGGCGTGGGCGGACGGGAGTTCCCGCTCTTTGATATGACTATGGAGGAATGGAGCGGCACCTTTGACGCGGACCTGACGGCTGTGTTCCGACTGTCTACTCTCGCTGCCGAACAGATGAAGAAGCAGGGCCGTGATGGCACATCCATGCCCTACCGTATTATCAATATGGCCTCCGTGGCAGGACTGAAAAGTGCAAAGTACACCTCTGCCTATGCCGCTGCAAAGGCGGGCGTCCTGCATTTGACCCGGGTCATGGCAAACGAGTGGGCCCGCTACGGCATCACCGTCAATTCCATTGCCCCCGGCACCATTGTCACCGACATGACCAGTGACGTGCGTGCCGACGAAAAGAACGCCAACGCCGTGCTGAAGGCTATCGCCATGCGCCGCTTCGGGCAGGTGGAGGATATTGCCGGAAGTGCGCTGTTCCTGGCATCGGATGCCGCGGGCTATATTACCGGTGTCAATATCCCCGTGGATGGCGGTATGCTTTTGAACTGATCGTACATTCGAGGGGTGCAAGTGATCTGCCGTTGATCACTTGCGCCCCTTTTTGTCATTTTGAGAAGCGGATGAAAATCGAAAAAAATGCATCTTTTCAAAAAATCACAGACTTTTACATGGAGTGCAGAACTTTTATAATGGCCGCAGACGTTAAAAACGATCAAATCAAAATGAAATGAGGTTGTACTATGTCCCGTAACTTAACAGCGATTCTACTGGCAGCCGCAATGGTACTGTGTCTGTTTGCCGGCTGTGGGAATGCCAAATCCCCTGCGGAGTCCTCAGCAGTCTCTGACGTGTCCAGCACTGCTGAAGCATCTAAGACTACAGCGGAACCGTCAGAAACCGTGGTTTCTGACCCAGAGCCTGCCGTCTCCACAGAGGAAACGGTTGAGGTTCCAACTGCCACCTATCCTATCAGCGATGACGGCGCTACCATCAGCTATTGGTTTGCACACTCTCCCGATCTGCCGAACTTGCTGCCCAACTATTTTGACGACTGCACGGCGTGGAAAGCTGGGGAAGAGGCTACCGGTGTGACGGTAGACTTCACCTATTGTGTGGCGCAGGCCGCGTCAGAAACCTTTGATTTGATGGTGGCCAGCGGAGATTACCCGGACCTGCTGGACAACTGTGTAGACCGCTACTCTACCGGTGCCGAAGGTGCCATCGCTGATGAAGTGATTCTGGACCTGGTTGATTTAATCGACACAGATATGCCGGATTATGCCGCTGTGCTGGCACAGCATCCCGATGTAGTTAGGGACATCACCACCGACGAAGGTCACATGGCCGGTATCTATACCGTCTACGATGAGGTGCGGCAGCCCGATGCCGGCCCCATGATCCGCAAGGATTGGTTGGAGGCTCTGGACTTGGAAGTTCCTCAGACCTATGACGACTATAAGGACGTTCTTCTGGCGTTCAAGAATGCCTATAACTGCTCTACGCCGTTGGCGTTGTCCTCTGACGGCGCACCTGAAAACAATTACCTGGTTGCAGGCTATGGCGTTGCAGGCAAAACCGCAGATGAAGGCGGCACCAACATGCCCTTCTATGTGGTGGACGGCCAGGTCAAATACGGTATCGTGGAGGAGGGGTTCCGGGAGTATGTCACCATGCTGAACCAGTGGTTTAACGAGGGCCTGATCTCCTCCGATTATCCCACCGCCGACAACAGCACCACCGGCAGTCTGGTGGTGAACGGTCAGAGCGGCATCTGGTACGGAGGTTCCGGTGCCATTACCCTATATAGCATGATGGTGACCGATCCTGAATTCCATGCTGTGGCAATTCCTGATGCGGTGAAGAAAGAGGGGGACGTCAATCATTTCTCCACTGTAACGACCTATAATGCACCTGTGTCTATTTCCGCTATTGCCGAGAATCCAAGCCTGTGCGCCCAATGGCTGAACTTCTGGTTCACGGAGCAGGGCAGCCAGCTGGCCAACTATGGCGAAGGCTGCGCCATTGCGGAAGACGGTACCGCCGGTTTCTCGGACCTGATTCTCAACAATCCCGACGGCACCGGGTATCGGGAGTGCCTGAGCCTTTATACAGTCACTTGTGTCCCTTATTACAGTCACGTCAACCGGGATATGGTGACCTACACCGAGGACGTTGCCGCCGCCAGCGGAATTTGGGCTTCCAATCGGGATAACGAGTATAACTATCCCAAGACCGCATCGCTGACGACCCAGGAAAACGAGGACTTTGCTTCGTTGTATTCTGACATAACCACCGTGATTAATGAGCAGGTGCCTACCTTTGTTTTGGGGATACGCTCCATGGATGAATGGGATTCTTTTGTGCAGGGACTCAAAGACATGGGCATTGAGGACTGTATTGCATTAAAGCAGGACGCCTACAATAGATACATCGCAAGATAAAAGAATGGAAACACTGGTTCAATCAAACGGTGTTAAGCATGATTGAATCAGTGTTTCCTACTGCATATACGTCATTTTCTGCGATATTCGGATGGCGATATGCCCACATAACGCGAAAACACCCGGCTGAATGCATACCGATCATAGTATCCGCAACGTTGGGCAATATCCAGCAGTGACATATCTGTATTCAGCAGCAGCGCCTTCGCCTTTTCGATGCGTACAGTATGCAGAAAATCCAACAATTTCACACCGGTTGTCTCATGATAGAGGTGGGATATATAGGCCGGCGTCAGACCGAAGCGTTCGCTGATCATCGTGGCATTCAGCTGCGGCTCTGCATAGTTGCTGCGGATATAGGCTGTGATTTGCGGCACCCACGCGGTTCCGGATTCCGCTTTGGCTTCTCCGGTATGCTGATAATGCAGCTTGATCGATGCAAAAATGTCATGCACCTGGAGTTTAATTTCCGCACCGGATTTTGCGGAGGACAGCCGCTCGATTTCCCGCAGGAGCAAGGTGGGAAACTGATCGTACAAATGCACGCTGTCATCCAGCAAAAACAGCATATAACTCAGGCGGTGGATCAGCTCCGGTTTCAGAGTGCTGGCTGTTCGCGGAGCGGTGAGCCGGAGATCAATGAGTTTTTGCAGCAGCGGTTCTGCCTGATCCAGATCCAGCCGCACAATAGCCTCAAACCAGTTCCGTTCCAAATCATTCTTTGCCGCGATCCAGGAAGGAAGCGGCGATACAGAAATATCTTGCGGTGTGATGACAGACTTGTTAAGATGTAAAAAGGAATAGTGGTTGGCGATGGATAGCGCCTCCATGTGCGCATCATAGAAATTCTGCGTGTTGGTATGGATTGAACTGGCCACAACACTCAGATGCACGGGAAGCTCCCGTTCAATTTGGATCAGTGCTTCATCCAGCAGATGCGCCACCTGCTCCAGCAGCTTATTCTCCTCCAGGCCGTCTTGTTGCTCATTGATACCCAGAATAAAATTCAAAAAGCCGCCTGTATCCACCGGATAGAGCGGAAACAGTTCTCCGATATGGCATGAAAACCGTTGCTTCACCAATAAAAACCTCATTAAAAGCGGAGTTTCTGAAGTCAATCCAGAAACTCCGCCAAATCGTTATTGATAAATCAAATCCGCAAATATAATTTCCTCCACTTGAGCCTTACAGCAATTCATCAGCCCCACCCAGCGCATGGGGTCACGGGCTTTTAATAGGAATGAATCTGCAAATCAATTCTAATCTGCTCAAGCTCAGCAAGGTTACTAGACGAACAAACAACAGCCATATTGAAACCTCCAATAATCAACTATTTGTCGAAATACACAAATAGTCTATCACAAGAATACGATACTGTCAACTATATATAAATATCAACTGATTATAAATTTATTTACTGCTTGCAAAAAACAATGAAATAGGATAGAATCAAAGAAAACGAGGAGGGAGAATAGTGGAAAATAAACTTGCCCCCTATGAATGCCAGTTCACGATTGAGGAACGAAAGAAAATTACGGCGCATACACTGCAAGAATTGAGAAAAGCAAAAGGATATTCACAAAAAGAAGTAGCCAGCTATATTCAGGTTAAGCCAGCTACTTTCAACACATATGAAACAGGAAGAACCGAACCTCCTATAGAGGTATTGGTAAGACTATCGTATCTGTATCAAATGCCGATTGACTATCTGGTACAAAAGGATAGACAGTATAGAACAGCAACTGATCTTCAAGCTTTATTGGACGAATATAAAAAAGAGTTAAAGAAAACCGAAACGAGCATAGATAGCGATCCGAGCAAAACTGCAATCAAAGAAATGCTTGAAAAAATGGTTGACCAGCTCACTGTTCTGATACAAAAAGAAGAAACGAAGAATTCCATTAACAGTGATGTAGAATGAAAAAATCCCCCTGCCGTGCCGCTCCAATGGAATGGCACAACAGGGGGATTTCAGAACTATTTTATGAAATTTCGGCAGAATAGCCAAGGCTACAAATTGTATAAAATGACGAAAGCCCCGAAACCGTTGCAGTTTCAGGGCTTTTTGTATGGTGGACGATAACGGACTCGAACCGCTGACCCTGCGCACGTCAAGCGCATGCTCTACCAGCTGAGCTAATCGTCCAAAGGACGAGATTTATTTTATCATATTCTATGGAAATGTCAAGTCCTTTTTTTCGGAATTTTTACACTGAGCAAAATAAGTGCGGCCAACACCAATATGATCCCCAACAGTGCAGAAAGCGTCGGGGTCTCGGAGAAGAACAAAAAGCCGAGAATGGTAGCTACCACCGGTTCCACAGACGCCATGATGGAAGCTGCGCCATTTTCCACATGGGCAAGCCCAGCGGTATAGAGCAGGTAGGGCAGCACAGTGGTCACGATGGTATAGACCACTGCCAGAACAAGAAGGCTGGCGCCAAAGTCCTGATATGCCCCGGCGTACTGGGAAAAGTCTGTCAAAAACGCACCGGCAAAGACGGCAAATAGAAAAGTATAGACTGTAATGGTGACAGAGCCCAGCCCTTGATTGAGACTGATACGGGAGAAAATGCTGTAGAGGGCATAGCCGAGGCCGGAGCCCAAGCCCAGCAGGATTCCCTGTGCTGTGAGACTTTGAGAAGCGGAGGCTACACCGCTGACCAGACAGCAGCCTCCAAAGGCCATAAAAAGGGCCAGAACCTTTTGCTCTGTAAGCTTTTCGTGGAACAGCGGGATCGAGAGAAGCATAACAAAAATCGGTGATGTATACAGCAGAATTGCGGCAGCGGACAGGTTCATCAGTCGAATGGTGGAAAAATAACAATAATTAAAGAAGATAATGCTGAAGATGCCGGAGCAGGCCAGGGGAAGCAGATTCCGGATCTTGACCCGAAGCAGTTTACGGTCACGCAGGGCGGTGAGAGGAAACAGCATTACTACGGCCAATATACTTCTTAATTCTACGATTTCCATGGAGCCAAGGCCCATGGCGCCGAGGTGGCGAACAAACAGGCCCATGGTGCCCCAGAGACAGCCGGCAGCAATGATCAGCAGCGGTGCGATTTTCTTGTGGTTCATGAAGATCCCCTTCTTTCCTGATTTATATTTTACATGGAAAGCCTGGGCGTGCACAAGAAACAGTTCCTACAAAATAATCTTTTGGGATTCCACTTTTTTAAGACAAAAAATATGTAATTTGGGCTTGCAATCCGGGGAAAGCCGTGCTATAATAATCGGGCTTTAGATTTTGAGGGCG
>ERZ838118.5455-NODE-5455-length-10029-cov-3.024464_pt1 | contig 10029 bp, 5 predicted proteins | sample MGYA00519863_ERZ838118 | MGnify/ENA primary metagenome ERZ838118 (study PRJEB31850, sample SAMEA3708827) | human gut metagenome | biome: human gut; feature: human-associated habitat; material: faeces | place: China | collected 2014 ...
CATCAACTTTTGTTGCTTCGATTTTATAGGTGAATACAATAACAGTATCTTCCGGAGTTCTACCAGCCTCACTCTCATTCCGTGGGTTGTTCGAGTAGGTCAGATAAACTTTATTGATATTGCCGTTATCAGTACCAGTAACGTTCTCCTTGTTGATTGCAGCATTGCTGTTCAGCACGGCGCTGTACTCCACCAGAATGTACTTATTAGCAGAAATATCAGTAATTGTTTTCAGGTTATTGGTGTGAACCGTGATTTCTTGTCCGGAAACTGTAACGGTAAAGTTCGAGGTGATGTCCTGCTTGTCAGAGCCAGCCTTATTGCTGGACATATACACCTTGACATCAGTTCCAGCAGGCGCCGTCAGAGACTTTGCCAGCGTGTCATGGAACGTATATTTATAGGTAGAATACTGACTCATATTCGGAACCGAACCAATCAGCTTAAAAGGAACGGCATCGCCAATGCTGTAGTCGGCAACATCGTTATACTTCTCGCCGTAATCACCGGTCGTGCCGTTCGTTTTGCTGTTTTCCTGAACCTTTTTCTCAACCGTAGGATAATCCGTCTTGGGCTGGAAGCTCACGTTACCTGCAACTTCCACAATAAACTGCGTATATGCATCATGCTGATTATCATAACTATTATCTGTATCTTTAATCAGATAGTAACCAGCCGGAACATTCTGCGTAGATCCACTGTTTACGGTAGTAAACGTCTTGCTCGCCGTCAGGTCCACATATTTTTCAATGACAGCCAGCTTCTCGCTATCAGATTTTGTAGCGACGTCCGTAATCTCTTTCAACACAGTCTCGGGGACACTTTCGCCCACCGTAACAGCTGTGTCCTTGTTGATACCATTTTTGCCCCACTTGATATCAGACAAAACCTTGGTACCATTGTCCTCGCTCAGAGTACCGGTAAAAATCTGATACACTTCATAAGTGTGTCCGTTGTTGGGTGCCGTAATTGAACATGTCGCTTTATCCGCAAACGCCGGGACGGCCATGGCCAGCACCAGCGCAAATGCGGCCAGAAGCGCCAGCATCCGTTTTACTTTTTTCATCGTATCGCTACCTTTCTTATGTCCCCTCTCTGAAGACGCCAGAGAGGGGATTTATTTTCCTACGTTCGGTTTGTTGCCGGGGTCAGAGCTGCAGGAGTCACTCTTCCCCCCTTTTCCGCTTGCGCCTGGAGTTATATCCACACAGCACCGCGGCCAGCGCAATGGCTGCGCCGCCTGCCGTGTAAGGAACTGTGCCGCCGGGGGAGCCGGTGGAGGGGAGCTCGTAGGTGGGGGCCTTGGAGGCGGTATTGATCACCTTGATGGTTCCGCCGGGAGCAACTCCGTTTCCGTTGTTATCCTCATAGGATACCTCAAAACCATCCACTTCTGGCGTTTCTACCACATAGTAAAGCCCATCCGGGTCAAGTCCGGTAAATGTATGGCTCCAATTCTCTGCTGCAGTTAAATCAACCGAATCTCCTATTTTTGTATTCGGTACTTCACCTGTTCCTTTTTTCCAAAGCTGAACCGTCACCCTATCCGGTAGAGTATCCGGCAACGGAGCTTCATTTGTGCCCTGCCAGTACTTCCGGACGGTCAGGCTTGTGGGGCGCTGCTGGTTTGTAATGGTTACTTTATCGCCATTGGTATAGCCATATTGGATATGCTCTCCATCACGATTTGTATAAGTTGTACGATACAGGTTGCTCCGTTCCTGCTCTATGACATAATACTTATACTGATCGTCCAGCTGAGTGAATGTCGCTTTCCAGTGGTTTGCTTCATTCAGCGTAACTGTTTCCACAAGATTGGCGGGGGTCAGGTGCTCATTGCTGAATTCTTTATTTGCCGGATAGCAATAAATATCCACCTTGATTTCTGGTATACCGTCTGGCGCTGTGCTCAATACATTTCCAGCTGCATCTTTCCAGATCTTTTCAATGTCGAGCTTCTTTGCTGCATTTGTTACTTTCAACTCATAACTCTTGCCATGTACATAATAAAGAATGTTATCTCGTTCATCCTTTGTCATGCCACCAACAAGTTCTGTTTCCTTACTTGCACCAGTTGCAGCCTTATAAGCCTCCTTTTTATTGCTGTTCGTATCTTCCTTGCCCTGAGCCAGCCAGATGAAATAATACGGTGTTCCACTGTTCACATATCCATCCAGCGACTTTGTTTCTACCAGTTTGTAGAGCGTATTTGTCTGCAGATTGGCAACATCATAACTTGCCTCTGTGCCAGGCGTCATCAGAATGGTTCCATCTGTCCGTGTTGTAAGAGTACCGCCTACATTCTCAAATACTTTGCTCGTACTATTGTACTTATAAAGCTCAAATTCCACGCCAGGAAGTACTTTCTGCTCATCGTTTGCTGCAACTTTCAGCACTCGAATCTGACCAGCTGTCGATGCACTGGCACCTGCATTCACATGGTTATACTGAACTCCATCCGATGATTGCCAGGCTGCACCTACGGTTGCCCGATTTTCCAGCGTAATCTGCGTTGCACTCGCCTTGGATGTATCCAGCTCATAGACATATTCCAATTTGTAATGCACGGCATCTGGGACTTTGATTTTGATCACATATTTTGTTTCTTCTGCGTTTATTTTTTCAGACGATGTTGTCATCTCTGTGATCTGCTCTTCTGTTTGCGTACCACCTGCGTCTACCCGATACAGCTTAACAGAATCACGGTCCAATTTTGCAGTCGCTCTCTTGGGGACTGTAAAATCATCTTCAAAATCAAGATATGCCTCTTTGGGATTCAGCTTTTGCGCCTGCGGGTTGATATCCACAACATATTTGACGGTCGAGCTGCCATCCTTGTATTCACTCGACTTGGTCAAATAGGTGCTGTCTCTCTTTACGACTGCTGTTGCTGTTGCGTCAGCTACACCCTCCCAGCTTGCTGTGTTTACATACGGTTTTTCGGATTCTATGAGCGTACCCCAAAAATCCGGGTCATCCACTTTTACACAATAAGCAATGGCAATCCGGTTTTTCTTCTTATCCGTCTGCTTTTCAATGTTCTGCTTGACATTGCTCAGCGTAAAAGTGATCACCTGTTGGTCGTTGACATCTGTCGTCGTTTTTGCGGTAAAGTTTTCAGCCGGATATTTTACAGAGTCCTTATCATAAATGCTTTTTTCCTTGTCACTCTCTTCTGCATAAAAAGCATACGGGCTCTGCGCTGTATCCAGCACCATTCCCTTGGGCAATGTATCCTTGATCCGAATGGTGTCCTGGCTTCCATCTACTTCCAGCCAAAGCTTGTACCAGATGGTTGTCTCAGACCCTCTATAATTAAATTGTCCGTTCTGATCAGGGGCCATAAAATAGTGACCGCTTCCCATACTATCTTTGCTCACCATTTTTTCCAGAGTGTTTTTTCCGGGTTCTTTCTGGTAAAAATAGGTGCCCTTTGCCGTTCTGCCAAGGGAGGCAATTTCATTGTAGATCTCCCACTGCTTGCCGTTATCCATCGTCATTCCTGTCGTATCGATGTACGAGCTATAGCCAGTATATCCAATGAAACCAACATTCAGTTTCCAGACATTGCCTGCAGTCGAATTGGTAAAATCTACTTTTATTTTGAAAGCACGTACTTTGTCATTGTCTGCCGTCGCAGGTGTTCCGCCTATCACACCCTTTCCATCTGCATTTACAGTATAATCCTGATACATTTCGTAGGTAATTTCAATTTTCTTTGATGCAGCCCATGAAACGTCTTTGCCAGAACCACCAGTTTCTGTTGTGTAGATTTGGATAATACTATTCAGCTGCTTTTTCAATTCTCCGTAGAGCGCATAGTGGTCCGCTTTCGCGGTGCCGTTGGTCACAGGAACAAACCAGTCCCACACTTCAAACGATTTTCCATCCCAATTCGTCGGAGTAGCTATTGTAAAGAACCACTTTGGTGCTTTCTTTAAATTATTGTTTCCTGCTACATCTTCAAGCTTTTGATTTGCATTTCTTGCGGGACCTTTTCCAACATATGTTCCGCGTGCATTCACTTTTGTCGATGCGTCAACGCTCTCACTATCTTGGTTTTTTGAAATCGTCGCCTTGTTGTCAACTTTTTCCCCCACCGCATTGGTATAATAAATGAATTTATAATACTTTCTGGTGGAATTTTCTCCAAACGTATATTTGAAACCTGCATTATTTTCCTTGTAGGTCACGTTCTCTTTCGTCTGCAGCTCCATGCTGTTTTCCAGGTCACCTGCATAGATTTCTACCGTACCAAGAATTTTTGCACCGGATGTTCCAAGTGTATCTTCCACCACATAGTCTTTCAGGTCAAATGGATGGGGATTCCGGACCAGCACTTCCCACCTGATTTGGCCAGTAATGTTGTCATAACTACCCGATTTTTGCAGACGAGCCTGGTAAGTCGTATTCCACCAAGAGGGTTCTGTCCAATTGCCATCTTTATACTTTGCTTTCGCACAGTTTTCAAAGGAACCAGACAGCTTCTCATCTTTGCATTTTGTTTTATCGAGCTTATATTTATATTTCAGGACATAATATTCCCCTGCTTCCAGTTTGTCCAGTCCTGTAACCTGAAAACTCTGTGCAGTTTGCGAGTTAAGTTCACTGTTCTCAAATTTCAGCTTTTCATTTTCTTTCAGTGTACTGGACGATTGCAGCGTTCCATTCGCAGCATATTTTTCCAGAACAAAAGATTTCTTATCGTAATCACCTTTGATATCTTTCGTGGGATTTACGATATCCTGAATATCAACAGTTCCATGCGTACCTTTCTTCGTCGATACTTTGACCTCGAACTGAATGTACGGATTCCCGTCGTCATCATACTGGAACTGCGCTTTATCAGCGCTGCTCTTCTGAACCGAAATATCAGACTGCTTTTTTACGGTAATAGTAGTCCCATCACCCGGGAAAGTTATCGTCTCTTTGTCCTGGCCTTCCCGCACTTCTGCCGTTGCGGTCAGCCAGAAATCTACATTGTAGCCAGCATCGCCTGCAGCATTGATTTTCTCCCGGTCAAAGACAAAACTTGCCTTGCCATCCTCCGTGATTGAAAGTTTGCCGATCTCAACTGTTTTTATCGTTTCTCCTTTTTCATTTTTTACAAGAGCCGTAATCGGGCGGTCAGAAACTGCTGCTGGAAGCTTCAGACCAATATCCCAGACCACTGTATTGCTGTCTGCATCTGCAAAATCACTGCTCTTGATCTTAAACTTGCCCTCAATTTTTACAGAGTCGCCCTCTGTAAATTCGTAACCATCTTCAATTGGGCCATAATCATTATTTCCGCTGCCCGTCTTTTTCAATGCTGTGATCGTAGGATTCAGCTTTGTCAAATCTATCGGAGTACCTGTAACCACTACGTCAAGGCTCTCCGTTCCCTGCTCTCCATCCATCAAATCGCTGATCCCATACCCCTCCGCTCCATTGACGGACACAAAGCTGGTGACATCGTTCAGGGCAACTTCCACCTCGGCCACCTGGTCGATGGTGGTCTCGCCGTCGGACTCGCAGCCGGTGGCGACATCGCCGGAAATGACGGTGAGGGCCGTGGTCAGATCGGTCTCCTCGTCCACCGCCGCGTCGGACACCACGCCGATGGTCTCGCGGCCCTCGGCATTTTTGTACATGACGATATCACCCGGCAGGATGGAGGCAAACCCCTGCGAGTCATCGGTATAATATTCAGAGTTCATGCGGGCAAGCTCGCCGCGCAGTGCACTGACACTTGCATACTGAGGGATGACGTCCTGCGGCACGCCTGCATGGTACAGGCAGTAGGCCACAAAGGTGCAGTCCCAGTCGGCATACACCATGGGCTTGTCCTTATAATACTGGTCGGCATACATGGTGTAGCCGTTGCCGTCCTCGTCCACGTCGGCCTTGCTCTCGGTATAGCCGAGCTGGCTCTGGGCTACCAGCACCATGTCCTGGGCCCAGTCCGCATCTGTGCGGGCAGGGGTCTTGGCGTCGTACTCCGCGTCGATCTCGGCGTTGGGGTTGACAAGGCAGGCGGCAGTATGCTCGTGCTCTTCCTTGCCGCAGATCAGCACCTTGCCATAGCACTCGGCGGTGTGGTGGTGGACGGTATAGCCCGTGTCGATCTCGTCGTCCGTTTCGGGTTTGGTGGCTTCTTTTTCGGGTTCCGGGTCGGCTACTGTCTCCGGTTCCTCGGCAGAATCGCTCTCCTCCGCGCTGTTTTCGTCCCTATCGTACAGAGCGGCGCCGTCATCCGTTTCCTCCGGCTCGCCCTCTTCCTGGCCGCAGACCAGAACCTCTTCGAGGGTATAGCAGTCGTCGGTGTGCTCATGCTCGGTGCAGAGCAGTTCGCCGGTCTCCTGGTCGTAACAATAATCCTGATGGACGTGGTCGCTCTCGATGCCGCAGGTCAGCACCTCTTCTTCCTCGTAGCAATCCGAGGTGTGGTGGTGCAGCACCACTTCCGGCTCCGGCTCTTCCTGCGTGGCGGGCTCACTTTCCGGCTCGCTCCCGGCTTCGTCCCAGTCCGCAGCGCTGGAGTCACCGTCCCCTGCGTCATCCGCCGAATCCATCGTTTCTTCGACGATTTTGCCCTCTTCATAGCCGCAGATAGGCTCGGTGCCCTCGATGTAGCAATCGTCGGTATGCTTGTGTTCTTCCTTCCCGCAGTAATAGCGCGTGTCATCGGCGGTAAGCGCGATGCCATCCTGATGCAGCCGCCAGCTGACGCTCATGGCGGTCAGCATCGCCAGCACTAGAACCATTGCCACCGAACGCCGGGCCAAATGACGCTGCCGCTGGACGTTCTGAATGGCTTCCTGGAAGCGATTCTTCATTTCCATAATGGATTCCTTTCCTCAGTGGATCAACGAAAAACCGGACAAGGGCCAGACGCGTAAAAAGACCTTGCCCACGATTTGACTTTTTTCGACACAGCCGATCACCGTACTCCGGCTGTCGATGGAGGTGACGCGGTGGTCGCCCATCACAAAATAGCGGCTCTCCGGCACCTGATAGGGGAACTCGATGTCGCACTCGCCCAGCGCCAGCTCATCCACATAGGGCTCGTCGAGCACCTCTCCATTGACGCTCACGACACCTTTGGTGTCGATGGAGATGACATCGCCCGGCCCGCCGATGATGCGCTTGAGCAGCAGCTTGTTCTGCCAGTAAAAGCCACACAAGTCGCCCGTCTTCCAATCGTCCGTTTTTACCAGCAGGATCACGTCCCGGTCCTGCAGGGTGGGGTTCATGCTGTCGCCCGACACCTGCAGCACAGGCAGCAGCAGCGTGGCCAGCAGCACCGCAATGGCCGCCACCACGATCAGGGTGCTCACCGTACCGCGCAGCACCCGCCAGAAACGCCGCCGTTCGGTCAGGCGCTTCCGTTCCGCATCCACCCGCCGCAAAGCCTCGGTGTCCTGCGGCGTTTCATCCTGCCGGAGCGTGTCGATGACGTCGATCAGCTCCGTGCGGCTCATCCGCCGCAATTTCCGCTCTGACATAATTCCTCCGCAAAGTCTTCCGCAAGGCTTTGTCTTTCATTCCATTTCCAATTTATCTCAATCGCCGCCCTCTGCAAAGCGCGGCGCAATCCACCAAAACATTTTCGTTCTTTTTCCACGAAAAAAAACTTTATAAAGATAAGTGATTTCAATAACAGTATAGCACCAATATTTCCTGTTTTCAATCAATTTTCCTAAGATTCTTTACCACGACTCCTGCTTTTCATGATTTATTCCTTTTGCAAAACATCTTTTTGTATTTTTACAACAAAAGAGCACCCCAGGGCAGGAAACCTGGAGTGCTCTTTGATTACACAGTGTTGAACCGCGCGTTTTATTTACTTCTTGGTGCTTCCCATATCGGGGACGAAGCTATTGATCTTCTTGACGGTGTCCACGATGGTGACCACGTTGTTGATGATGGAGCTGCCGGCGGAGAAGACACGGGCAATGTAATTGAACAGGGTGCCGATATCCTTGAACATCTGCCAGCCGGTGGTTTCACCACCAACCAGATAGGTCATCTCCTCTGCATCAATGGCTGCGTAATTGGCGGGCATTTTGAGCTCATAGTTCGTCATAGTAATTTTCCTTTCTTCAGTAAACTCAATAGAAAAGCAAATTCATCAGGAACCCTGTGCGGCGACCACGGTAACCACGACAGCGACCACCGCTGTGACCACCAGCACCGTGCCGACGTTGTCTTTCAGCTTCCAGCTCTTCTCTGTGTCAGCGGCTGCCGGTGCTGTCGTCGTTGTCTTGGCTGCAGTGGCTGTGGCTGTGTTCTTTTTGGCTGTCGGCGTCCAGTGCGCGTAGATGGTGGTATCGTCCTTGAAGTTGTACCGCGTGGTGATCTTGGTGCCGCCTACCACATCGTCGTACCAGCCATCAAACTTATAGCCCTCCATGGTGGGGGTGGGCGTACTGGTCAGCCGGTAATTGGAGCCGTACTTGTAAGCATACAGCTGCATGACATCACATGTACCGCCCTGTGCTTCCAAGTAGACGTTGTAATAGCTTGCGTCCGCCGCAAACGCCATGGGCACCAGGTTGCAGCACAGTGCCAGCGTCAGTACGCAGAGCACGAGCTTTTTCCAAAGCTGCTTCATAGACCGCGTCCTCTCTTTCCAAGCGTATTTTCCCGGGCGCTTTCCGGTGTTCCGGGAGCGGCATGTTCCACCCAGCCGCCGGGCGGTTTTCCAGCGCTCTCCCTTGGAACAATTATGAATCGGAACTGGTGCCTTGTCAAGCCCGAAGCGCAAAATCGAGGTGGGAATTTTTATGGCATGTTCCGTCATTTTCCGCGTTCCCGGACAGATGTCGCGTTTCCGCAGCCATTTCCCGCCGGTTTCCCGTTTTTGCGCCCCTCTCTGCCGTGCAGGAAACAGCATGGAGGAAAAGCTCACAGCCGGTTCTTTTTCATCAGAAATATTTTACCAGAAATGCCCGTGTCCGCGCAAGTGTCCAAATGGACACAAATCACAGATTTGCGCCTGTTTTATTGGGTTCTGCACAAAGCCGCCCCCAAAAGTTCGTGTAGAACGCACAAAAAACACGGCATAAAAATCCACCGCAGCCGGGCAGGCCCTCGGCGTACTTGTTGGTCAGGATGCTGCCCATGGCCGCCATGACGGCAGGCGAGACGATCCCAAAAAGCGCGGCCCCGCATTGGGCCGGACGGTTTTTTTCTCTGATAACAAAATGCCAGCCTCTCTTCAACCGCAATTTTGACAAAAACGCTTGCTTTTTGAGCCCGCATTGCTTATTATATTCCTATAAAAATGCTGGGTGGTTTTTGTGCAGATCGTCTGCATGGGCACCGCCCGGAAGAACGGAGGAAGCCGCATGACCCTTGCGGAAGAGAAACAGGTTCAGCGCAAAGCGGGCATTGCGGCCCGCCGGGCACTGGCACCGGAAACCCGTGCCGCTGCCAATGCAACTCTCTGCGCCCGTCTGGCGGCACTCCCCTGCTTCCGGCAGGCCCGGACCATCCTGCTTTACGTAGCCTTTGGCGGCGAGGCCGATCTGGCCACCCTGGCCGAGACGGCCCGGGGCCTGGGCAAAACGCTGGCCTATCCCGTCTGCGTGGAAAATTTCAGCCTGACCGCGGCTGTGCCCGGCGAGGATGGCTGGGAGGCAGGGGCCTACGGCATCCGCACCCCCATCCTGAGCCGGGCAGAGATCCTGCCGCCGGAGGCACTGGATCTGATTTTAGTGCCCTGCACCGCCTTTGACGCCGCCTGCGGCCGGGTGGGGATGGGCAAAGGCTACTACGACCGCTACCTGCCCCGCTGCACCCGTGCGGTGAAGCTGGGCATTGCGTTTGAAGCACAGCGCGTCCCCCACGCCGCTCTGGACGAACACGACCAGCGGCTGGACGCGTTTATCACCGAGGGAGGAATCTATCGTGGAACTGACAAAATCGAGCTGTGAGGGCTTTTTGGAGAGCCTTGCCAGCAAAGCCCCGGTCCCGGGCGGCGGCGGGGCTGCCGCCCTTGTGGGCGCGGCCGGCGTGGCCCTGGGCAATATGGTGGGCAGCCTG
>ERZ838118.5462-NODE-5462-length-10020-cov-4.790166_pt1 | contig 10020 bp, 7 predicted proteins | sample MGYA00519863_ERZ838118 | MGnify/ENA primary metagenome ERZ838118 (study PRJEB31850, sample SAMEA3708827) | human gut metagenome | biome: human gut; feature: human-associated habitat; material: faeces | place: China | collected 2014 ...
TAGGACGACCATTTAAAAGAATATCGAGGAATTGATACTGATACAAATAGACAGGAGATAAATGAATCAAGAAATCAAATATCTCTAGTAAATCATGAAAGGGGATAGGACAACCTTTTATAGAGTACATAATATAGTAGATTTTAGCATCCTGTCATTTTTCGTATAATAGGACAAGAAAAAAGGATAGCCGAGTGGATTAATCGGCTACCCTTTCGGGAAAATGACTTGGGTTTTACTTAAACAAAGAACGAATGAATTTAAATATTCTATAATAGAAATAGAATACAAAAGGAACTGCTAGAAGCATAATATAATCCATAACGATACATTTAATTAAACAAATGCAAATATACACATTTATTCAAAGAAATCATAAATATCTTTAGCAACTGAACCAAGAGCACGCACACCTTTGCCAACAGTTTTAACCAAGCCAAGCTTATCAGTTTCAAATGTAAGATTAAAAAGAGTTTCCTCTACAGTCTTAACACGAGAATTAAATGTAGCAGCATCAAACTGATTAGATTGGCGTTGGGCTTGATTAGATAACTGCTGACCTGTAATTTGTTCAACACCAAGAGAAGTGCGTACCTCAGTCTCAGCAATTTTCTTAATTTCATGCTTTACTTGTTCACGAGTTAAAGCACCTTGAGCATATTTCAGTTGAATATCAGCAGCTTTTTGAGCCAAATCCATCTTGTTCTGTGCATCCATGAACGACAACTGTTTATCAGCCATCAATGTCTGAATATTAATCAATTTACGTTGGGCTTGCATATTAGCAATATTTTCAGAATTAACAGCCATTTGCGAGGACTTTAAATCCTTATCAATTGAATAGATAAGTTTATCAAGAGCCAAACGACCTTCTTTAGTCTTAGCATCAGTACGCAAACTAATAATCTCTGCCATAGTTTTAGCAGCTTTATATTTACCTTCAATACGCAAATTATCCGCAGTAGCATTTTCAACTTTACGCTTAGAACTAGAAGAAATAATATCAGCAGCTTGCCCAAGACCTTGAGCAAGCGAAGAATAATCCGCAGAGTAGGGCGTAGCAGTAGGAGGAGTAACACCTTGCGCAGACGGAGAAGCTCCCGAAGGCATAGACGTAGAAGAAGCAGTACCAGCAGAACCGCCAGACATCATAATATAAGGATTAAGACCAGCAGATTCAAAACGTTGGCGCTGAGCAGAAGCAGAATTATATTCATTAGTAGCATTAAACAAATCCCAAGAATTTTGCTTTGCATCATTATAAAAATCCCATTGGTCACCAAGTTGCTCATTATACATTTCCTTATTATAAGTCATTTGCTTATCAAGAATTTTTTCATTAAATGCATTATTCATTTGAGCAATTTCCTTATTTGCTCTATTACTAGCACTAGAGCTAGCAGCACCGCCAATAGCGGAAACTCCGGCAGCAGCAGCACCGGAAAGAATAGGAAGAGAAGCAGCAGCCATATCTTTAAATCTTAAGTTAATAAATAAACACAATCAGCCGCCAAAAGGGTTCAGACCTTTAGGAAGCGGCTAAAGCCGCCATTTTAACGCCTGCTAACGCGACGGCGACGCTATCCGGATTGAATCCGGAGACGCTATACTATGCAGCGTATTTTTGTCCTAATGCCGGACGGGCAGCAGCAGAGCTGCACCTTTTTGTCTCCGACGGGAAAATTTGCATTGATTTTTTCATAGGCGCCTTCCGGCTTTAAGGGTTTAGGTTAAACTAGCCGGAGCACCCCCTAGAAGGGGACCCCCCAAAGAGGAGTTCGCAAACTCCTCCCCCTAAAGGGGACCCCCTCCATGCTCCTATGCAGCACATTAACGTACTTTCGGAAAAATATTATCTATACACACGCGCGAAATACGCACGTACGAATAAATATAATTATTCCGAAAGAGGTTCCGGTTCAGTAGGAGCAGGAGTAGCGGCAGCTTGAGCAGCAGCAAGAGACGCTATAACCTCATCAGAAGAACTCATAAGATACTGACTCCATGACATCAACTCACTAGGAGACTGAATAAAACGAGACTTAACAAATGAAATCAATTGCTCATCACCAAGTTTTCCACGTAAATCGGAAAACTTAGGCTCACGAACAGACATAGAATCAAAATGAGAAAGTAACCGTTCACGAGACATACGGTCTAACCGTTGCTGATTAAACAACATATAAATATCAGAAGTCAAACGAGTACTAGGAACTCCGTCACTTTCAATTTCTTGAAACATAAAATCATCAACAGGTGATTGGTCACGGAATTCACTACAATACAATTCCTTTGAACCGACAACTAAAGTATTATCAGAATTACAAGGAGTTAAACGACGTTTAGAACAGAACATAACTATAAAATTTAAAATTTAAAAATAAAGGACTAGTAAGGCAAACCATCGGTATCTAAATTACGAACTACTTTCACATCAAAGAAAGAGCTACATAAAAAATTGTCAGTATCAACGGTATCACCAACATTAACAGCAAACAAAGGATCCAAACAGTTAGGATTAACTTTAAACATAGTATAATTCAAAGGAGTAACCGGAGGCGTAGGCTGATTATTTTCATCAATAGAACCGAATTGTCCGGAAACTGACATATTATCAAAAGAGATAATCCAAGATTTAAGAGAAGTTTTAAAAGCACCGACAGAAGAATCCACATCCGTTTTATAATCAATATAACGGGGAGCATAACCCAAAACAGCAACAGGATTATCTAAAATATTTTTCAAAGGATTAGTTAAAGAGACAAGCGGTACACCTTGCATACCTACACGGTCAAACTCCGGAATTGCATAATCAGCAGCATTCACCTTTGTAAACACAGGAGAAACCATATCAGTAGTATAGTCAATCAAAGGCAAACAATGATAAATACACATAATCAAACCATAACGACCTTGAGAATTAAAAGAAATACGACCATTTCCTACACCAGTTCCTTTACCTGCAATATCAGCAGAATTATCACCTGTAATATTATTATTAACAACCTCATTAATATCAAGAGAAGAAGCAATACCACCTAAATAAGTACACATATCAGAAAGACCGTCACCGGGCGAAACATTCCAATGTTTCTCAATTTGTTCTTTACAATCTTTATTACCGGATTGAGTAATTTCTTTCCATTTCTGCAAAAATTCAGCTTGGCGAAGAGCCAAAATATTAAATTCAGAAACCGCAGAAGCATTATTTTTCAAATCAAGTTGAAGACCTTTAAAATTATTCAAACCTAGTACAGGGTCAGACGTAAAAGACAAAGAACCATCACCGGAAAGACTACCGGAATTAACGGTACCGGAAACAACAGCAACATCACCATACTGTTGGCGAGGTAAAACACCGTGAAACAAATCTTTTTGCCAATTACAATAACGCAAATCAAGCAAATTATAATAATCAGCATTAAGATTATCGGAAAGCCTCATATCCATTTGTGTACCGTTAAGATAGTCAACATTAAAAGTAGAAGGTGAAATCTTTTCCCATTGAGAATCACGGTAAAAATCGGCATATATCTTTTGATAGGCAAGAAGTCCAAAAACATTAAGTTGGAGATTAGACATTAAAGGCTTAGAAGTCCAAGTATTAGTATTAGACTCAGCATAAGTATAAAAATTACCATAACCTAAATACTCAAGAAGCTTAGCAGAAGCCATACCACGATTATAACCGAAATAATTAACAGAACGATCAGTACCATCATTAAGGGCAACCCTATTCAAACAAGTAGCAATTTGCTCACAAGTAGTATACGGCATATCACCGGTTAAGACAAAATTAGAAAGGGGGTCAATAGATACAGCGTGTTGCGGATTATCATACATTTGGGTAAGTGCAGTATTAGCACGATTCCAAAGCAAATCATACGGAACAAAATAAAAATCATAATATTCACGCATACGAGCAAAAGCAGCAGTATTTAACGGCTGAGTACGAGTAAAAGACTTAAGGTCAATAGACCAAGAATCACCGGGAAGGACTTCCCAACAACGGACAGGAAGAAGCTCACCAGACTTAGCAGTAAAATTGCGTTTAGAGGAAAGGTCGAAACCATTTCGAGAAGTCTTATTTCTTAAAGACTTCAAAGACATAATGTTTGCCATAACAGAAAAATTTAATTGTCAATAAATATTTTATTTAAATCATTGAGTTTTTTATGTTTTATACGGTCATTAAAGAGCTTTTTAACATCAGAACTATATAAGCGATAAAGAGGTGTCTCTACAAACAATTTCAAATCCACGTCACAATTAGAATAGAAATAAGGGTAATAGGAATTTTCCCATTTATCAGTACATAAATCCTCATCACCGATTAAATCACTTTCATAAAATAATTTCTGAGATTCAAAGAATGAAGTTAAATGCATATAGTCAAGACGAGAGTAAAAGTCTTCAATCAAACGTTGTTTAAATTTACGTTCAGCAAGGGTATTATGAGTACAGACAAAGTATAAGAAGTGTTTAGAAATCAAGAGTTCACTATAAATACGATGAATATAATCAATAAATTGCTTAGACTCAACAGAACAATTTAATATATCAACATCTAGAAAATACTGAGATAATTCAAATAGTTTAGATTGATCAGAGCACTCACCAAACAAATCCAGTAAATAGGTATCCTTAGTATTATGGAAATGATAGATATATAAAGCTATTTCTTTCGCAAGCGAGAACGACGTTTCGGAAGCGGGGAATAAGCTCCGCGCAATATCATAGACTGAGTAAGCGTAAGCACGTTCACGTGAAGACTTAGAAGCAAATCCTTTACATCGGGGGAAGAAGTAAGCGTAACACGACCGCCATACGTCAAACTCCTTATATTTTCCATTGAGTACGACGCTTCTTTTAATAAAGCTTTCAGGGGTAGACGAGTATACTTTTTCACGTTGACAGCCAAAAAAGCTCTGACCCAATTTCTGAGAATGAACGCAGAACGGACGGACGGAACCAATTTTAAAAACTCTGGGTATAGTGCAAGTACTATTAACATATGACGCAACGTACGATGAACATTTTCCTTTGGAAACTTGGCAATCGATACGACCAAAGGTCCATGCCTCAGATACAGCCGTTGAACATACTTGTAGGGCTTCGTCTGATTGGAGGAATAATAAGATATGATAATGCGGGCGGAAGTGTACAGGTCCGTATTCACCGATAGCAAAGTAACGGATTTTTTCCTGGGGGAGTCGTTTAGTAACATAATAACGCAATCTTTTAAAAAACAATTGTAAATCATCCTTTCGTAAATAGGGAACATCTCCGAATAGATAGAACTTGTTAAGAAGAGCTTGTATATCCTCAGATTTCATATCAGAAGGACCAAGAATCTCGCCTGTTTCCTTATCTATTAAATCATTACCAAATGGACGCTCAATAGAGTCTACAAAAGTAGCACGAGGTATAAAGCGGTTAGCATAAGTAAGAGTAATAAATAGGGTATGTTTAGATACATAACTTTCCAAATCACATTGGAAGGCATAACGGGAATTTTTAGCAAGTGTACAGGCTTCGCAATGTCCACAAGGAACTATCATAGATTCATGCGTATAAGGGTTAGTTATACGTTTAGGGTGCAAACACTTACAAAAAGGATTTTGTATCATAATTAGAATTTTGGAGACAAATCAAGTTGAGTAGAATCATTACGAGATTCAGCAGACTGATCTACTTTTTGAGTAGAGGTAGAATTATTCTTTTGAACACTCATAGACATAGTAACAGCACACGAAGAAACTAGAATAATGTTACAAATAGTAACAATAGCCGTAACAATAGCCTGGACTATACGGTTAATTTGGTCATTGGATAATTTCATAATTCAGTAATTAAAGACATTGTACAAATATATTGAGGTAAAACACTGATAGACTTAGTTATTTTCTGAGCCTCAAGAACAGTGAGAGCAAAAAGAGTAAAGCGATGAACAGGAATCAACTTTGTAGAACGAGAAACAAAAGACGGGTGAATTACCATATAAATAGTAAAATCAAAATCATGCTTTTCTTCAAAAGCTTTTTTCATGTTGTACTTTTCACATTTTTTCATATTAAACAGTTTTAAAAATTAAACCAAATACCAAGCGGTAGAAATATATCGCAAAGATAAAGTGTGTATAATCGATATTATGTTTAATATATAAAAGGAGTAAATAATAAAACTTTGCTCCTTTTCTGTTTTATTAGCCCTACTTCAATCTACAAAAAGTTCTGTATCTCCATTTAAACATAAAAAAAGAAGGCCACTAAGGGAGCGACCTTCTTTACTAATCTCATATGGAGAAAGAATTATTACTTCATCATCTTATCAATTTCCTCAAATTCCGGTCCCATATTCAAGTTATAATAAACACGGTAAAGTCCTTGCAACCACAAATCTTTCTGGTCTGGTTTCAAAGCACGGGCTTTCTCATAAAAAGGCTTAGCTTCTTCATAGAACTTCTTTACTACAGCCTGTGCTTCAGCATACTTAGGATCATTAATATCCGTCGTTGCTTTATCAGCATAATCCTGCGCTTTCATCAAATACACCAAACCTACGTTAGAGTATGCTTCTGCATATTCCGGATCAGCAGCAATAGCCTTTTTATAGAATTCAATTGCATTATCATATTCTTTCATGTTATGATAAAGATATGCCTTTACATATAAATACAGCTTATTATTCGGATCATTAGACAGCATTCTGTCAGCAAACTCCATAGCCTTAGAGGCTTGATTAGAACTATTATAATAATCAACCAAATTGGCAAAGAAATAATCATTTCCTGGAAATTTAAGAATACCTTCTTCCAAAGCTTTGATCCATGCTGCTGTGTCCCCCTTAGCTTTATAAGCATCAGCCATTAATTGCATTGCAAACTTGCCACCATCTTTATCTGACAAAGCCATCGGAGCATACTTGATAATCGCATCTTTATTACCTACTCTATCAGCTGCCAATGTTGCATAATAAGCAATCTGCGGAAGAAGAGTATCGTTTTTAGCAATCTCTTTATCAGCTAACATAGGATATGAAGCTGACTCTACGTATGTTGCGAAGAATTTCAACGCTTCTTTATTCTTATCCAAATTAAAATATTGAATGCCACCATTGATCAAATTCGGACGTTCGGCCAACATACTAGAAGCATTCGCCTTCCGATATTTGTTTTTAATTTTGCCCTTTTCATTGGGTACTTGAGCCAAATCGTCACACTTAGTATAATACTCATACATCTTCAATATGCTATTATACACTTTCAATGTATCATACGGTTTTCTCAAAAAAGCATTTTTCATCTGCTCTTCGTTGATACGTTTCTGGATAAATCCAGCAACATCCCATGTTTCAGCAAGATCCTTTGTTTCAGGATTCTTCATAGCTTCCTTAATAAGCTGTTCAGCCTGCTTAAAATTAGGTTTTACGTCATTAGCTATGCTCTTCGCTTCTTTTACATTTTTCATTTGAGCAAAAGAGAAGCTAACAGCCATCAATAAAACCATAGAAAATAATACTCTTTTCATGATTGTTGTTTGATTAATTATTAATATTATGTCTATTCCTCAATGTTATTACTTTCGTTCTCATTTACATCTGACGTATCATCATTGTCAATATCAGGAGCATCAGTATTAGGATCACTCACAATAGTACCCTCTACTTCTTCTTCCGGTATTTCATCCTCAAGACTTTCAGTCATGACTTTACATACTGAACCAATCTGATCATTGCGTTTTTCAAGATTAATCAAACGGACACCTTGGGTAGCACGCCCCATGATACGAACATCTTCTACCTTCAAACGAATTGTGATACCGGATTTATTGATAATCATCAAATCATTTTCATCTGTTACAGATTTAATCGTTACCAATTTACCCGTTTTTTCAGTAATATTCATTGTTTTCACCCCCTTACCTCCACGGTTGGTCTTACGATAGTCTTCAATTTCAGAACGTTTACCATATCCTTGCTCAGAAACAACCATTACAGATTCTGTCTCCAAGTCCTTAATGCAAATCATTCCCACAACTTCATCCTGGCCATCGTTATCTAATGTAATACCACGCACACCCGTTGCTGTACGTCCCATAACGCGCACTGCTGCTTCATGGAAACGAATTGCACGTCCATTACGGTTGGCTATGATAATTTCATTATTTCCATTCGTCATACGAACTTCGATAACACTGTCATCTTCACGAATCGTAATAGCATTTACACCATTCTGGCGAGGACGAGAATATTGTTCTAACAATGTTTTCTTTATTACACCTTTCTTAGTACAGAATAATACATAATGGCTATTGATGAACTCTGAATCCTCTAAACTCTTCACACGCAAATATGCCGTTACATTATCATCTGAATCAATATTCAACAAATTCTGAATAGCACGCCCCTTAGAGTTCTTCGTTCCTTCAGGTATCTCATACACTTTCAACCAATAACACTTACCTTTTTGTGTAAAGAACATCATGGTATTGTGCATGGTAGCCGGATAAATATGCTCTACAAAGTCTTCATCACGAGTTTCTGTTCCCTTAGAACCTACCCCACCACGATTCTGTGCGCGGAATTCTGTTAAAGGAGTACGCTTGATATATCCCATATGAGAAATGGTGATAATCATCTGGTCATCAGCGTAGAAATCTTCCGGATTAAACTCTTCAGAAGAATATACAATCTCAGAACGGCGTTCATCCCCATATTTTGCTTTCACTTCCAGTAGTTCATCTTTCATTACCTTACGGCATACTTCATCATCAGCCAGAATACTTTCCAAATAAGCAATCTGCTTCATGATTTCCTCGTATTCCGCATGAAGCTGATCCTGCATCAAACCGGTCAACTGGCGCAAACGCATTTCTACAATAGCACGCGACTGAATTTCTGTCAGATTGAAGCGTTCTATCAAGCCTGCTATAGCATCATTGGGCGTTTTAGCAGCACGGATAATACGAATTACTTCATCAATATTATCCGAAGCAATAATTAAACCTTCAAGAATATGTGCCCGCTCTTTTGCTTTACGAAGTTCGAACTGGGTACGACGAATTACGACCTCGTGTCTATGTTCTATGAAATATTTTATTAAATCTCTCAGATTTAATGTCTTTGGACGTCCGTGTATCAAAGCAACATTATTCACACCAAAAGATGTCTGTAAAGCTGTCATCTTATAAAGTTTATTCAGCACTACACTTGCATTTGCATCACGTTTTACATCAATAACGATACGCATACCTTCACGGTCAGACTCATCATTAGCATTCGAGATACCTTCTATTTTCTTATCGTTAACAAGGTCAGCGATATACTTAATCAATTCTGCCTTATTTACATTATAGGGAATCTCGGTGATTACAATTTTATCATGTGCCTGCCCGCTTTCAATTTCAGCTCTCGCACGCATAACCACACGTCCACGACCTGTCAGATAAGCCTCACGCACACCACTTACACCATATATATATCCGCCTGTAGGAAAGTCCGGAGCTTTCACAAACTCCATCAACTCTTCCACTGTAATTTCCGGATTATCAATATATGCATCACAAGCATCTATAACTTCAGAAAGATTATGTGGAGGCATATTGGTAGCCATACCCACGGCAATACCAGATGCACCATTCACTAAAAGATTAGGAATTCGAGTTGGCATTACCTTAGGTTCAACCAAAGTATTATCAAAGTTAGGCTCAAAATCTACGGTTTCCTTATACAAGTCATCCATCATCGCTTCACCCAACTTATTAAGACGTGCCTCCGTATAACGCATAGCAGCAGGGCTATCACCGTCTACCGAACCAAAGTTACCCTGTCCGTCTACCAAAGGATAACGCATCGCCCACTCCTGAGCCATACGAACCATTGCAAGATAAACAGAAGAATCTCCATGAGGATGATACTTACCAAGTACTTCACCAACAATTCTGGCCGATTTCTTATAAGGTTTATCTGAAGTATTACCCAATTCCATCATTCCGTATAAAATTCTACGGTGAACGGGCT
>ERZ838118.5467-NODE-5467-length-10005-cov-4.152462_pt1 | contig 10005 bp, 9 predicted proteins | sample MGYA00519863_ERZ838118 | MGnify/ENA primary metagenome ERZ838118 (study PRJEB31850, sample SAMEA3708827) | human gut metagenome | biome: human gut; feature: human-associated habitat; material: faeces | place: China | collected 2014 ...
TATGACTTTGATGCTGCCCGACCGCTCAGCGCTTGGCGCGGGCGTCGGGCGGGCGCGCCCGGCCGGAGGTTATCCGGCGGGCGTGATGGATTTGAGCTTGCCGCTGTTCGTGATCTGGCTGTAGGAGAACGTCAGGTGGAACGTTGCGTCCGGCTCTGCGGCGACGGCGGCGAGCTGCTCAGCCGAGCAATCGACGTGGATGACGTTGCCGGCCTTCGTCACGGTCAGCTGACCGCCGTCGTCCGTCGCGGCGTAGGCGTCGATGGTGTAATCGCCGTTGCCGGATACGCGGTTCATGCCGAGAAAGCCGCCGTAGGTCAGCAGACCCAGCACGCCGACGATCACAATCACACGAATGACGGTCATGACAGTTTTCTTCATGCGCACACCCCCTTTCGGCCAGTGTAACAGGCCGGACGCCATTTGGCAAGTGCTGCGCGAGAATTCTCCTTTACAAGACAGCGTGTCTGGCATATACTGAGGTATCATACGCGGCGGCGGAGCCGCGCAGCCTTCAAACGAGAGAAAGAGAAAAGAAACGATATGAACCTATCCACTGTCTTTGCCAAGATGGCCATGCTGATCCTCATCATGCTGCTTGGCTACCTTTGTGCGCGCATCGGCATCACGGGGCCGGAGTTTAATAAGCGCGTGACCCCGCTGATGATCACGGTGCTGCTTCCGGCGACCATCCTCAATTCCGTGCTCGGCGCGCCGGCGTTTCAGGCCATTGAGATCGTCGATTATATCCTCGTCCTGACGGTCATGGTCGCGCTGCAGATGCTGCCGGCGTGGCTCCTGCCGCGGCTGCTGCGCACGCGCGGGGAGGATGCCGGTGCAATGCGCCTGACGACGGCGTTTGGCAACGTCGGCTTTGTGGGGCTGCCGGTCGTCGCGGCGATCTTCGGCGAGGAGATGGTCTTTTTCGCCTCCCTGTGCAACATCCCGTTTAACCTCGCGCTCTATTCCAGCAGCGCGTCGCAGCTGTCCCCGGAGGGCGGCCGCGTTCGCTGGCAGGATGTGCTCAACGCGCCGGTCATCGCGACGCTGCTGTCGATCGTGCTGCTGCTTACACATGTGCCCGTGCCCGGTGTCATCGCCGACACGATCTCGGCGGTCTCCGGCGTGACGATCCCGCTGTCGATGATCGTCATCGGCACGTCGCTCGGCGCGATCTCTGTGCGCGCGGCGCTGACGGATTGGCGTGCCTATGCCGTTGCGGCGGTGCGCCTGCTCGTGTGCCCGCTGCTGACGTGGGCGGTGCTGCGGCCGTTTGTCAGCGGCGACCTGCTCGGCATCCCGGTGCTGCTCGCGGCGTGCCCGACGGCCATGCTCGTCACGGCGCTGTGCCTGCAGTATGACCGCTCGGATGCGTTCGCGTCCAAGTGTATTTTCATCAATACGATCCTGTCCGCCGCGACGATCCCGCTGGTGATCTGGCTGCTGTTCTGAGCGGGATCGCCATGACAGGATCCATTCTGAACAGGAGGTTATTCGCATGATCGATCCCTTGACATTCATCGCGCTGCTGCCGGCCGTTGTGCTGGTGGTGTACATCTGCCGCAAGGACCGCACGGACAAAGAGCCGCCGGCGCTGCTGGCAAAGCTGCTTGGCTTCGGCGCGCTCTCGTGCCTGCCTGCCATCGTGGTCGAGCTCATCCTCAGCACCATCATCGAGCGGCTGAACGTGCGCAATGTTTACCTCGGCTATTTTCTCGAGGCGTTCGTCGTCGCGGGCCTGACGGAGGAGACGTGCAAGTTCCTGTTTCTGCGCACGACGTGGCGCAGCCCGGCGTTCGACTTCCAGTTCGACGCGATCGTCTATGCCGTCATGGTCGCGCTCGGCTTTGCCGCGTTTGAGAACGTGAAGTATGTCTACAGCTACGGCTTTGCGACCGGCCTTGTGCGCGCGGTCACGGCTGTGCCCGGCCACGCGATCTTCGGTGTGTTCATGGGCTATTTCTACGGCTACGCCAAGCTCTCCGACTACTGGGGGCGTGAAGATGATTGCAGGGCTTACCTTGCGCTGAGCGTCGTCGTGCCGGTGCTGATGCACGGCTGCTATGACTTTCTGGCGTTCGCACAGGAGAGCGACAGCCGCTTCACGCTGCTGTTTTATGCCTACCTGATCGCGCTGTACGTGTTCGGCATCCTGCGCGTGAACCGCTCGGCGCGTGCCGACCGCCGCGTCTCGCGCGAGACGGTGTTTGACTACTTCCGGCGCATGCAGTACCCGGTGCCGCCGCAGTACCGCGACCGGAACGACGATTTCTGGCGCTGAAAACACAAAAACGAACCGACCCTGTCCGTAGCGGACAGGGTCGGTTTTTTGTCATTCGTCATCCAGAAACTGCCGGAACGCAGTCGGCAGGGAGATCTCCGTGCGCAGCTCGTCCGGCGCTGCCCAGCGGTATTGCGGCGGCATGGCCGAGCACTCGAGCGTGTAGCAGCGCATCGTCCAGACGATGTGCGTGAAGATGTGCTTGCCGTCGCGCGCGCTGCGCAGCCGCACATCGCCGAGCCCCTGTCCGCTGGCGAATGCACCCGCCTGCTGCTCGTTGAGCAGCCCCGGCGTATTCGGCAGCTGCCAGAGCCCGGCAAGCAGTCCGCTGTCCGGCCGCCGCTCGACGGCGAGCCGGTCGCCGCAGCGCAGGCAGAATACGGTGTGCTCCTCGGCGCGCTTGGCGCGCTTTGGCGCCTTGACCGGCAGAGCGGCCGCCGTACCGTGTGCGCGCGCGAGACACAGCGCCGCGATCGGGCAGTCCGCGCACTGCGGCGCGCGGTTCGGGCCGCAGACGGTTGCGCCGAGCTCCATGAGCGCCTGCGTGAAATCGCCGCAGTGCCCGGCGGGGTAGCACGCGCTCAGCGCCGCGGTAAGCGCCGCCTTGTGCGCGGCGTTGTCGATGGGCGTCGCGTCGTCGAGCACGCGCGCGCACACGCGCAGCACGTTGCCGTCCACGGCGGCGGCCGGGCGCTCGAAGCAGATCGAGGCGATCGCCCCGGCAGTGTACGGCCCGATGCCCGGCAGCGCCAGCAGGCCCTCGACCGTGTCGGGCCAGACACCGCCGCGCGCCGCGATCACGCGGGCGCACTCCTGCGCCTTGCGCGCGCGGTTGTAGTACCCCAGCCCCTCCCAGAGCTTGAGCAGCTGTGCCTCCGGCAGCGCCGCGAGCGCGAACACATCCGGCGCGGCCGCAAGAAAGCGCGCGTAATACCCGCGCACGGCCTCGACGCGCGTCTGCTGCAGCATGATCTCCGAGAGCCACACGTGGTACGGCTCGCGGTCGGCGCGCCATGGCAGCGTGCGCGCGTGCGCCTGAAACCAGTCGAGCAGCGGCTGTACCGTCTGCGATAGTCTCTGCGTGTCCATGGCTGCACCTCCCGAAAAAATCTGCGCCCATTATAGCACGGTTCGCCTCGCTGCGCAAAGGGCTTGTTTTGCGTGCGCTGCGCAGACAAAAAGGTCCCCGAAGCGGCTGCTTCGGGGACCTTCGTTCGTTTTTTCGGGATGCTTCAGAGCTTACACAATGCCCTGAGCCATCATGGCGTCGGCGACCTTCAGGAAACCGGCAACGTTCGCACCGAGCATCATGTTGCCCGGCTGGCCGCACTCGACGGAGGCGTCGTAGCAGGCTTTGAAGATGCTCTTCATGATGCCGTGCAGCTTCTCGTCAACCTCCTCGAAGCTCCAGCTCATACGCAGGGAGTTCTGGCTCATTTCCAGACCGGAGGTGGCGACGCCGCCCGCGTTGGAAGCCTTGCCCGGCGTGTAGAGCAGGCCGGCCTCGATGACCGCGCTGATGGCCTCGGGGGTCAGCGGCATGTTGGCGCCTTCGAACACGGCCATAGCGCCGTTGGCGATGACGGCCTTCGCGCCCTCAACGTCCATCTCGTTCTGGGATGCGCACGGCATGGCGATGTCGCACGGCACGGTCCAGATGTCCTTGCAGCCCTCGTGGTATTCGCTGCCGGGGACCTCGTCCGCGTAGACGCTGATGCGTGCGCGGCGCTTCTGCTTGATGTCGAACAGCACGTCGAGGTTGACGCCGTTGGGATCATAGATGTAGCCCTTGGAGTCGCTCATCGCGATGACCTTGCCGCCGAGCTCGGTGCACTTCTGCGCGCAGTACTGCGCGACGTTGCCGGAGCCGGACACGATGACCTTCTTGCCCTCGAAGCTGTCGTTTCTCAGGTGCTTGAGCACTTCGTCGGAGAAGTAGCAGATGCCGTAGCCGGTGGCCTGCGTGCGGGCGAGAGAGCCGCCGTAGGTCAGGCCCTTGCCGGTGAGGACGCCGCCCTCAAAGCGGTCGACGATCTTCTTGTACTGGCCGTACATATAGCCGATCTCGCGCGCGCCGACGCCGATGTCGCCCGCCGGAGTGTCGGTGAACTGGCCGATGTGACGGTAGAGCTCGGTGATGAAGCTCTGGCAGAAGCGCATGACCTCGCCGTCGGACTTGCCGTGGGGGTCAAAGTCGGAGCCGCCCTTGCCGCCGCCCATGGGGAGGGTGGTCAGGGAGTTTTTGAGGATCTGCTCGAAGCCAAGGAACTTGACGACGGACAGGTTGACCGACGGATGGAAGCGCAGGCCGCCCTTGTAGGGGCCGATCGCGGAGTTGAACTGCACACGGTAGCCACGGTTGACCTGAACCTTGCCGTTGTCATCGACCCAGGGAACGCGGAAAATGATGATGCGCTCGGGCTCGACGAAGCGCTCCATGAGGCCGGCTTCTTCCCACTCGGGGTGCTTGTCGACGACATGCTGGAGGCTCTCAAAGACTTCATCAACGGCCTGAAGGAACTCGGGCTCGTTGGGATGATTCTTCTGAAGGTCTGCGAAGACGCGGTTCAGATAGGCGTTGTTAATCATTTTCTTACCTCTTTCTTGTTATTCACTTTGCTCTCATAAATGGCCTGAGTGGCCAATTTCCTTCATCATGGTAACGCAAACGGAGAAAGATTGCAATATCCGTTTTCCATATAATTTCTTTCTTTTTTTGTGCAAAAAGTCAGAAAGGACGCTTTAAATCGCTTTGTTTTCGTCAAAAAACCAACGTTCTTGCAGAGTACAACGCACTGCCACGATTATTTTTATGCAAGCGCAGAAATTGCACTTGACAAATTATCCTAACGAGTATAATCTAAGGCAGAAGTTATTCAAACGCATAAAAAATTTGCAGCAGAAAAGGGGTGATGCAGATGCGGCGATGTGAGGTGTGCTTTGCGCCGCTGCCGGAGTGGGCGGAGGCGTATCTATGGCCGTGTGCGCATGGCGGGCTGACGGTGTGCGCCGACTGTTTCGACGCGCTGGTAGGCAGTCTGTCGCGCAGGGAGCTGGCGCAGCGGCTGTGTGCACCGGGAGCGTGAGGGGGGTAAAAGAAAACCCGCCCACGGTGTGGACGGGCAGGCAGGTCATGTGCGGTTTTTCTTCGCGGTGTTGACGGAGGCGATGAGCATTTGCCGGATCGTGCCGCTGGCACGTCGGAGCGGGTCGATGCTGTCGAGGTCGGCAATGCCTGCACGCTGGAACAGCTCCAGCCAGGATTCCGTCTCATAACATTCCTTGAGCGCGATCTGGAGCTTGGCGATGAAGTCTGCCTTTCCGTGCGCATAACTCGCCTCACGAATGTTGGCCCCGATGGAGGTGGACGAGCGTTCGAGTTGATTCACGAGGGCGCTGTGGCTGTGTATGGTTTCGCAGAGCTGCAGCGTCTGTACGGCAAAATCCATGGACAGGTCGGTGAGCTTGTTTTCAGCCATGGCGTGAACTCCTTTGATGAGATCGTGCATGCGCACGGTGAAATCTCCGGCTGTCGCCGGCAGATGAAATCCTTGCTTCGCTCGGGTGAAAGGAAATCCGTCCACCCATCGCCGCAGCGATTTCACACGCGGCGCGTATTGCATCCTGCACGGCAGGATTTCACCCGTCCGCAGGACGGATTTCATTGAAAAACCGCCTTGCAGGGCAAGACGGTTTTTCTGGTGGGGGAAGATGGATTCGAACCATCGAAGGCATTGCCAGCAGATTTACAGTCTGTCCCCTTTGGCCACTCGGGAATTCCCCCATATGCAATTCGTCAGTAGGTGGAGCTGGTAGACGGACTCGAACCCCCGACCTGCTGATTACAAATCAGCTGCTCTACCAACTGAGCTATACCAGCACAACACCGGCCTATGTATCATAGCAAAACGGACTATGTTTGTCAACAAAAATTTTCGAAAAATCAAATGTTTTTGGAGGAAACGGATGCAACTGAAGGAACTTGCGGCGCAATACCGCGCCACGGGCCGCGCGCTGCGTGCGCGTGCGGCCGAACTGCGGCTGGAGCTGGCGGCGATGCCGCGCTCCGGCCGCGCCCGGCGCGAGCTCTCCGAGCGGATCGCGCGGCTGGAAGAGATGGCGGGCGAGACCCTGTACACGGCGGGCTATCTCGCACATTATTATGACCCCGACAGCCGCGCACCGTGCGCGGATTGCGTTCCGGCGCGGGGTGTGCTATACTGGCGGCATGAAACACACAGATAGAAACAGAAAGAATATCGGCGCCTTCCTGCACCGTGCGCTGCCCGTTTTGCTCAGCGCGCTGCTGCTCTGCTCGCTGACGGGCTGCTCCGTGCGCGACCTGCACATCGGTCAGGTCGAGGTCAACACCGGCATCGCCACCGCGTGGATCACACCGGCAAAGGGCGTGGACAAATTTGCGATCGCGGCGGGGGACTTCTCCGTCCGCGACGACGGCACCGTGACCTATACCGGTACGGCCTACCGCGCGCTGCAGGGCATCGATGTGTCCACCTTCCAGCAGGAGATCGACTGGCAGGCCGTCGCGGACTCCGGCATCGACTTCGCCTTCATCCGCGCGGGCTACCGCGGCTACTGCAAGGGCGGCATCGTCGAGGACGATCGCTTCCGCCAGAACGTCGCCGGGGCGCGTGCCGCCGGGCTGCGCGTGGGGCTGTACTTCTTCTCGCAGGCGATCACGCCCGAGGAAGCGGCCGAGGAGGCACAGTGGCTGGTCGATGCGGCACAGGATTTCCGGATCGACATGCCGCTCGTGTTCGACTGGGAGAACATCGACCCGAGCTCGGTCGCGTCCGGCGACACGGTGCGCACGGCGGAGATGACCGGCGAGGACGTCACGGCCTGTGCCGTTGCATTCTGCGCCGCGGTCGAGGCCGCGGGCTACGATGCCGCCGTTTACGGCAACCGCTGGCAGGGGTACTATGATTACGACTTCACGCAGCTCAAGGATTACGCCTTCTGGGTGAGCGCTCCGGGCACGGCGGACGATTTTTACTATGCGCACGACTTCTGGCAGTACAGCTATCGGGGCACGGTGCCGGGCATCACCGGCCACGTCGACCGCGACCTGTGGTTCGTGCCGATCACGACGTGAGGGGGCGCGAAATGAAAAAACGGTTTTTGACCCTGCTGCTCGCGCTTGCGCTTTTGTGCTCGTTGACGCTGCCGGCGGCCGCTCTGCAGACGCAGCCCGTCGAGGTCGGCAGTGCGCTGGAGCTGGCGCAGGCAATGGCGGCACCGGCGTCGCCGCGCCGCGGCCTGTTTCGCGCGCGCAGCGCCGCGGCCGAGCCCACGCGTGTGATCGCCTTTACCAAAGCGCTCGCGGATACCTGCGGCGCCGACCGCGTGCTGCATCTGGCGGCGTGGCAGGAATATGTGCTTGAATTTTCCGACGCGCAGACCGCGCAGCGTGCGCTGGCGCAGCTGCGCACAGATCCCAATGTGACGGATTGCTTTCTCGACGAGACGTTCTCGGCGGAGGAGACGCTGTCCGGCCTCTGGGACGAGACGCCCAGCTATTCCTGGGGCGGCCGCACCATGGGCTTTACGACGCTGCGCCATCAGGCGCAGCTGCTGCTCCCGGCCGGCAGCGGCGTCACGGTCGCCGTTATCGACACGGGCGCGGACTGCACGCACGCGATGCTTCAGGGCCGCGTGTCGGCCACCAGCTATGACTTCGCCAACGCCACGGCAGACGTCACGGACATCAACGGCCACGGCACGGCCACGGCCGGGCTCGTTGCCGATCTCACGCCCGACGCGGTGGACGTGATGGTGCTGCGCGTGTATGATGACAACAATATGTCGAAGGCATCGCGCGTGCTCACGGCGCTCGAGTATGCGCTGGAAAACGGCGCGGCCGTCGTCAACCTCAGCCTCGGCTGGACGAACGCCATCGAAAAGGGCTATTCCTTTTTAAATAGCGTCCTCGCGCAGGCGTATGCGTCCGGTGTGGTCGTGGTCGCGGCGGCGGGCAACCGCAGCCAGAACAATCCCACCGGCAATGCCGACGACGTCTACCCGGCCAATCAGGAGGCGGTGCTCACGGTCTCGGGCGTGAACCGCAGCCGCGCGTTTGACAGCAGCTATTCCTCCTCCGGTACGGCGGTGGACCTGTGTGCGCCGGGCTCGAGCGTCATCGTTGCGGCGCCGGGTGGCGGCACGTCCGTGCGCAGCGGCACGTCGTTTGCCGCACCGCATATCGCGGCGGCAGCGGCCTGCGTCCGGCTTGCGCAGCCGGGGCTGAGCGCTGCGGGCGTGCGCCAGATGCTCTATCGCTATGCCGATGATCTCGGCGATCCCGGCCGGGACGATGCCTACGGCTACGGCCTGCCGGTACTCACGCGGTATTTTCACGACCGGCTGTGCCCGGGGCAGCGCTTTCGCGATATGCCCGCGTCGGACATCTGGTCGCATGAGGGGCTGGACTACTGCATTGCCGCAGGGCTGATGTCCGGCACGTCGGAGGTCACCGTCTCGCCGGATATGCTCGCCACGCGCGCGCAGATCGTGCAGCTGCTCTGGGCGGCGGCCGGCAGTCCGGAGACTGCGGGCACGCTGCCGTTTACCGATGTCAGCGCCGACGCGTGGTTTTATCCGGCAGTGCGCTGGGCGTATCGCACGGGGCTCGTGTCCGGCACGTCGGAGACGACCTTTGACCCCGAGGCATCGATCACGCGGCAGGATTTTGCGCTCATCCTCTATACGCAGTCCGGCAGCCCGGCGATGACCGGCAGCGTGCTCAGGGACTTCCCGGACGTGGAGCAGGTCTCCGGCTATGCCTATGCTGCGCTCACGTGGGCGGTCGAGCAGGAGCTGATCAACGGCGTCGGCACGCCGGAGGGCGCGCTGCTCGCGCCGCACGGCTACGCCAGCCGCGCACAGGTCGCGACCATCCTCATGGCCTACTGCGACCGGTAAAGCGAAGATGCAGCGCTGCGGGGCGGAGCCGAAAGACTCCACCCCGCAGTTTAGCATTTATTATCGGTTTTTCACCTTATACGCCTCGCCCCACGCCCACATCGCGTCGAGGATCGGCCGTAGGCTCCGCCCCAGCTCCGTCAGGCTGTACTCCACGCGCGGCGGCACCTCGGCATAGACCCGCCGGTTCACGAGGCCGCACGCCTCCATGTCGCGCAGCTGCGCGGTCAGCACCTTCTGCGACACGCTGCCGATGGAGCGGCGCAGCTCGCCGAAGCGCTTCGTCCCCGGCATCAGGTCCCGCAGGATCAGTACCTTCCACTTGCTGCCGATGAGCATGAGCGTCGTCTCGACTGGGCAGGCCGGCAGCGTTTTCACGGCATCCATAACGGTGCATACCTCCAATGGTTTCCTTTTGGTAACTACAGCACAAATATGTGCTTACTTTACAAAATATCTGTACGCTATTATCATAAACCTGCAAGCGCGGGAATGCAACCGCAAATCCCATTTCCCGCAGCAGGAGGTTATTTTTATGAACGAAGTCGTAACATTTCTGCAGGCGAACCCCGTACAGTATCTGGCCACGGTCGGCCGGGACGGCAAGGCAAAGTGCCGCCCGTTCATGTTTGCCGGAGCGCTCGACGGCAAGCTCTGGTTCTGCACGAACACGACCAAGGACGTCTATCGGGATATGCAGGCGAACCCCTATGTGGAACTGTCCGTCTCCAGCCCGGACTATGCGTGGATTCGTCTGCACGGCAAGGCTGTGTTTGAGAACA
>ERZ838118.5470-NODE-5470-length-10004-cov-2.535230_pt1 | contig 10004 bp, 4 predicted proteins | sample MGYA00519863_ERZ838118 | MGnify/ENA primary metagenome ERZ838118 (study PRJEB31850, sample SAMEA3708827) | human gut metagenome | biome: human gut; feature: human-associated habitat; material: faeces | place: China | collected 2014 ...
TATCGGCGGTAAGGTGATGTCATTGACCGAGGCTGATCTCGACCTGTACGGCCTTTCCGAACGTTCTGCACAAGACCGCTTGAACGGAGAACGGGTTATGCAAAACGGAAAGGAATATATTCTCAAACCTCTACCCGACGGATCGGGGAACAAAGTTTCGGTCGAGAACTACTATACGACCATCGGTGCTCTTCCCATGGAAGACCATGTATATAATGCCACCAGTTTGCGCATGCGTGACATCTCGTTGAGCTACGACATGCCCAATTTGTTCGGTAAGAATCAAGGTATGACCGCTCAGTTCTCGGTGAAGAATGCGTTCTTTATCTATAAAGATTCTCCCGTGGATCCCGACATCTCGGTATCGGCCGCCAACGGTTACTCCGGTATCGACTGTTATTCTTTGCCTACGACGCGTAGTTTTGCGTTGACATTGAAATTCAATTTCTAATGAAGAACGATTTAATATAAATAGTCATCAATATGAGAAAAACAATATATTCGATCGGATTCCTCGTTATCGAATCCGTGTTTTCAGTAGGTTTGTTCACTTCTTGCGGCGATCAGTTTCAGGAGGAGTATCCGTGGTTGATCGGTAAGCAGGAGGAGATGGACAACAGTAACGAAGAGGGGGCGGGAGCTACCGATATTACTGTTCTCGAGAAGGAGTTGAAAGGAGCTATTCCGTTCATGATCAACTATTCGCACGAACCTACCGGCACGTGGGCTCCTCACAAGTATCAATATTACAGGGCGAACAGTATTGACAACTATGCAGGATACTGGACGACTACCAAGAGTACTTTTGCTTTCGGTGGTCCGTTGCCTACGCTTTATACTTTCCCCAACGATTATTTGGGAGGCCCTATGGATAACCAGATTTTCACACAGTCTTACAATGCCATTCACCACGCTACCGAATTGGGTAAACCCGAATGGCGTGCCGTGGCGTTGATTATCCAAGCCTATCAAGGCCACGAAATCGTCGACTTCTATGGCGCGGCTCCTTTTAGCGACTGGCGTAATTTGAAACGTACTCCGCCGTTGACCTATGAAAAGGGCGAGGATATTTACAATTTGATTTTCGACGATCTCGACGAGGCTATACGCATATTGAAAGAGCGTCAGCCGTCCCGCGAGGAGTTCGCCAAGATCGAGGATTTGACTATCAAGACGCTCTCTAATGGAGATTGGCGCATGTGGGTGAAGTTTGCCAACTGTATTAAAATGCGTATGGCCATGAACATGGTGAAAATCAATCCGGGTACGGCTCAGTCCAAATTTGAACAAGCTGTCACCGACGAAATCGGTGTCCTCACCGACACTGATGCGAAGGATATAGCCTATTATCAGGAGCAAAACGCTTGTGCTTTGTGGCGTATCGGTAACGAGTGGCACGATATTCGTTTGGGCGCTTCGTTTGAAAATATTCTCAAACGTTACAATCACCCGCTGCTTACCCGCTGGTTCGATACCAATGCATATCCTATTAAAGAGAAGTCTACGGGTATACAGGCTCCCATCGATGTTTACGGAGTACGTACGGGTATCAGCATGCGTAACAGCAATACCACAGGCAAGGACAAAGGCGGTTATGGCCCATTCTCGACTTTGTCGGGCGAATTCAAATATATGCATCAATCTTTCTTCAAACGCACCGAGAGTATCTTCTTGTTGGCCGAGGCTGCTTTGAGAGGCTGGAATGCGCTTGGCCGTGACGCTCAGAGTTGGTATGAGGCCGGTATCCGTCTTTGTTTCCAAGAGAATGGGATCACCGACGGAACCGTCATCGACGAATATCTTGCCCAGACAGCGGCGAAGGATATCGATTATGTCGATCCGTATAACAACGAGAACAACATAGCCGGTCGTGTGAAAGTGGGTGTGAAATGGGATGCGAGCGACTCGAAGGAGGTGATGCTGGAAAAAATCATCACTCAGAAATATATCGCCAACTTCCCCATGAGCGCCGAGGCATGGACGACGTTCCGCCGCACGGGATATCCCCGTATCTTCCCGGTCGATGTGAACAACATGAAAGACCAAGGCGTCGACACCGAGTTGCAATTACGTCGTATTCCCATCGAGGAGACAGCCAACAATACGTTGGAGATCGCTTCGCTCGTACAGGCTCTCGGGCAACCCAACACCGGCGCTTCGCGTGTTTTCTGGGATAAACAGACCGAAACCCGAGGCGAGCAAAGCCCCGATAACGAATTTACATTGGTAATTCCGGTAAACTTTTAATCTATAAAACATTTGAAACATGAAACGATATAGCTTTATATTCTTTTTGGCGAGCTTCCTCGGTGTGACTTCGTTCACCGCATGTGAGGAGGAAGCTACGCTCGACGGTGCGACCGAGGTGTATATTACCATCGATCCCATGGACATTAATTTGAAATTGGGCGATACGGTGAGGATTTCGGCGACGGTTACCAATGTGAGTGGGAAAGTGATCGAGACTCCTGTCTCTTGGTCGATAGAAGACCAGACGGTCGCTGCCTTGCTGGGTGATACCGCTGTGGTGGCTTTGGATGGCGGTCAGGAAAAAGAGACCCGGCTCAAAGCCATGTTGGAGAACGGCAAATATGCCCTTACTACCGTTACCGTGTCGCGCAATTTGCCCGACGGTGTGATGTGTATTCCCAACGACAGCACCTTCACCGAAATGACTTCGAAACGTAGTTACAATACGGCCCACGATTCGGTGCTGTTCTCTGTTTCTCCCAAAGAACTTCTTTATGATTATGAGCCGGTTCCTACTCTCGAAGGGCTAACCGCTTTCGATCCGGTGATGACGATCGACACCGTGAGAGGTCTCGTAGCCGTGCACTATGCAGCTCCCCGTGCCTCGGGGAAGGGAAAAGTCACCCTTTCCATCGGTGATGCTTCCACGGCCAAGTCGGCATCTTGCGATATCATGTTGGCTCCCCAGTTGTTGGCTACTTTCTATGGCAAAGGTTTCGAAAATATGCCCTATATAAATACCCGTCCCAGTAAGGAGGTATTGTCGATGTACTTTGCCTATACGTACGAGGCCGAAATGGACATCAATTCGGAAGATACCGTGCGTATCGCCATGAACGTGCAGTCGGGCGCCAAAGAGGATATCGAGGCGGGCTACGATGCCTATCGGTGGGAAGTCGTTTCGAGTAATGGGGTATTGATTACGGGCAAGACCGAGGAATATGTGAAAGGAGAGGGATTCGATGCCGTACTTGCGTTGCGCTCGGGTTCGGAGGAAGGCGAAGCCGAATTCCATTGTATTACTCCCGACACGGTGTTCGTGGCGACGTTCCGTGTGCAGGACTTTAAGACTCGTTATCCGGTGGAGGAAATTACGGTCGACCACGATCCGATTTCCATGCCTGTGGGAAGTGTGTTGAGACTTACGACGGGAGTGATTCCCGCTTCGTCTTATGCTTATCACAAGCCGGTAGTCAAGGCAGTCGATCCTTCCAAAGTTCAAGTGGGTGAATATAACGGTAATGTCATAGAGCTGAGGGGACTCGCATTGGGCGAGACCGGGCTGGTTCTTACGGCCAACGGCAAGGAAAAAAGGGTTCCGGTGAGTGTCACCGAGGGTATCTTGTCTGTTTTGTGGAAATCGGGTAATGCGCGTACTCTTTTCGAGGGACAGACTGTGCAATGGGGTATCGATGCCAGAACTTTGTCGGGAGGAGAGAATCCTTATGACGTGACTTGGACTTCATCTGCTACCGATGTGCTCACTGCCAAGCAAGCCGGCGACGATAACACACAGGGGACGATTACGGGTATTAAGGCCGGTAAGGCAGACGTTACTGCCGAGGTGGCTGGCGTATCGTCCGAGAAGGCCGAGGTGAAAGTGATCGCTCTACCTGTCGGTTTGGAATTGAACGCCTCCAACACCGTGAAAGAAAACTCGGTGGTTTATGACGAGGGCGGCGATTTGGTAGTGTTCATTTCGCCCACATCGGGTTATGGGCAAATCATGCTTACGTTGACCGATGCCTATAAGGGTGGCGGTTATGCAGGACATTACGATATTCCTGTCGGTACGGTAGTCGATATAGACGGAGCTCGGGCCGAGGTGACGGGCAGCATGGATATCTCGGGCAGAGGCGACGAGACAACCGTTTCGTTCTCGATTACGGGTAATGTGGGAAGTCGCACTCTCTCTATCGAAGCCGATAGTGTTCCCGTGGTGTTGTAAAAAAAGAGTCGTTTCGGGATAGGAGGCCGCTAAAACGCCTCCTCTCCGCGGAACTTGAAGATAGAAAAAACTTTTTGAGAATAATTCAAATTTTTATTAACCAAAAAAAATTTTCCATGAAAAAAAATCTATTTTTATTATCTGGAATTTTAGTTCTTTCATTTTCTTCGCAAGCACAAGAATTGAAAGAAAATTACATGACGTGGCCGGAGAGTTCGAAACTCGGTCAGTATGTTAGTCGTTGGGTTCCCGGCGAAGATTTGTTCGAGGACGAGAACTTTTATGTTTCCCGTGTGAAACCCAAAGAACGTTTTCGCAATGCGGCCACGCAGATCGACGAGACGCTCACCGAGGCCAACGACAGAAAACTCGTTTTCTGGGTTCCGGTAGGAAATGCCAGCAATGGTAACACCAATGCGCGTCCTAACGGTAAGTTCGATTCCGAGGCTTTCAGTACTTGGTCATACGTTACTCATTACGGAGACTGGACGGCTCCACACGGGTGGGTCCCCGGTGGATTCGCCGATGTCGCCCATAAAAATGGTGTAGGTGTTTCGGGTGTGGCTTCCGTTCCTTGGGGAGGTATAAGTTCAGAGTGGTCCTCTGGTTTTTCCACGTTGGTGGGCATAGAGGCAGAGAAAGTGGCTAAATTCCTCCATTATCATGGTGTGGACGGTTTAGGCTATAACTCGGAGTTCAGTACAGGTTCTTCTTTTATTTTGTCGGGATTGCGTGCATTGCACGAGACAGTTCACAAATACCTTACGGAAAAAGGTAACCCGGTGGTCGAGAACTTCTGGTACGATGGAACCAATGATAATGGACAGATTACTTTCGATAGTGGTCTCGGTAATCATAACAACGATACCTTCGGCGATGGCGAGCATATCCGCACCTCGCTTTTTCTCAATTACAATTGGCATGGAGTATTGGGAGGGTTGACCCAATCTACTGTAGATACCTATGCCCCCGGTCGCAGTTCGCTCGATCTTTATGCCGGCTTCAACATGCAGGGCGGTGATCCTTCTACGTGGAGAACTCTCAAAGACTATAATCTCTCTATCGGTCTGTGGGGCGCTCACGATTATAATATGTTGTGGGCCGACCGTGCCAATAACGGTAGTACAGATGTAGCCAAGCAAACATATTATCAACATCTGATCGAGCAGTTCTTTACCAACGGTAACCGCAATCCCATCGATAAAATCGAGGTTTACAATCGTGGTAACCATCACCCCGATGACAAGTGGTTCGGTATGTCGGCTTTCATGACGGCACGCAGTTCGCTCAAATGGGATCTTTCCGAGGAACCGTTTATTTCTTATTTCAATTTGGGTAACGGTCGTTTCTTGAACTGGATGGGCGAACGTCAGAACGATAACGAATGGTACAATATCGGTGTACAGGACTATTTGCCTACTTGGCGTTGGTGGTTTGCATCCGATTTCATGGGTAAAACGGCCGACAAGGTAGTGGAAAATGGCTTGGAGGCCAAGTTTACTTACGACGATGCCTATGTAGGCGGTTCGTGTCTGCGCCTCTTCGGTTCTGTGGACAATGAGTATTTGCATTTGTTCAAGACCGAGTTCGCTTTGTCCGCAGGCGATGTGATTACGGTTCGTTACAAATTGGTAGGCGGTCAGGCCGATGTTAATTTGGCACTTTCTGCCAAAGGCGACGAGCAAACGATTTTGCGCGAGATCGGTTTCAAGGTATTGACTGTCGCCGATGAGGCCGACGATGAAGTGTGGGTGGAAAAGACGTTTAAAGTGAGTGGTGCTTTGGCTATGTTGGCCGGTAAGGAAATCGCTATGATTGCCCTCCATTTCGAAAATGCCAAGAACCTCGACTTATACCTCGGTGAATTTTCTATCACCCGCGGTGCTATGCCTACACCGACGGCTCCCGAGATTAAGATCGCCAAAGTTCTTGCATCTCACTACAAAGGTGTAGATGGTAAGGTGATCTTTAACATGGATAACGACAAATTGCCGGGTGAGCCGGTTTATAACCTCGACGTGAATGCTTCGATGTTCAAACTGTATGCTCAACAAAAAGGTGGTGAGTCTCAATTCATGGGTATCACTACTTCTTGGGCCGGTATGTATTTCTCTGTTCCTACCGATTTGCAGGGCGAACAGGAGATTCGTTTCGGTGTCGCAGCCGTTTCGGTCGATATGAAGTCCGATTCCGAGATCGCATGGAGCGATTATATGAGTATGGGCGAATATACGGTTACCGACGATATACAGATAAATAAAACTACCATCAAGCCGGGCGAGAGCTTTGAAATTTCGTATGTCGATCCCCGTCACGCCGCCGCCGACTGGAAATTGCTCAACAGCACCGGTGTGGTCGTAAAAGACGCAAGCAATACGACTGTATTTACCGTATCGGAAGGTATTGAAGAAATAGGAGGTTATGATCTGCAAGTCATTTGCGACGGCGAAACGACCACTTATGGTTACTATGTGCAGATTACCAGCGAAGCCGTGGGTGCGTTGCCCGAGATTCAATCGCTGACTATCGGCGGGGAAGCTGTGGCAGAAGATGAAGTGAAGATCGACGTGGACGAGGCGCTGACGTTGGGCTATACCGGAAGGAAAGCCAATGGAGCTTCTTCGCGCGGTATCGAGATCAATGAAGGCTGGGTAGGCGGAAGAATGTCCGATTTGTCTATCGGTGACGGTCAAACGTTCTCCGTGTCGGCTTGGGTTCGTTTCACTTCGATACCCGAAGGGTCTTGTTTCTTCAGTGTGGAAAATCGCGCATCGAGTGCATGGCCGGTGAATAACTGGGGCTGGATGTGGTCTGACTTGTCATCTACGGGTAAACTTAACAGTTATACCTTCCGGACCGCTACGTACAATGGCGCTCCCGAGTTGAAATATACGTTCCCCAACGCAGTCGTAACACCCAATGCATGGAATCACGTGGTATTGACATTCGAGTATAACGACCAGTCGCAATTCCGCTCCAAATTTTATCTGAACGGTGTGCTCCAAAAGTCAACGTGGGTTTTAGATGGAGCTTCGGGTACGACCGAAACATGGGCTAATGTGAATTATTCTATCACGACTTCAGATTGGTTCTGTTTTGCCGGAGGCCGTGGATCGGAACCTATTTTCAATAATGGTATTATCGACGATCTGTTGGTTTGGAACGGAGCCATGACTCCCGAGCAAGTGCAAAACGTGAAGAACGGTCTGGATGCCAACAGCCTTCCCCAAGAAGTGATGGCTTACTGGGATTTCGAAACCGATGCCGATGAAGACCACTACTTTGCAGCCAAAGGTTCGGTTGCAGGGGCTAAAGCCTGTTCGTTCAAGACGGAAGCTCTTGGTAGTGAAGGCGCCGGTCGTCAAGTCGCTCAGAATCCTCTGTATATCTCAGGTTGTCCGTTTGTGCCGGGATCCACTTTCAAGGTAGAGACTCGTCCGACTTGGACAGCCAAACGCGGTGTCCTCAGCGAATCGACCGGTACCGACCTCGAAGGTTCCACGAAACTGACTTATAGCAAACCGGGCGATTATACGGTTACTCTGACTCTTGAAAATACGCTCGGGGCCGATACCAAGAGCTATCCTGTATTCAAAGTAGGCGATGTAGACGGTGTAGAAGAGAGCATGGCCGGTGAGTTGCGCACGTATACCGTAGAGGGTGTTCTTTTCGTGGAATTTGAAGAGGACGGAGACTACCAAGTGGGCGTGTACAATGCCTCGGGAGTGCTCGTTGCTCAGAAAGAGGCAGCTGTCGCAGCCGGTCAACATATGAGCCTCTCTCTCGGAGCCAAAGGCGTTTACGTGGTGAAGGTAATGAAAGAGGGCAAAGTGGCTCGCACGGTCAAGGTGTTGAACCGTTGATGTAATCTCGCACTTTCTTTTTAAGAGGGTGATCTCAATAGCGGACCGAGCCCTATCATTTAGGGTTCGGTCCTTTTAACAAATTTTTAATCGGTAGAAAATTTATTTTTTTTGCGATTATTTTTAATATTAATATATCATGAAAAAGAGTTATTCGATTTTTTTATCTACACTGTTTTGTTTTTTGTTTTGTAGTTTGAGCGCACAGGATGCGCAGTTGAATGCGGCGAGTCGTAAAGTGATTATCGAGGCTCCGGCAGAGCCCGGTACTCATTTGGAGGTGGCTTATAGGCCTGCGGGTTCTTTTTTCCCGAGTTATGTGCAGTCGGGGCAGCAAGTAGACGTGGGTACTACGCTTATCATCGATGCTTATTCTGATAATCCGACCAAATTGCCGTTGGTTGCCGTACGGGTGAACGGGGAAGAAATCGAAAAATTCAGAAACAGTATTACAGAGTCGGAATTTGCACTTTCTGGAATCCAGAAAGAATTTCAGGAAAACGAAAGGTTTGAAAAGCAGTTTGAAGAGTATCTGGAAGCACAGAAAAGCAGAAACTATATTTATTTAAAAGAGGCAAGTGCAAGGCAGCTGCAGCAGCTTGGAAAGAAAAAAGAAGAGATCTATCAGGAGTTGGTGGCAGCCCGCAGTGCTTATACCAAAAAATATACGCAGCGTAATTTTTCAGTGGTAGAAGAAGATAATAAGGTTTATCAGGAGCTTCTGGAAAGCCTGTCGTGTGATAATCTGGAAACCTACCGGCAGGCAGCGAATGAACAGGCAAAGGCAGCGGTCGAGCACTTCAAGGATGACTTTGTTTTCAAGATCCGCAGTGCGATCCGCGAGGCCTACCAGAGAAGAGATGAGCTGAACCGGATCATCAGTCGGCTGGATTTCGGAAAAGATAAGTACCAGTTTGTGATCACGAAGAATAAGGGTGCAGACGGAAAGTACTATAAGATGTTTATGGATGATACCCTGCAGATCAATCCGGCACAGCTTTCAGGTTCTATTGAGAACCAGATGAATCTGTTCACGATGGAGCATGAAGAAAACTACGGTGATATGATGAATGAACTGATCGGCATATTTATCCCACCGGAAAATGCTACCCATGAGGAACTGGAAGAGGCGAAGAAAAATATGGACAAGTACGCGGATTACCGTACTTATCTTTCCTTCGACATGCAGCAGATTGTCCAGGGGGAGGAAGACATGAAAATCGGTCTTGGCAAGATGATCCGTAAGAATTCCGGAGGAGAAGGACAAATCCTCTTTATGTTGCACTTCTTGCAAGCTTTGCACAGATTTACAGGATCAATCTTTCCCCGAAAATCCACAGGAATCCGACACTCAGACTGGTCGTTCTGGATGAGGCATTTTCAAAAATGGATGCCGAGAAGGTGGCAAGCTGTATTGCGCTGATCCGTGGACTTGGTTTCCAGGCGATCATCAGTGCCACAAATGATAAGATCCAGAATTATCTGGAAAATGTTGATAAAACCTTTGTATATGCCAACCCGAATAAACGGCATATATCAATTCAGGAATTTGAAAAAACCGAGTTCGCACAGCTTGCGGATGAGGAAGAACAGGGGTGATAGAAAATTTATCTGGTAGACAGGATTATAGAAAGATGTGAGAACAGCAGCCGTGACTGGCGGGAAGGAGCGACTGGAGGGAGGACCCTTCGGATCACACAGGAGGATTATGATGCCTGTGGGAAAGAAGAGCTGATCGAAGAGGTGCAGCGCCTGGAAAGAGCAGGACTTGTGACTGTGAAAAAATGGGTTGTTCCGGACAGTGATGTAGAGCTTGTGGCATATCAGGTGGAGCATCTTCCGGATTTTTACCGTCTTGCAGACAGCGAAAGCGGAGAAGAATACTGGCCGAAGCAGGCGAAGGTAAATTATTATATACGTATGATTGACCAGGAGCTTTCGGA
>ERZ838118.5487-NODE-5487-length-9965-cov-3.568618_pt1 | contig 9965 bp, 6 predicted proteins | sample MGYA00519863_ERZ838118 | MGnify/ENA primary metagenome ERZ838118 (study PRJEB31850, sample SAMEA3708827) | human gut metagenome | biome: human gut; feature: human-associated habitat; material: faeces | place: China | collected 2014 ...
ATCTTGTTGATATTAATTCCGTCATAACGGATTTTGCCGTCCGCGATATCATAAAACCGGTTGATCAGGTTTGTGATCGTCGTCTTTCCGGCGCCGGTCGCACCGACGAAGGCAACCTTCTGGCCGGGCTCGGCGTAGAGCGTGATGTCATGCAGGACCTCTTTATCCGGCGTATAACCGAAGTCCACGTGATCGAACACGACGCGCCCGGCAAGCTTCGTGTATGTGACCGTACCGTCGCCGTGCGGGTGCTTCCACGCCCAGAGGCCCGTGTGGTGGTCGGTCTCGGCGAGCATGCCGTTTTCCTCCTTGGCGTTGACAAGCGTCACATAGCCGTCGTCCGTCTCCGGCTCGGCATCCATGAACGCGAAGATACGCGATGCACCGGCCAGCGCTGTGACGATGGAGTTGAACTGGTTGGAGATCTGCGAGATCGGGTTTGTAAACCCGCGCGAGAGCGTGAGGAAGGATGCGATCATACCGAGCGTGAGCGTGTTCATGCCCGTCAGGCCGAGGTTCGGCGTGCCGGCAATCGCCATCGTGCCGCCGATGACGGCGATGATGACATACTGCAGATAACCTACGGCGTTCATCATCGGCATCATGCTGTTGGCCATGCCGCTGGCGCGCGCGGCGTTTTCCGCCCAGACGCGGTTGCGGCGGCGCAGCTCCGCCTTGCTCTGCTCCTCGTGACAGAAGACCTTGACAACCTTCTGACCGTTGACCATCTCCTCAACATAGCCGTTGAGATCGGCCAATGCCGTCTGCTGCGCCATGAAGTAGCCGCCGATGCGGCCAGTGAGCTTGCGCACGAACACGAGAATGAGCGCCATGACGGCGCACACGATCAGCGTCAGCCAGATGCTGATGTACAGCATGCAGAAAAACACTGCCGCAAGCGTGAACACGGACGATACGAGCTGCGCCATGGACTGCGCGATCATCTGGCGCAGCGTGTCGGTATCGTTTGTGTACAGGCTCATGATGTCGCCGTGCGTATGCGTGTCAAAGTAGCGGATGGGCAGGCTCTGCATCTTCTCAAACATCTCATCACGGATGCGCTTGAGCGTGCCCTGCGCGATCGTGACCATGCGGCGGTTATACAGCCATGTGGCCAGCGTACCGACAAGATATACGCAGCCGATGGTGATCAGCGCGCGGATCAGGCCGGAATAGTCCGGCGACGCTGTGCCGAGCATGGGCACGATATAGCCGTCGATCAGCTTTTGCAGGAACATGGACGAGGCCGCGCCTGCGACCGCGCTCAGCAGGATGCAGACCGTCACGAGCACGAGCGTGCCCTTATAGGCGCGCATATACGACAGCAGGCGCTTGAGCGTCCGGCCGTCAAATTTCGGGCGTTCACGCATCGTCCTCGCCTCCCTTCTGCTGGGACTCATAGACCTCGCGGTAAATCTCGCATGTGCGCAGCAGCTCATCGTGGCAGCCGACAGCGTCGATGTGTCCGTCATCGAGCACAACGATGCGGTCTGCATTCTGCACCGAGCTGATGCGCTGCGCGATGATGATCTTCGTCGTGTCGGGAATATAGGTCGAGAGCGCCTGCTGGATCTGCGCATCCGTGCGCGTGTCGACGGCGCTCGTCGAGTCATCGAGAATGAGCACCTTCGGCTTTTTCAGCAGCGCACGGGCGATGCACAGGCGCTGCTTCTGGCCGCCGGAGACATTCGTGCCGCCCTGCTCGATGTGGGTGTCATACCCGTCCGGCATGGCGGAGATGAACTCATCCGCACACGCGAGCACGCAGGCGTGCTGGAGTTCCTCGTCCGTGGCATTCTCATTGCCCCAGCAGAGGTTCTCCTTGATCGTGCCGGAAAACAGCTCGTTTTTCTGCAGCACCATGGCGACGGCACCGCGCAGAGTATCCAGATCATAGTCGCGCACGTCCACGCCGCCAAGCGTCAGCTTGCCGCCGGTCACGTCGTACAGACGCGGGATGAGCTGCACGAGTGAGGATTTCGACGCGCCGGTGCCGCCGATAATGCCGATCGTCTCGCCGGAGCGGATATGCAGGTCAATGTCATCGAGCACCTTTTTATCTGCCTTGGAGGCGTAGACAAAGCTCACGTGGTCAAAGTCGACCGCACCGTCGCGCACGGTCATGACCGGCTGCTCCGGCTGCGGAATGTCCGACCGCTCCTCGAGCACCTCTGCGATGCGGCGCGCGGACGAGAGCGAGATCGTCAGCATGGCAAAAACCATAGAGAGCATCATCAGGCTCGAGAGGATCTGCATGGTATAGGTGATGAGCGCGGTGAGATTTCCGGTCGTGAGGCCGAGCGCGGGATCGTTGCCGCTGGCGATGATGGCCTTCGCGCCGAGCCACGAGATCACGATCATGCACGTATAGATGCAAAACTGCATCAGCGGCGCGTTGAGCGTGATGAGCCGCTCGCCTTTGGAAAAATCTTTATAAATGCGCTCGGAGATCGCGCCGAACTTACCGATCTCGTGCCGCTCCTGGTTGAACGACTTCACGACACGAATGCCGCGGACGTTCTCCTGCACGACGTTGTTGAGCTCGTCATACGTGCGGAAAACGCGCGAAAAGACCGGGAACACGCTGCGGATGATGAAAAAGAGCGCCAGCGCAAGGATCGGCAGAATAACGAGAAACGTCATCGAAATGTCGCGGCTGATGCGAAACGACACGATCATGGAAAAGATCAGCATGACCGGCGCGCGGATCGCCATGCGCATGAGCATCTGGAATGCATTCTGCACATTCGTGGTGTCCGTCGTCAGGCGCGTGACGATGGACGCGGTGGAAAACTTATCGATGTTCGAAAACGCGAACGTCTGCACGTTGTTATACATATCCTCGCGCAGGTTCGCCGCAAATCCGACGGATGCGCGCGCGGCAATGCGCGCTGCGAGCACACCGGTCGACAGCTGGAACGCCGCCAGCAGCAGCAAAAATGCGCCGAACTTCCAGACCGCCGCCATACTGCCGCCCTCGATGCCGAAGTCGATGAGGTTGGACATAAACAGCGGGATCACGATCTCAAACACGACCTCCAGCGCCGAGAGCAGAACCGTCACGAGCGCGGGGCCTTTGTTTTCCCGCAGACTGCGGGTCAATGTATGAAGCATAGGGTTCCTCCTTCCGGGTATGCGTGCAGATCAGCCGAGGTCGGCATAGATCGTGCGCAGAGCGTCTTCCAGCGCCGCGATCTGCTTCGGGCTCAGCGAGCGGAGCATCTGCTGCTCGGCGGCCGCAATGGTCGCCTGCATTTGATGTGCGATCTCGGTGGCACGCGGTGTCTGGCAGACGAGCTTGCTGCGCTTATCCGCCGGGTCGGTCCGACAGGACACAAAGCCCTTTTGCTCCATGCGCCCGATGACGCCCGCTACGGTCGGGTGCGACACCTGCAGGAAGCCCTCGATCTCCTTTTGCGTCGCCGTGCCGCCGTTTCGAGCCAGATAGCCGAGCACGCGGCTTTGCGTCAGCGTCAGATCATGCTGCGCAAGGTTGGCGTCGGCCTGTATCTTGATCTTATCCGTGATCATTTTTAATAGACATCCAATCGGATATTGCTCCATGATGCACCTCCGAATATGTAGCACGCTACGCATTATAAGGACATTCACGCAAAACGTCAAGAGACTTCATAAATTGTTTACACGCGAAAACAGCCGTAAAAAGCGCCCGTCTGCCATGGCAGACGGGCGCTGAAAAATGTTGGAATCACAGGTGCTGGTCGCGGTCGATCTTGTCGTAGTGCTTGAGCAGGATGCCCTCCATGACGGAGGTGAGCTTCATGTCCAGGTTCCAGAAATAGATGACAAACGTGACCACAAATGCGCCCAGTGCGCCAAGCGACATACCCAGCAGGGCCTTGAGCAGCTTACATTTCAAATTGTTCATGTTCGATCTCCTCTCTGATTACCAGGACTTCTCGTCCTTCAGGATCTCCAGGCTCGGATCCACGGGCTCTTCCTGCATGACGGTGCGCATGTAGTCATTGACCTGCTGGCGCACGCCCTGACGCGAGATGACACGCGGGTCGAACAGATCGTGCGTGACCCAGATGAGGTGGATGCCGTGCTCGCGGGCGCGCTCTTCAAACAGACCGTGCATGCCGTCGAGCGCCTTGCAGCTCATGTGCTCCCAGAGGATGACCATGTCGGCGTTGAACTGCTCGCAGTACTCCCAGAGCTCGTCGAGCAGGACCTTATAGCCGCCGTGGGTACGGTTGCGCATGATCATGTTCTCGGTCAGCCAGGCCATGTCGTAATACGCCTGCTCGCGGTTTTCGGGCGTGTCCTCCGTGACGAGTTCGCGCGTTGAGACCATGGAGAGCATATCCGTCAGCGGCACGATGCCCCAGCAGTTGAGAAGCCAGACAAGGAAATCCATGTAGAAGTGCGACTGCACGCCCCAGACGATGGCGCGGTGGCGGTACGCATTGGCAGCGCGCTTGCGCTTGCTGTAGGCGCGCTCGGCAAGCTCGGTGATCTTGCGGTCGGCCTCACGGAACGCGGGGACCTTGCCGCAGATGGCCATGTAGTTCGTTTCGGTATACAGCGCGAGGTTGGAGCCAAAGACCTGCGGGTAGTCGGTCTTGTTCATCTCGAGCCACTCGAGGCGGCACTTGGTGGCATAGTTCACGCGCTCTGCGCACTCGAAGTACGCCTTCCAGTCCCACTTCTCGCCGGTGTGCTCCTCAATAAAGGCGATGGCGTTGCGGATCTCCTGCGCGGCGTATTCCTGCACATCATCCTCGCGGTGGCGCAGGGGCGCTGCAAGCTGGAACACCGGGATGCCGTCCTCGAGCTCGAGGCGCTTGGAGATGACACCGTTGCCGAGCAGAGAACCGTCGCAGGTCGTATTGCACTGCACGGCGCAGGCGCCGAGCACGGGCGCATCGTCGTCGATGGACACGCCGGCCTCGGCCTCCGGCATCGGGCAGACGTCGCCGGCAAGACCGTATTCCTGCGCAACATCGATGTAATGCTCAGCTGCGTGCTGGTTGAGCAGCACGGAGACGTAGGTGGACGGCGTCTCGCGGCTCAGGCACTTGAGCGTCGGGAAGCCCATCATGACGGCAGTCATCTCGTTTTCATCCACGAGCACAACCTTGTCGGAAAACTTCTTATCGTTGCCGATGCGGCGGTCGCCGCGGAAGAGGCTGTCGAGCAGCTTTGCCACGTCCTCAATGACGAGGTCCTGCTCCAGGTGGCAGATACGCAGATATTCATCGCGCAGACCCTGCGTGTGGCGGTCGACCATCATGGGCACGGCCAGATAGTTGGCCATCCAGCGATAGCGGAACATGGCCTTGATGTTGCGCGGCTTGACGATGAACTTTGCAAGGATGGTCATGATGTGCAGCCAGCGGCTGTAATCATAGAGCGTGTCCTTGACGCCGCGCCACTCGCGGCGGTTGCGTACCTTTCCCTCAGTGTAGAACTTGCCGAAATTTTCGCAGCCGATTCTCTTGTTGGACATCACTGTTTCCCCCCTTGAATCTTCTTGATCTCCATGCTTTCCACAAATGCCTGCACACGGGTGCGCATCTGGCCGGAGGAAGCGATGTTATACGGGCGGTCAACGGACAGGACAGGATAGCCGTAGTCATCGTTGAGAATGTGCGAACCGAGCATACGCTCATACGCCCACGGGTCGCAGAACTTGATCTGCTCGTAGATGATGCCGTCGGCCGCATACTCCTTAGCAAGCTGGCTGACGTATTCGCGGCGGCCGAGCATCTTGGGCATATCCATATAGCGCGGGCACTGGGCGCGGTTCATGTACTGGCGGCAGATCTGCGTGAGCGCATCCTCGTCGTCCGTCAGCGTGATCGGATCACGGCCCGGGAACGAGCCGTAGCAGAAGCGGTCGGCGCAGACATAAGCGCCGGTATCCTCGACGAGCTTGATGAAGTCAATGTCATCGACCTCCGAGCCGACAACGACCACACGCGCGCGGTACGGATTCTTCTTATCCGGGCGACGGGTCTTGAGCTCCTTGAGCGTCTCCTCCAGCTTGTCGATGAGCAGGTATTTCGGCGCGACATAGGTTGCAAGCGTGATGACGTGGAATTCATAGCCCGTAATGCGCGGATTGTCGCCCTTGCGATATTCGCCGATGGCGCGGATGAGCTCGCACACGCGGTTGTGCTCGGCGACGGCGCTGCGGATGGCCGCGTCCGACACGTCGATGCCGTAGTGCTCGTGCAGCGGCGTGAGGATGTGGTTGCGGCACTGGAGCACGTACAGATTCAGACCGTTGTCGTCGGCCTTCATCGGGATCTCCATGTACTCGTAGAAGAACTTCGGCTTGCTCTTTCCCATGGTCTTGAGCAGCTCCATGTTCTCGACGGCACGGTTCATCATCGAACAGCCGTCCGGCGTGATCATGCAGTCGGCGAAATTATAGCCGCCCTCAATGGCGCGCTCGAGCAGCGCGCGGCTATACTCGCACAGAAAGCTGGTCATGTAGTACGTGGCCATTTCCATGGAGCCGGTGCGCGGCGCGCGCAGGCGCGTTGAGAACGCTCCGGGCAGGTTCAGCAGCGGCTCGGGCGTGTTTTCGCAGGCATAGGCAACACAGATCTTCCCCTCGTTCTGCGCCTGTGCGACCAGGTCATTGTGTGCTTCCTGCAAAAGGTTTTCGAAGTATAAAAGATGTTTCAGGTCTTTCATGGTTCACTCCCTCTTCGTTTGTGTTTCTATCAAAAGCGGCTGCGCGACCGCCTTTGTGTATCTTTGCTGCCCGCAGGCAGAAGGCCCGGCGCGATCAGCGCGCCTCAATCTGCTTGATATTGATCTCGTTGCCCTGCTGCAGCCAGGTCTTGCCGCTGCCGCAATGCGGGCATGTTTTGCCGTATTGTACGGTCGGATAGGTTTGCTTGCAGTCGTCGCACCAGGTGACGGCCGGAATGATCTCATACAGGAATTTCGTGCCTTGAATGATCGGCTCTTTCTTGGTATACCAATTCCAGCAATCTTCAAGATATTCCGGCACAATGCCGGAGACCTCACCGAATTCGAGCGTGACCGACTCGATCTCGGTGAGGTTGTTTTCCTTGGCAATCTCCTGCACCTGCTTGACGACATAGGTAACGATGCTCAGCTCGTGCATGGGGGCTCCTTTCGGGAGGGCGGGCGCAGCGGAAGGGATGCTGTGCCCGCCGCATGATGGATACTTATTTCTTGTCTGTAAGGGACTTCTTGATGATCTTCACCTGACGCTTGGCGGCATAAGGCGCGATTGCCTTGAACTTATCCTCAGCCGGGATCATTTTGCTGTTTTGCGGACGCACGCGCTTGAGGTGGATGGCGTCAAACTCGCACTTGGTCGTGCAGATACCGCAGCCAATGCACTTGTTCGGATCGACAACACTGCGCCCGCAGCTCAGGCAGCGGGACGCCTCGGAGCGGATCTGCTCTTCGGTGAACGTCACGCGGTCATCCTGCATGGTGCGCACCTTCTTGCTGTCGATGGCAACGGCGGCACGTGCGGGCTTTTTGATCTTCTCGGTCGGCAGAACGATATCGTCCTTGTTGAGCTCCTTGAATTCGCGCGTATTGCGGTGGATCGTCAGCGTCTGACCCTTATTGACAAAGCGGTGGATGGACACCGCGCCCTCGCGGCCGGTCGCGATCGCATCGATCGTGTACTTCGGGCCGGTAGCGCAGTCGCCGCCGACGAAGATGTCGGGCTCGTCAGACTGGAACGTCACGGCATCGTGCGCGATCAGGCGGCCGTCGGCCGTCTCTGCCGCGGTGCCGGCCAGCACATCGCCGTAGACCGAGCGCTGGCCGATGGCGACCAGAACGTTGGAGCACGGGACGGTGATGGTCTCATTTTCGTCATAGACCGGGGCGAACTTGCCGCTCGCGTCGCGGACGGACACGCAGCGCATGAGTTCGATGCCGGTGACCTTGCCGCCCTCGCCGAGGATGGCCTTCGGCGCCCAGGAGTTGTTGATGACGACGCCGTCAGCGATGCCGGCGTTCTTCTCATCCGGCACGGTCGGCATCTCCTCGTCCTTCTCGAGGCAGTACATATTCACGCTGCCCTTGGTCAGACGCAGGGCCGCGCGCGCCACGTCGATGGCCGCGTTGCCGCCGCCGATGACGACCACGTCGCCCGTGAGCTTCTTAAGCTTGCCGGCGTTGACTTCACGCAGGAAGTCGAGGCCGCTCTTGACACCGGTGAGATCCTCGCCGGCGATGTTGAGCTTCGACGCCTGCTGCAGGCCGACCGCGACGTAGAACGCCTGGTAGCCTTCCTCGCGCAGCTGCTGGATGGTGATGTCCTTGCCGACTTCGACGCCGCACTTAAACTCCACGCCCATCTCGCGCAGCACGTCGATCTCGGACTTGACGACATCCTTACCGATACGGAAGCTCGGGATGCCGTTGACGAGCATGCCGCCGGGCACAGCCTCTTTCTCGAACACGACCGGGCTGTAGCCCTCGATAGCCAGGAAGTAGGCGCAGGACATGCCGGCCGGGCCGCCGCCGATGATGGCGATCTTCTGGTCGAACTTCTCGTGCGTGCAGGAATTCATGGGCGGCACGTAGCGGTGCTCGGCCTTCATGTCCTGCTCGGCGATGAACTTTTTGATCTCGTCGATGGCCAGCGGCTCGTCGACGGTGCCGCGGGTGCAGGCATCCTCACAGTACTTTCTGCAGATGCTGCCGCAGACGGCCGGGAACGGGTTGTCCTTCTTGTTGAGCTTGAGCGCATCGGCATAGCGACCGTCGCCCGCCATCTTGATGTAGCCCTGGATGGCGATGTGCGCCGGGCAGGCGGCCTTGCAGGGCGCCGTGCCGGTCGGCCAGGTCTGGATGCAGCCGTTCTCGTTGCGGTAATTCTTGTTCCAGTGATCCTCGCCCCACTTGGTGTCGTCCGGCAGCTCGTGGTGCGGATACTGGATGGGGCCTTCCTTGGTGCAGAGCTTCTGGCCGAGGCGGACAGCGCCGGCCGGGCAGGTCTCGACGCACTTGCCGCAGGCCACGCACTTGTCCGGATCGCTCTCAGCCACATAAGCGGAGGCAGACAGGTTCGGCGTGTTGAACAGCTGGCTGGTGCGCAGCGCGTTGCAGACGCCGACGGCACAGTTGCAGATGCCGAAGATCTTGTTTTCACCGTCGATATTCGTGATCTGGTGGACATAGCCGCGATCCTCTGCCTTCTGGAGGATCTCCATCGCCTCTTCATAGGTGATGTCGTGGCCATGGTTCGTCTCGCGGCAGTAGTCGGCAAAATCACCGACGCCGATGCACCACTCGCCTTCCACGTCGCCGGAGCCCTCGCCACGGATGCGCTGCTGCTTGCGGCAGGAGCACACGGACACACCGATGTGGCCCTCATACTTCTTCAGCCAGTGGGACAGATGCTCGATCGGCAGAGACTTGCTCTCGGCCGGGATCGCCTTTTCGACCGGAATGACATGCATGCCGATTCCGGCGCCTCCGGGAGGCACCATCTCGGTGATGCCCGCCAGCGGCAGATAGGCCATGCGTTCAAAGAAATCGGCCGTCTCCGGGAACATGTCCGACTGCTCGGGATTGATCATCATGATCTCGGCGCTGCCGGGAACGAACATGTCCAGCACCCAGCGCTTTTCATGGTTCGGATTCTTGCCGTCGAGGTTCTCCCAATGGAACTCGACCAGACCGCTCTCGCTGATAGCCTGCATCGCTTTTTCCAGATAGGCTCTGTCAAACTGCGGGTTCTTCTTTGCGAGCTGCTCGATCGTGAGCGGCACACGCTTTTTCATGGTCAGCGCGATATCGAGGATATCGTCCGCCATCTTCTCGTCATACTTCACCGCCGTGAACTTGAGGGCGGAGTTGATGCCGAGATACTCCGGGGCATCCGGCGTGATCTTGTCCTTGCCGAGCAAGACTGTTGCGCGATCCGTGATTTCTTTTCCGAGCTTTGCAATTTTCTCGTCTTTTGTCATGTTATCGCTTCCTTCTTCTTT
>ERZ838118.5492-NODE-5492-length-9956-cov-3.269872_pt1 | contig 9956 bp, 4 predicted proteins | sample MGYA00519863_ERZ838118 | MGnify/ENA primary metagenome ERZ838118 (study PRJEB31850, sample SAMEA3708827) | human gut metagenome | biome: human gut; feature: human-associated habitat; material: faeces | place: China | collected 2014 ...
ATTCTTCCCATTTATTCATAGGCGCACAAACATATACCATATCATTCTCATTTAACGTCTGAGAACTTTTGGCGGTATACTTTGCACCCTTATATTCAATTTGATATCTGCCACTATCTAACTTCTTCACAATCCTTGCGCGGAAAGTTTTATCAAAAGAACTTTTATCGATTGATTTCTTAACATAAAGAAGAAGATCGGCAGCAACATTTTGTATTTTTTTAATTTCTCCAAACAAATTGACAGCCCTGTTATGAGCAGAGCTGCCAATAAATACTATCTATAAAACTTTGAAAACTGTTGTGCCATTGTCATCTTGAAATTGTTCATCAGATCCTCGGCAAGATCTTGTGAGTTTTGAACGTTCTCAAGTACAATCTTCCCGATAGGAGCATTAACAGTATATGTCTTATTATTAACTTGATTCATAGCACTAGCCGCTGCGTTAATACCGCGCTTAACACCATCCGCATAAGCAGAAGAGTAAGCATTTTTAACATTACTCATCAACGTCTGTCTTTGCTCCTCATTAATAACCTGTTCGCCCAACTTTAGAATATATGGATATTCTTTTGCATCAAGCTTTTGTAACCCGTGTGCTTTCAGCCATGCTTCAGAAGAAGTTTCACCATTCTTACCTACAACACCAGCTGCAAGACCATCATGAGCAATACCAGCTTTCTTACGGTTAATTTCTGCACCGGGTCCATTGTTCTCATCTTTATTAGACCAAGAACTTTTGCCTGGACCATCTGTTTTACTGGTATGATGCTTCTTGCTGCTTCCAGAATCGTCATCGTCCTCATCTTCATCATCGTCACGTTCAGCCTTTTTAAGATTCTTACGAACATCCTTTAATACACTCAGCATCTCAGCTACATTATTTGTAAGCTGTTGCCAACTAGAAGTCTGTTCAGAAATAAGCTTAGAGTTCTGTTGATATTTTTCGAGAGAAGTGATAAGATTTGCACCAGATGTAGCAATGTCAGACTGAATTCCAGCTAAAACTTGTTCTACAGACTGTCCATTTGCACCAGTCACTAACTGAGCATATTTAAGTGTGTTTGCCAGATTTGTATTAGCATCCAGATTCTTATTGAGCTGAGAAGTCAGATTTTCAATAGCCGATTTCGTAGCCTCATAACTGATTGTTCCAGCCTTATATGCATCCACATACTCATTCAGGAGAGAATAGATCTTTTCTGTAGACTCAATCTGTTTCTCGTACATCTGGATTTGAGATGCATTCTGTTCATACTGATTCTTGAATGCATTATAAATATCTGCATCATTACCAGACAAAACCTTATCTTTCCATCCTGCACCAAGATAATCAGTAGCAAGAGTAGCATTCTGAGCCTTGGTTACATTCTCTGCAATCTCAGACCACTTTTCCTTAATTTTGTCTAAGGCTTCGATCTGTTCGTCAACCTTATCATTGTAATCATCTAACTGGTCGTTTAGTGCATCTAACTGTTCTTGAAGATCGTTCTTGGTTTTAGAATATTGAGCATCTTGATATGCTTTCTGTGCTTCACGAATTTTGTCAGCATCAGTAACATAAATTTCCTCGCCATTTCTTATGATTTTTTGCGTCTTTTGTGTATTGGCGATCTGTAAATCATATAATGACTGTTCTAACTGATTCTGAAGCTGAAGCTTCGTGTTCTGCTTATCCAACAGATCAATCTTATCTTGAATAGCGTCTTTCTGTTTCTCAATGTTCTTCTGGAACTCTTTTTGCTGGTCTTGGATAGCTTTTGTCTCATCGTCAATAGCACCTGTAACGGCACTAATGACAGTCGAATAATCATCCTGTAAAGAAGATAGAGCATCTTTGACTGTATTCAAATTAGAAGAATAATTGCTAATCTTAGTCAATGGGAGTTGGAGTAATTCTTCATTCCATTTTTTCAGATTTTGAATCATGGATGACATTTCGCCATTGACGTTCTGAAGCTGACTGTATAACTCATTCCAGTTATCAGAACCAACATCGTAAGTATCCATAACATCTTGGATAACATCGGCTTGCTTCTTATATTCATTAATAATGGTTGAGCCATTCTTAATCAGTTCTTGGTAATAATCTGCTGTAAGAGCAGTACCAGATGCTTCTAATTCAGCACCCCAGTTCTGGATAGCTGTAGAAATGTCCTTATACATATTAATGACGGTTGTCATGTTTGTAATGGGCATTTCTTTGAGTTGCTTATTGTATTCCGCCTGTTGTTCTTCCAGATCAAGAAGCTCTCCTTCTGCATCCGAAATACTCTTTGTCAGTTCATACCATTCTTCATCCCCGACTTCCAGACCTTCATCCATAGCCACACTTAGCTTTTTCTTACGGGATTTGATAACAGATTTGGTATTGCCGATCTGTGTTCTGGTATTGCCGATCATCGTCTCATAGGTAGACGCATCGACAATATTTCCACGTGCTTTCAGTAAATCAATCTGCTTCTGAATTAAATCATTGTTGCTACTTAGGCGTTCATTCTCTTTGGTAGCCTGTTCAATGATCTGTTCATAATAATTACTCTTATCTTCACGAAGTTGTTTCTGAATCTCCTTGGCATTCTTTTGAGAATCAAGATAACTGTCATATGCTTTCATGGCATTTTCGACATTTGTTTTCTGATCCCCTGTCATGGATTCAATATCAATACCACCATTCTCAATCTTGTCTCTGTATTCTGGTACTTTGGAAACCAGATCTTCATAAGATTGTTTATAATAATCAAGTGATTGATTTGCTTGATCTAAACGGGATTGCTCCACTACCATCAACTGTTGATAAAGGCTCTGTCTGCTTTCCAGTCCATTATTTTCAGAGAGATTCTTTAGCTCTTCCAGACTAACACCAAGTCTATTTGCATAGTCTAAAAGCTCCTGTGCCTCATTTGAATTAGGATCAAATGGAAGCGAGAACAATTCCTGTACACGTTTAATATCTTCTTCTGACAGTCCTGTGTATGCAGTCCATGTATCAGAAATAGCAGTTTTTAATTCGTCGCTCTTACGTTCTAGTAGTTCTGCACTTCTGGAAATCCAGTCGATTGTAGAATTTTCTTTTGGGGCGGAAGATTTATTACCTTTGTTACCTCCACCAGATCCTTTGCTTACACTTGGATTAGTAGATTTTGGTCCCGTATATCCTTTTACAGGAGCGATATCAGCTAGTAAATTTTTCTCAAAACTGGTCGCAGTTTTTTGGATTTGCTCTTCTGCTAAATTGGATATAACACGATTGTATTTTGCACCTTTATGTAATGTCCCATTAGCATTATAATATTTTCCGTCTTTTAAAGTTAATGCATTACCAGTAGCTCTATCAACCATTACAGACTTACTTTTATAACCAGATGCATCCGTTTGCTGTGTTGCGCCAGCTAATGCAGCCATATCTTTTTTCGCAGCGTAATATTGTCTCCATGCATTTATGCTAATTCCTAATTGAGAAACTTCTGCGGCTAAAGCTGAAATATCTCCAGAGGTGTCAATTACACTGTTAATTAATTTTTGAGCAATATAAGCAGCAAAAGCTTGTCTTCCTACCTCCGTCTGTTCTGATTCAGCAGCTAATTGTTGAATTTCTTCCGCTGTAGCATTAGTTAAATCTTGTGCATTCCAAGCAGCTTCGGCATGAGTAGCTGCCAAATTTGCAGATACGATCTCCTCGGAGTTTTGAACCCCCATAAGTTCCAGATACTTAGTTGTTACATTAGCCGTATCATCACTTAATCCATCTAATACATCAGAATTATAAAGAAAAGCAGTAGCAAGATTATCAAATGCCTCCTGACAGGCTTGAATATTTTTAGGATTTTCAGAAACCGTATTGACAAAATCATTATACTCTGTTGTGAAACCGGAAAAATTTTCTTTGAAATTCTTATTATCAAGAATAGAATAATCAAATACATCATCTTTCTTCTTGATAGAAGTCATAACCTTATCAAGCTCTTCGAATCCCTCTGACAGACTATTGATTTGAGAAATCATTTCTGACTTAGTAAATGGTGCGCTTACATTGCCCTGTTCTTTTTTCGCTTGAACCAATGAATAGATATGGTCGCACGTTTCTTTGGCTGTCTTACCCGTGGCATCCAATAACTGACGATAGCGTTCGTTATTAGATAAGGTAGATTCATCCAGTGTGCCAGCACTCGCCATCTTTTCCAATTCTTCTTTTTGGGATCGGAAAGAATCACTATCCCATACAGATTTGAACCCTTCTTCTGGTGATACTCCACCAAATAACTGCTGAAATAGCGTAGATATTTCTTTCAAAATACCCAGTAATTCCTTATCTTTTTCTACATCCAGACTACCATCAAACTTCTGAAAATCGGTCATGGTATCACTTAGGGTAGATTTAAGAGTAGAAAGCTGGTCTTTCACATACTTGGAATGCATCTCCAAATCGGTATAGGCATCCATATTCATATAATCTTTCGGATGCTCTGTCTGGAAATCAAGAATCTCCTGTTCTACCTGCTTTTGTTCTTCCAATAAGGATTTATAATCTTCAAGCTGTTGTTTCGCAACGTCTAATTGTGAACCAGAATAAACATCTTCTTTTGCCGTTCCGTATCTCTCGTTTCCAGCTTCAACCTGTGTTTCATCCCATCCTGTATAACGGGTCATACCTTTTGGCTTGGAATTGAAATAATTGACCGCCTTATCATGTGCATCATCTTCCGCGATATTCAATAATGCTTTCTTATTCCGAAGCTCCCGTTCCAATTCCTCATTGGTTTCTTTCAGACGATCTAGTTCTTCCTGCTCCGTGAAAGACAGATGATCCTTACTATTTAATTCATCAATCCGTGAACCTGTTGTTTTCAGCTCATCATTGATAGACTCTACATCTGATTTCAATTCCTCATACTCATCGGATGCTTCTTCTGCCGCATTCTTCAGATTTTCGCTTCTATTGGCAACTGCATCATACGCAGCACCAATCGCCCAGATCGCCGCAGAAATAGCCGCTGTCAGTCCCATATTTAGAGCCATATTTAGAGCCACTGTCTGTAATTTTAGTTTAAGACTTGCCGCCGCTGTCATATTCAGTGCATTGGTATATCCTTCCATACCGGCTTCTGTGCCTTTCAGACTGGAAAGATATTTCTTCATGTCCATATCATCGGTCAACTTATTGATCGCTTCTTGATTGACGCACTGTTTCTGAACAAGCATATTATAATTGGAAATAACAGATTGAGCATTAGCTATTGGTTCTTTGACTTTAGATGTGAAAATACCACCAAATTTCTCTCCTGCCGCTGATGCCTGTTGCATTTCCTCCATTGTCTTACCAAGGAATGTAATTTCAGAACCATTGTTATCAAATGCCCCCAGATTGGTACCTTTTAATGCCGCACCGCCTGTAATTGCTCCTGTGGCAACGGATAACAGACCCAGCTTGTCAATCAACGCAGAAATTACATCCAAGAATCCAGATGCCGCATCTGTCGCACCTTTAAGGAACTCACTATTTGCAATCACAGATGCCAGATGTTCATAGGAGGCAGTCAGAGAATTGATATGTGCTTGGACAGTATCGGTATAAGCAGAAAACTTCTCCAGTGCTTCATCACTGGAATTTGCTGATACCTGTGTAAGTTTCTGCACCTTGTCCCAGTTAGAAAGAAGGACTGCACCTTTATTCTGCTGATATGTACCGAACATTGCGGTATTGACAGCGTTTCTCTCCACATCATTCAATGAGGAATATTTTTCTGCCACATCCTGTAGTACATCCCCAAGATCACGATAATCAGTGAGGTTATCACGAATCTTCACACCGATTTTCCCAAGGACAGATTCTACATTTGACAGATCCTCTCCTGTCTCATAGTCCACAAATTTATTTGCTTTGATTTGGGAATACCTCGCAACAATGGATTTAACCGCATTACCGATTTCTTCATCCCCTGATTGCGTAACGTCTTTCAGTGTTGCAATAATTCCGATAAGTTGATCCAGTGATATTCCTGCCAGACTTGCAGACGTAGCAGTTCTACTCATTGACTCTGCCAGTCCTCCTGCATCGGAAGCTGATTCGAGGTCTACTGCACTTAGCTTTGAAACAACCGCTAATGCAGATTCAGCAGACATTTTATAACCGTTCAAAACAGCGGTCAAATCTTCCGTAGCATCGGACGCGTCAATCATACCGATTTTAGAGAGAATCATAGAATCCTTGATAAGAATATTTGCTTCTTCAATACTTTTACCCTGTCTCAGCCAAGCATCCGCACCTTCTGCAATCTGTGTTGTGGTAGAACCTAGTTCTTTCGCCATCTGATTGTATGTATCAATCAGTCCTTTTGTCTCTTCTCTGGTCTGACCTGTCGCAACCTGCAAATTAAACAGAGCATCGTCAATATTCCTTGCAGTACCAACCATTTGTTTGAATGTCTGGAACGCCGCAGTCAGTGACATAACACTCGTTACCGCGCTTTGAAATTCGCATTTCATTTGTTGTGCCGCTTTAGAGCCTGTAAGACCCATTTGCTTTGCTTCTGCTTGAATAGACTGAAATTCTGCCTTTAAATGGGTAAACTCTGTAGAATCGGCGCTGGATAGCTTAGATTTAAGGTCTGAAAGCCTATCAGAGAACGCTTTTGCAGCAGCCGTGTTCTGGTTCATCCAAGTATTAACTTTGGTTTCAAACAGATTCTTGCTGTCCTGTAATTTTGATGCAGATGAAGAATTTTTCTGCTCCTGTGTAAGCTGTTTGTATCGCTGTGTTGTCTTATTGAGCTGTTCTGACAACTGATTGTACAGGGCAATCTTTTGTGTCGGATCATCTGTCTTGTTGATTTGAGCCAGCAGAGAACGAATAGATGCAAAGGATTGTACCGTATCATTCGGCATCTTAAATTTAGCACCTTGGAATTTAGACTCAAGATAATCAAGATCCGCCGGAAGTTCTTTTAAATATTGATCTAGCTTCTTTGCCGCTCCTGTATTAGATAAGGAAGAATTAAATTGTTTCGCCTGTTCTGTAGCTTGCTGGAACTTGGCAATCATCTCATCCAGAGAACTTCTATCCGTGATATTTATAAAGTCAATACCATCGACTAATGCTTTGAATGGATTGCTGGCAGAATCGCCCGTCAGAAAACTTTGATATGTATGCTTCAGAGATTCTAATTTGGTCTGGAACTCGGCGGCTTTTAATGCCACATCCGAAAATTCTTTCCCTGATTTATCAATCAGAGAACCACCGGAATACGCATACTGCCCCATCGAATTTAGGGAAAAGTTATATTTTTCAATCTCTCCCTGTCCTTTATTAAGGGTAGCTGTGAATCTGGTTACTTCCTCATCGGCATTCTTGAAGAACTTTAAATCAATATTCTTATCCTCAATTCCGGCAATAGACTTGAAATATGTTGTCACATCTTTTGTGAGATCTTCTATATTCCCATTATCAAAAGAAACACCAATATTCAGAAGTGATTTCTTGATATTCTGTGCTGACTGTGCTACTTCCGCTTCAATCTGTGGTAGCTGTGCTTTGATTTGTGAACGCAGTGTTCCTAAATCAGAAATCAATGTATCCCACACATTGCCCTCAAATTCCGTCATATTGGATGGCTCTATTTTTGTCATTTTAGATAAATCTACAGGTTCTAAACGATCAATATCTTCCCGGTATGCTTTGACTGCATTCACAATCTCCCGGAATTGCTCTATCGGATCTGCCGTACCAGAAAAATGTTCCTTAAATTTATCGGATAACTCTTGATAAATACTGTCTAATTCAGTACCGCTCTTGGTGGTAAATGTTTTAGCAGATACCATTCTCATAGAGTTCCAGTCTTTTCCTAAATCCTGTCGCACAATATCTGGAATCTTGATTTTACTGATACCCTTGAAATACTTGTAAAACTCATCATAAATTCCCATTCTGGACTGTATGATATTTGCATTATTTATAATGACGTTTCCCAACTTATCAAGAGTAGAAATAAACTGTGGATTTTCTGAACCAGATTTAACCTCTCCCAGCGTCATATCATACAACTGACTCATAGTTGTTTTAATCTGTCTCTGTGCTTCCTTGGACTTGATATTATACGCATTGATAAGGTTCGTAGCAAGGTTATCGCCCATCTTCTTACCAATGACCGCCGTTTCGTTCATATTTCCAATCTTGCTAAGACTTTTCTTTAATTCCTCATCGAGGATTTCTGCTTTTAAAGATATTTTTATTCCGGCTGAATCTAACCGTTTTTGAACAGATGCTATATCTGTTTTAATCTGTTGGACTGATTGATCGATATTCAAACCAGCCGATACTTCAATATCAACATTACTCATTTTTACCATCCTTTCTACTGTATCAGTATTCTTTATTTATTTTTACGTTAAATGAATTCTGAACGCTTCTCCTATAATCGTCCACCGCTTTTTCTATAAAATGGGTTGCTTTCCTGTACCCGAAATACGGAACATCTTTAAATTTGCCGGAAGTTTGCCATCCCTCATTTAAAAGAACAGCGGTATTTACATCTTTTCCATCCAGTCCCGTATGCCATGCACCATCATCAAAACCAACACAGATTGATAGCGATACTCCTGTGGATGATACCTTGACAAATAACCGATCATCAATGTATACAGAATTGTATAGTTCGTATGTCCTCTGATATATTTTCGGATTGTATGAATCATAGGCAGCATCTAATTGACGCATGATACAATCTGATAAAATACGAGCGTGTTTCTGTAATTCTGATTTAACCGTGATTCCATTGGAAGTTTTTAACTTAGATATGTTCAGATTTTTTAATTGTGATTTTAGATTTGACATTCTTTCTTTTCCTTGAAAAATTCCACATGATAAAACTCTTTTATTTCTTCTAAAGTATAGTCATATCGTTCCTTGGTGGAATTTGATTTTTGAAGATATGCAGTCTTGAATACCACTGCTACAACTGTATATAAAATGTTATTGTATTTAATTATGTTTCCTCGGTTTAATTCCATTTGATCTTATTTAATTCCTTTCGTTCCTGTTATTCCTTTTATTCCTTGTTTTGGGGTATTAAAAAAGCGTTACCCTGTTTTAGGGTAACGCCTGTTCTGCAACTGTCTTAGAAAACACACCTTTATCCAGACAATCCTTCATGTCCTCTGTAAGATTACGTTCTATGGAAAGAGCGCGTTGAAGATTTCGTTCGGAAGTTCCTAATTGTCTCGAAATTTCTAAAAGAGTTAATTTCTTCAAAGCGCCATTATGGCACTCTGATTTTCTATCTCCACCACGCCCATATCCACATAATCTTACATACTCATCAGCGACTTTTCTCTGTTTTCTATCGTCATTTTTACTTCTGCCAAAATTGGCTGCAAGAAGAACTTTGAGTTTTTGAATATTAAAAAATCAGCTACCGTTATTTGATAGCTGATTAGAATAATTTCTATTGTTCCTGTAACTCGACTATATATTTCTTTTTATTTTTAACCATTTTATTGCTTTTTTCATCAATTATTTCATCAATAACTGCAAGTACATATTTTCTCCATTTAATTACGGGAGTAAAACTATAATGCTTAACCATGCTCCAAACAGCAGCCACTCCCACAATCATCAAATATATTAACCACATTATAGATAATTCGCCTATTTCCGCACTCTTCAATTTGTCAGATATATTAGTTAATGTCGTTACCGCCAATGTCACAGCAGCCAGAAAAAAACTATTTATTGCAATTTTATTTGAAGTATAGTTCCATATATCATCTGCTTCAGCCTCTACTTTTATTTGAAACAGATCATCTACATTTTCATACTTTCTCAATATTCTCCGAACATAATCCAAATTATTTTCCTTTGGTTGTGGTGTATTTTCATTTAATGTTTTGCATAACACCTCAAAACTATTTCTCCCTTTTTCCATATCTCATCCCCCATTTATTTTAATCAAAGAAAGTAT
>ERZ838118.5501-NODE-5501-length-9946-cov-3.160752_pt1 | contig 9946 bp, 7 predicted proteins | sample MGYA00519863_ERZ838118 | MGnify/ENA primary metagenome ERZ838118 (study PRJEB31850, sample SAMEA3708827) | human gut metagenome | biome: human gut; feature: human-associated habitat; material: faeces | place: China | collected 2014 ...
TAAAGAGAAGGGAAGGCAGACCCGGCCCCGGAGATTGCCGGGGAGGCCGGTATAATCCCAGAAGCAGACGCCTAAGAAAGTTTCGCCCCACCAGTGATAGGCATATTCCACCGCCGTTGTCACCACCGTACCGGAGAGGTACAGCCGCCAGCCGGATAGAAGGGGCGGCGGCAGCGTTAGCACCGCCGTGAGGCCGAGGCCGTATACCGGGCAGAGGGGCTCCAGCAAAAGGCAGCGCCGCCGCTGAAAGGGCGAGCGGGTCAGCGCGGCAAAGATTCGCTCCAGCAGCCAGCCCAAAAGGCTGAAAAACCAAAAGCTCCAAAAAAAATCTGCCATCTATCGCCCTCCTGTGCTGTGATTTTTTCAGTATGAGCAACGCGGCGGGAGTCTATGCGCCTTGCATGGGGCGCTGATTTGTGATACACTCGAAAAAACGAGAGGGGGCAGAGCAGTGGCGGATACTTGGGAAGCGCTGAGGGCGGAATGTGCCGCCTGCCGGGGCTGCGCGCTGGCGGACACCCGGACGAACGTAGTCTTCGGCGATGGAAGCGAAACGGCGGAGATCATGCTCATCGGCGAGGGACCCGGCCAGCACGAGGATGAGGAGGGCGTGCCCTTTGTAGGCAGGGCGGGACAGCTTTTGGACGATATGCTGGAGATCATCCATCTGGACCGGACAAAGGTCTACATTGCCAACGTGGTCAAGTGCCGCCCGCCTCAGAACCGGGACCCGCTGAACGTGGAGCAGGACGCCTGCATCGGCTATCTGCGGCGGCAGGCGGCGCTGGTGCAGCCGAAGATCATCGTGTGCCTCGGGCGCATTGCGGCAAAGGTCATCATCAAGGAGGACTTTAAGATCACGCAGGAGCACGGACAGTGGTTCCAGCGGGGCGGCGTGCAGATGACCGCCATTTACCATCCGGCGGCGCTGCTGCGGGATGAGAGCAAGCGGCCGGACACGTTTTTGGATTTAAAGAGCATTCAGACCAAGGTTCGGGAGCTGTGTGAGCATACAGAGTGCTGAAAAACGGAAGCATCGGCGTTGCCGGTGCTTCCGTTTTGCTCGTGGATTCAGAATGCAGAGCCCTTAAAAATAAATTCGATTTGCGGACAGCGTTTTTCAAACGCTGAATGAATTGGAAAGAAATACAATAGCGGTGATAACGCTTATCACAAGGGGTACAATAAAACAAGAGGCGATCAAGGGTAATGTAAAAATCGGAGAACTGCAAAAGCAGCCCTCCGATTTTTATTTGATTAAGAGTGACAGACCTCAGACCCGCTTCCAGGAGGTACCATCCTTAGTGTCGGTGATCTCAATGCCCTGTGCTTTCAGCTCGTCCCGGATACGGTCGGCTTCGGCAAAGTTTTTGGCCTTTTTGGCCTCATAGCGCTGCAGCACCAGCGCGTCAATGGCGGGGTCGCCCTCGCCGGTGACGGTGTAGCCGCCCTCAGCCTTGGCGCTCTGGGCCTTGGCGTTGGCCTCCCGGACAGATGCCGCCCTTTTTAGCAGGGACAGGCTCAGGACGGTATCGAAGCTATCGAGAATGGCCAGTTTCGTGGCGTCATTGGCCTTGGCCTTCAGGGCGTCATACAGCGCGGTAACGCCCATGGAGGTGTTCAGATCGTTGCCCACCTGCTGAATGAATTTGTCCTTGTACTCCTGAAGCACGGCGCTGTCCACGCTGCCATCCGCCGGGTCCAGAGCGGCGATCTTCGCGATGAGCTTGCTGTACGCCGCAGCAGCGTTATCCAGATTTTCCCAAGAGAACACCAGCGCCTTGCGGTAGTGGCTCTGGAGGCAGAAGAAGCGGTAGGCCAGCGGGTCATAACCCTTTTCCTCCAGCAAAGAGACCGTGAGGAACTCACCCTTGGACTTACTCATTTTGCCGTGGCTGGTGTTCAGGTGGGCCACGTGGAACCACTGGGGGCACCAGGGATGGCCCAGATAGCTTTCGGACTGGGCGATTTCGTTGGTGTGGTGGGGGAAGGCGTTGTCAATGCCGCCGCAGTGGAGGTCAAGGTATTCGCCGTTATACTTCATGGAGATGCCGGAGCACTCAATGTGCCATCCCGGATAACCGATGCCCCATGGAGAGTCCCATTTGAGCGCCTGGTTCTCGAATTTTGATTTGGTAAACCAGAGAACGAAATCGTTTTTGTTGCGTTTGTTGGTATCTTCCTCTACGCCCTCGCGGACACCAACGGCAAGATCATCCTCATCGTGGTCGTTGAATACATAGTAGTGGTCAAGACGGCTGGTGTCAAAGTAAACATTTCCGCCGGCAAAGTAAGCGTAGCCGGTGTCCATCAGTTTTGCAATGATTTTAATATATTCGTCAATGCATCCGGTCGCCGGCTGTACGACATCCGGGCGCTTGATATTCAGCTTTTTGCAATCCGCAAAGAATGCATCAGTGTAATACTGTGCGATTTCCATGACTGTTTTATGCTCGCGCTTGGCACCTTTGACCATCTTGTCCTCACCGGTGTCCGCATCGGAGCTTAAATGGCCGACATCGGTAATGTTCATGACACGGTTGACGTTGTAGCCTTCATAGCGGAGTGCCTTTTCAAGAACGTCCTCCATAATATAACTGCGCAGGTTTCCAATGTGCGCAAAATGATAAACGGTAGGTCCGCAGGTGTACATTTCTACACGGCCCGGTGTGTGTGTCTGGAATTCAGCTTTTTTATGGGTTGCAGAATTATAAAGATACATAAAAGAAGTCTCCTTTTTTCTTTTCGTGCGGATACGGATGCAGAAGTGATGATACACAGGAAAGCAAAAAAGCGTCTGCTGTATCCGACAAGGATATCAGAGACGCCGCGTGCGGTGCCTGTTTTCCGTGTACTGCACTGGTTCCTTATTAAAATTAATATTAGCAGGATTTTTTTTTGCTGTCAATAGTCCGGAGGCTGTCGAAGACAAAAAGTAAAACGCATTTAATAAGAAGAAATACATTTTTCAGAAATAAAAAGACAGTGCTGCAGAACGCAAATGGAAAGAAACAATTATTTGTGTAATCTTTTTTTTATTATAAAACCGAAGAATACAGGAAAATAGAAAAACGGCATCAGAACAATACCCAAAAAGAGGAAAATAGAGGATTTTGATGACTTTAAATGCAGTTTATACACTTTTCTCCTGCATCGGATATTGACAAACAGAGAGAGTTCTGGTTATAATGAATGCAGTTGTTTTTGGACAAACGGACAAATGTACGGGCATGAGGGATGAAGAAAACAAATCTTGTTGGACGCATCTCCTTTTTGTACTCTTCGTTTTAATGTGGTAAAGTGCCAAAATGAAAAACGGTGGAATGGCGAAGCCGTTCCGGCAAATGTCCGGATGATGCAAAAACAACGCGAATCCATGAAAGGAGTTAGGAAGAATTATGAAAAGAAAAATTGTAAGCGCATTACTTGTTATGAGTATGACTGCAAGCCTGGTTGCCTGTGGAAATTCCGGCAGCGGAAGTTCTGATCCGGCGGATGAGAGTGTAAGCGTAAGCAGCAGCGCATCTTCCGAAAGCGATGCAAGCGCATCTGCAAGCAGTGAGAGCGAAGCCGAGGCAGAGGAGTCCGAAATGCCGGAAGGATACGACGAGACCAGCACAGAGCTCTATAACGAGGCACTGGGCGATTTCAACGATGCACTTGCTACTGCAAAGGAAGCAGAAACGGTGGATGAGAGATATGCCCTGATGGCAGTTGCCGAGGGAAAACTGATGGAGTCCGCCATGATGTACCCGCTCACCTCAAGAGGTGGTACGTACGCGATGTACAGAATGGCTCCGCGCACCAAGGACTATACCCTTTGGGGAAGCGATAAGGACCGTTATCATCAGTATGTTGTAACAACTGACTTTATCAAAGCAGAAGATTACAACGAGATGAGAGCAAAATGGGATGAGCTCAAAGGAACAGGAACCTATGAGAGCTGGGTAAAAGAATATCTGGCAGGAAAAGGTTACACCTTAAAAGACAGCTTCTCCATGCCGTATGCGAGCGATCCGGTAACATGGGACGGACTTGCAACTTCCCGTGCGGCAGATACCGATGCGATCATCAATACCTATGACGGCCTGATGGAGTACGACGTAGAGGGAACTCTGCAGCCGGCACTGGCAGAATCCTATGAAGTATCTGATGACGGACTGACCTATACCTTCCACCTTCGTAAAGATGTAAAATGGACCGATTCCCAGGGACGTGAAGTGGATACTGTAAAAGCAGATGACTTCGTGGCCGGAATGCAGCACATGTGTGATGCACAGGGCGGTCTGGAATACCTGGTACAGGGCGTGATCAAAAACGTATCCCAGTACATCAGCGGTGAAGTTACCGATTTCGACGAGGTTGGTGTAAAAGCTGTTGATGACTATACCGTAGAGTACACACTGGAAGAGCCATGCAGCTACTTCATGACCATGCTGGGCTACACCATCTTCATGCCGATGAGCAGAAGCTACTATCAGTCCCAGGGTGGTAAATTCGGTGCTGAGTACGATTCTTCCGCAGCAGATTATCAGTACGGAAAAGATTCCAACTCGATCGCATACTGCGGCCCGTACCTGGTAACCAACGCTACAGCGAAAAATACCATCGTATTTAAACTGAGCGATTCTTACTGGAACAAAGACAACGTAAACATTAAAACCCTGACCTGGCTGTTCAATGACCAGTCTGATGTTACCAAAATGTACACAGATGCAAAAGCAGGTACCGTTGACTATGTAAACCTGAACACCTCCACTATGGAGACAGCAAAATCCGAAGGTCTGTACGACCAGTACGCAGTAGTTTCAGATACCGACGCTACTTCCTTCATGGGATTCTACAATATCAACCGTACTGCGACTGCAAATGCCAACGACGGAACAACAGCAAAGAGTACAAAGTCTGACGAAGAAATCCAGAGAACAAACAAAGCACTGCAGAACGTTCACTTCAGAAGAGCGATCAGCTTTGCAGCAGATCGTGGCGCTTACAATGCACAGCAGGTTGGCGAGGATCTGAAGTATACTTCCCTTAGAAATACCTTTACCCCGGGATATTTCGTAAGCCTGTCAAAAGACACTACCATTCAGATCAACGGAACCGACACAACCTTCCCGGCAGGCACCTACTATGGTGAAATCGTACAGAAACAGATCGACGCCGACGGCGTGAAGATCAAAGTATGGGATGCCGAAAACAAGACCAGCGATGGTTTTGATGGATGGTACAATCCGGAAAACGCAGTAGAAGAACTGAATACCGCAATCGAGGAGCTCGCAGAAGACGGTATCACCATCGATGAGAGCAATCCGATCCAGATTGAGTATCCATATCCGTCTGCAGTAGAAGTTTACACCAACAAAGCAAACTCCTACAAGAAATCAGTAGAGGCTGCCCTTGGCGGAAAAGTTGTGATCAATCTGGTTGATGCCGTAGACCTGGATGGATGGTACTATGCAGGATACTATGTAAACTATGGTTATGAACAAAACTACGACGTATATGATGTCTCCGGATGGGGTCCGGACTTTGGTGATCCGTGCTCTTATCTGGATACCATGCTTCCGGACTACGAAGGATACATGACCAAATGTTTCGGTATCTTCTAATTTTGGAAAAGGTAAAATTGGAAAGACCAGAACAGTTGAAAGCCAATGAATAAACCGGCAGGGGGATGGGGACAAAAAAAGCCATTCCCCTGTCATATTGTGTTAAGGAATGAGAGAATATGACAAAATATCTTTTTAAGCGTTTGTTGCATGGCCTTGTTTCCGTAGTAATCGTCGTTGGATGCGTTATGACTATGATCTATTCTCTGATGGACCGAAATCTGATTTTCGCACAGGATACCACCTATTCCCATCAGAGCAATAACCAGAAAAAGGTGTACAAATATCAGAAGTGGGAGACATACGGATATCTTGATTATGTAACCTATGCAGATTATTTGAACGCTCTCAAAGCAAAAGGCGAAATTGACGAGGATACGAGATCCAAAGCAGTAGCATTCGGAAGAACGAAAGACCAGGATTCAGAACTGGTATCTGAATATGTAAAGGAATTTACAGCTTATTATAAAGCAAAAGGTTACACCGTAAGAAGATACGATGCGATCATGATGGGTAAGAAAAAATATGCCAACGGCGGACAGCAGCAGCTGTTTGCATACAGGGATATTCCGCTTGCAACGCGTCTCGGAAAATATTTTTCCGGTTTGATTGACATCGACAGCATTCACGATGCTGCAAAGGTAGAAGGTAAGAGGGGGATTACATTTACCTTACACGATCCGGTATATGGGGGAAAGAAATTTTCACCGGCCATCATGGGAAATGGCACAACACACAAGTACCTGATGTACTTTGACTCAAAATTCCCATATTTCCATCAGAATATAATCACCATAAATTTAGGAAAGTCCTATTCCGTAAATGAGGGTGTGGATGTAGCACTGACCATGACCCGCGCGCAGGGATCCTACGTAAAATCGGAGATTACCTACCCAAGCGGTCTGGTGGAATACAGTGCAGACGATCTGCACAGCGCAACGTATATGAGCGAATCTCAGGATGCAAGCGCTGTTCATTCCGATCGGTTCACAGATGACTATACCAACGTGGATACAATTAAGAGTGGTAAATCAAAAATCGGCTATTCCTTTGTAATCGGTATCATTGCCGTAATTCTTTCCTATCTCATCGCGGTGCCGCTTGGCATTCTGATGGCGAGAAAGAAAGACAAACTGGTTGACCAGCTTGGAACCATCTATATTGTATTCATTATAGCAGTACCTTCACTGGCCTATATTTTCCTGTTTAAGGCAATCGGAGGAAAAATGGGTCTGCCAACCACCTTTGACATGGATTCGAAGAGCAAGCTGATGTATATTCTGCCGATCGTTTCTCTGGCACTGCCGCAGGTGGCAAACCTGATGAAATGGCTGCGTCGATACATGATCGACCAGATGAACTCCGATTACGTAAAATTCGCAAGATCCGGTGGTCTGACAGAGGGAGAAATCTTTACGAAACACATTTTGAAGAACGCAGCGATTCCGATCGTGCAGGGTGTTCCGGCGAGCGTACTGTTCGCACTGACCGGAGCCATCATCACCGAGCGTGTGTACGTAGTACCTGGTGCCGGTAATCTGCTGACCGAAGCAATCAGCAAATATGATAATGGTGTTATCGTAGGTGTTACACTGTTCTACGCAGTGCTCTCCGTGATTTCCATCATCCTGGGCGACGTTTTGATGTCCATGGTGGATCCACGAATCTCATTCTCAACGAAAGACAGGTAGGGACTTATGAATTATGATTTAGATAAATTCGGTCTGTCTGAGGAAGAACTGTTTTCTCCTGTAGATAACAGCTCTCTGGAGTCTGAGAAAATTACGGCTCCGAGATATTCCTACTGGCATTCCGTCTTCCGCGTATTTTTTAAGAAAAAAATCAATATTGCCGTACTTTGCCTCCTGGGTGTGATTCTGCTGATGACGTATGTGTATCCGCTCTTTGTGGAGTACGACCGTTTCGCCAATCTGATGAACGGCGCGACAAAACATCTGTCTCCAAGCAAAGCATTGCAGCAGCTTGGATTCAATATTCACTGGATTTTAGGATCCGGTGCTTCCGGACAGTCGACCTTTGATGCTGTCTGGTTTGGTTCCAGAATTTCAGTTTCCCTGGCGTTTATCTGTGCGCTCATCAACCTTTCGATTGGTGTGATTGTCGGATCTGTCTGGGGATTTTCGAAGAAGGTTGATGTCTTCATGATGGAGGTTTACAACATCATCGGAAATATTCCGTATGTACTTCTGATCTCCGTCCTGGTGCTTATCTTTTCTCCGAGCTTCTGGACCATGGTATTTGCACTGACCGTTACCGGATGGCTTGCCATCGCGTACTTTATCCGTACGCAGGTCGTTATCATCCGTGACAGAGAGTATAATCTGGCATCAAAATGTCTTGGAACTTCGATTTTCCGCATTGCGATGAAGAATATTCTCCCGTTTATGACATCTGTCATTGTTACTCTGGCGGCAACTGAGATTCCGTCCTACATCTCTTACGAGGTGTTCCTGGCTTACATCGGTATGGGACTTTCTGACATGTCTCTGGGAAGACTGATCTATGAGGCTGAGGGTGCCATGCTGACACCGGGATGGGGATTCGAATTCTGGAGTCCGGTTGTTGTCGCTTCAATTATCACCGTAGTATTATATGTAGTTGGACAGAACCTTGGAGATGCGTCCGACCCGAGAACACATATGTAGGAAGGAAAGCCGCATGGAAGATAAAAAAGTATTATTATCGATTAAGGACTTACAGGTAAAATTCCGTGTCCGCGGCCGTATCCTGACGGCAATCCGGGGCGTAACGCTGGATATTTACGAGAATGAGTCCATTGCTATCGTAGGAGAATCCGGTGCCGGTAAATCCGTATTCACGAAAGCGTTTGCGGGTATGCTGGACAGCAACGGTTTCATCGATCAGGGAGATATCATTTTTAACGATGCCGAGCTGAGCGATACCGTTGTGCCGCTGAACTCTTATGCCAAAAAGACCATCGCATCCACCTGGGAAAAACTGAATGAGTATTCCAAACTGGAATATGGTTCAGAAGTATTCCTGAAAATGAAGGCGCTGGAGCAGGAAAAAGAAGAAAAAATGACGCTGAGCGAGGAAGAGCGTGAGAAAGCAGATGCTGAAATCAAGGAACTTGTAATAAAGAGAACCGAACTTTTCAACTATAAGCAGACACTCGATACTTCCAAAGAAAAAGCGAAAATCAAAGAGACATCTGCCGAGATTTCCCGACTGGATGGAGAGATCAAGGCTCTGCAGAAAGCAAAAGAGGAAAAAATCAAGGCACACAAACAGGCTGCCATGAACGATACGGCCTACAATCAGGCGTATGAGGCAAAAATGGCAGAGTACAAAAAAGAGAAAGGGATGTTACAACTGGAGGCATATAGGATCCTGCAAGTATATGGATGGTATTTTACAGAAGAGGAGAAGTCCCTGTTAGATGGGACGCATGAGTTATATGCAAAAAAAGACAACAAATAACCTGATGTTTCCCAAAGTACCCAGAAAGAAAAAAAGGAAATCCCATCCAAAACCGATCATAGACACCCATAAAGGAGAGTGTTATCTGTGCAGATTAGAAGGTGTCCGCAGGCAGCAGTATACAGAAGAACACCATGTGTTCTATGGCGGTGGTCTAAGACAGATAAGCGAAGAGAACGGATTTAAGGTCTATCTATGCATGGAACACCACAAGGAAGGACCAAAAGCCGTCCATAACTGTAGAGAGGTCCGAGAGTTCCTATGCAGGGTATTCCAGAAGAAATACGAGGAAACACATACAAGAGAAGAGTTCCTAACGCTGATCGGAAGAAACTATTTGTAGCACTCAGTGTATCACAGACACTTATTAACATAGATTCCCTCCGGTGCAGGCCGGAGGAGAATGTGGAAGATAAAGTCAGAGTATAGACTGGAAAAAAAGACGGAAAAATTAAAAGCAATGCTGTTATGGGATTATAAAAATCAATCATGGTTACTATGCGTAAATTATAAAGACGGGATCGGATTAAGGCAGATTGCAAAGTTAGAAGACTATAGGCAATGTGATATAGAACCGGTCGAGATGGCAGCAGACGAACTGATTATACAGCATGTAGATATGCAGGTAGCGTTCTGGAAAGAAATGAGGGAGTCGGCATGATAGGGATAGAGCAAGAAAAATTAAAGTCTTACTTAGAAGCCGGAATGACCAATGTAGAGATCAGCGAGATCGAACATTTCGAACCAAACTCCATCGCAAACATGATCAGAAACTACGGACTGACCTATTTAAGACAAAGAGGGCCAACAAAGAAACCGGAAAAGAAACCCAAAAAGAAAAAAATCATACAGAAACCAACCGGACCGAATGC
>ERZ838118.5502-NODE-5502-length-9944-cov-2.781070_pt1 | contig 9944 bp, 19 predicted proteins | sample MGYA00519863_ERZ838118 | MGnify/ENA primary metagenome ERZ838118 (study PRJEB31850, sample SAMEA3708827) | human gut metagenome | biome: human gut; feature: human-associated habitat; material: faeces | place: China | collected 2014 ...
GCGAAGGCCCTGGCAGATGAACTTCGATCTAAATTAGCGCTCGGCGAGGAAATCAAAACTAGGAGAGAACGGAAAGAGAAAGAAAACACGCCGGATGTGCCAGTCTTCAAAACATATGCCATCGAGACTATTGACCGTCTTCAAGAGGTCAAGCGCTGGAGGAATAAGAAACACGCCCAGCAGTGGCGCAACACGATAGAGCAATACGCGTTCCCGTTTATCGGAGAAAAGCCGATAAATGAAATCACGCGAGAGGACGTGTTAAATATATTGAAACCTATCTGGCTGGAGAAGAACGAGACTGCCAGCCGAGTACGAGGCCGCTTAGAGAATGTCCTGGCCTATGCAGTTACGGACGGAATCCTACCTTCTAATCCTGCAACCTGGCGGGGAAACCTTGATAGATATTTAGCTCCCCAGAGTAAGGTGAAAGTTGTTAAGCACCACGAGGCTATGCCCTTCGAGCAATTACAAGAAAAGGTAAAGTGTTTAATCCCAGCTAACAACCGGACTAGGCAGGTCATCTTATTTACGATCCTGACTGCCTCAAGAATCGGAGAATCGGTGCCAGCTTGCTGGAATGAAATTGATTTAAAAAACAGAGTATGGAGTGTTCCTCCAGAACGGAGGAAGGATGGAAAGCCGTTCCCGCACCGAGTACCCCTGAGCACCCAGGCGATTGATTTATTAAATTCGATAGAACGGCAGGGAGAGAAGATTTTTGAAGATCCAGACAGAAAGGCGAGCAGCCGTTATTCCTTGACTGGATTATTAAAGAGGATGACGGGGACCGACGCGACCATGCACGGTTTTAGATCCACGTTCAGAGATTGGTGTGCAGAAAATGATGTGCCAGAGATACTGGCCGAAAAGAGCATGATGCATCAGACTGGTGACGCCGTCGTCCAGGCTTATCAGCGTAGTGACCTCCTGGAGCAACGACGTGAAGTAATGCAACGCTGGGCGGATGCAGTGTTTGAGAAAGTTGAGGATTAAGCACAGTTGAGATTGGGGCGCGACTTCCACCAATTTTCAACTTCTCGTTCAGACCAAAAGGGGCGCCGTTTAACATAGCGCCCCTTCGGGAAATAACCTTCTTTAATCCACTTGTCTATCGTCCGGGTGGTCACCTGCAGCCGCTCGGCGACTTGAATCTTATTTAGAAAGACCATTTTTTCCTCCCGCTTGTTCGATTCTTCTAATCTCTCGATGCAGCTTATCCATGCAGATCTTGTCGAACTCCTTTTTGTCTTCCGGAGTGATTAGCATCTGGAACTGCTCGAGCATGATGTGGACATCGGCGCATTCTTCGATGACGTGGTGCCAGTGTTCCGGAGACGGTTTATCAAAGTAGGCGTCAAACGCTTCCTGCAATTCATCGACTTCTTCCGGCAATTTTTCGTACACCTGATGGTCATAGCCGTAGTGGTTCATGATCGCAATCAGGCAGGAGTAAAACTCGACTGCGTTACTCAGATTCATTCTCAGCCTCCTCGCTATCCAGCTTCATGAATTGATTAAAGATGTTTTGTTTGAGCGCTTTTGCCGGAGCAACGTCTGAGTTGTCACGCACGTTCAGCGCTTGAGCTTTGCTCAAAAATAAATTGAGGAGGCGCATAACAAGCATGGCCTCCTCGCGGGTGAGTTCGATTTTGTCCATGTTTATTCATCCTTAAAGAAAACTAAAAAGAAACGGTTTGTTCCGGCTTTATTTGCTGCCGGCTTCTTGTCCCCGAACACAGGCTCACGTTCCAGTACGTAAAGGAGCTCGGCCAAAGAGACATCTTTATCAGCCCACTTAAAAATCAGAGTGCCGTTAGGTCGGAGAACGCGCCACGCCTCGTTGAAAATCCGTTTCATGTCCTCGTGCCAGGTCTTTTCTAAATAGCCGTAGCTTTTGGCCATGTCTGAGTTTTTGCCGCAGTTGATCAGGTGAGGAGGGTCGAGAATCACGAGATGGAACGAGTTATCGGGAAACTCGAGGTCCCTGGCGTCCATGATCTGATCCGGGTGAATCTCCAACTTTTTGTATTGCCGTGTCCAGTGTGTTTCATCGCGGATGTCCCCAAAGAGCACGGACTTATTGTTCTTGTCGAAATAGAACATTCTTGAGCCGCACATCGGATCGAGTATCGGTTTCATAATGACTTCTCCATAAAACAAAAACGCACTGATTTCTCAATGCGCTTGTGTTTGGCACCCTCGATTGAGAGTGCCGTATGGATTAAAAGGCTTATTTATTAACGGCCGGAATAGATGGGCAGTTCTCCGGACAAAAGCTCTTCCAGCTTCTGGACATGAGCTTCCATCGCTTTGGCAAATACTCTCTGCAGTTGTTGCAGTTCGTACCACAGCCGAAGTTCTCCACGGCCTCGGTCAATCCTGTAACGGAGCTTGGCTCGAATGGTGTAGGCGGGACCGTCTTCAAATACCGGAATACCGATCAAGAATTCAGCCGGAACGCTTACGTGACCTTCTGAAACTGCTCCGGAAGGGCTTTTCTCCGTATAAACAAAAGAAGCCATTCCGTTTGCCAAAGAGACCTTAGAGCCGAACGTTACGTTGCGGACATCGTTCAGGTTCGTGACGGCTTCCAGCACTTCTGCAGCGCTTGGTGCACGCTTTCCATCTCCCACAATGTCCGCGATGTGCTCGTCAAGAAACTCAGCAAATTCGATTTGTGACATCCGCTTCTTGTTATTGGAATTCCAATCTCCCCATTCAATGCTTTTTTCAGGTTCATATTTAGCAATCTGATCCCGCCAGCTCGGCTGATCGCGTTTAATGTCGTTAAAAACCGCACTTGCCATGAATATCAGAGACTTAATGGACTTGGTCAGATAAAGATTTGTTGAATCAGTTTTGTAATCCTTGACATATTGGCAGAACGATTCAATGTCATTGAAGAGGAGGAAAAAGTTTTTGATCCTGGTAGGAGCCTGCAAGAGATCTTCTCTACCTGTTACTTCCCAGGAATGTCTGCCTACAGGTTTTGCTACCATCGGCACGCCTTCAACCTCAAAAACAAACGGCGCCTTTAAATCTGCTGGCGCCGGGATGCATTGAGCAAGTTCTTCGGTTGTGAACTCTTTCACTTCTTTCTTTTCATCCATAGGTTCCTCCATTAGTTAGTTGGGTGATGAATTACGCCGTCGTCATCAATATCAATCGGCGCTCTTTCTGCTTTTCCGATCTCTGGGAATAAATCTCCCTGTCGGTCGAGGTTGGAAACCAGTTCCATTTTTGAATTAACAAACAGGACCGACTGACCTGCCTCTTGCGGGATCTTTGTTGTGATCTTGTCGGTAACAATCACAGCCTCAACCATTCCGCCGTTTTTGGTGTTTGGTTTGACGGTCAGCTCGATAACGAGTTTTGCCGGTTTCCCTGTTTCGTAGACGGATTTGACGACCTGCTGCATGGCTTCAGTTGCTTCCATTGAGGCCGCGCCTCTGCGCAGTGTCGCAAACGTAGTTTCAAAAGGTTTGCTCATTTATTTGCTCCAATAAAAAAGCCCTCCGAAGAGGGCGCCTTGTTAATACTCCTGCTCGTCATGCATGCACTGCATGAGTTGTTCGTGCGGAGATACGGTGATCAATTCTTCTATGTTGTATTTGTTTAGAAGATCAAGGACTTTTTGTTTGTGCTCGGGCAGGATTTCCCAGAAGTCTGTTAGTCCGTCTTTGAAGAAAACAACGTCTGAATAGACCTCAGCATCTTCATCATTACATTCTTCAATCCGATCAAAAAGACTTCCAGCACGGATCAGCTTGAATCCCCAAACCCCTAGCCCCGGGGCCTTGGGATACGAGCATTCGAGCACTGTTCCATCTGATAATAGTATCCCTTTGTCCTGAGCTTCATAGGCTCCGATTTCATCGTAAATGTCACCTTCAAATTCAATCAAATCATCGGAGGTGCCGTAGATTTTTGTTGTCATGTTTTCTCCAAAAGAAAACCGCCCGGAGGCGGCTGTTAAATGTCAATTTTCTCCCATCTCATCAATTCGGGGCCGGGAAAGGGAGTGTCAAAATCCATCGGATCACTGTTCGGTCCGCCAAAAACAAAGTCATCGTTCACATAAGTGAGGATTTCATAGAACTGCTCACCAGTTTCGGGATTGTTTAAAAGAACGATAATTTGATCCAGTTCGTCAAACTTGTGATTTCTAGGATCATCAGTGTTTTCGAGTTCGAGTTTCATTTGTTACTCTCCGGTTGATATGGGGCGGGGAGGGATCTGAATGCAACGATGAGTCTGTCGTCATGGTCCTCCCAGGAGTAATCGATTCCTTCTTCAAACGAGCGTGCAAATGATCGTATAGCTAAATTTCCGTCTTCATCCTGCGTAAGCCACTTTTTCCCGTCAACCGGGGGCGTTACAGTCGGATATGGGTTCCAGTCGTTTTCTTGATACTCAGGAACGAATTCAACTAACTCTTTTTCGACTGTGATAGTTACACACAGACCTTTTTTGTTAACGGTAGATAATCGGAAGTAGTTATATAAATCGGTGTTTTTTTCAAATTCTTCATGAATTTCTTTATCCGTGAAGAATTGATTCACCTTCGCTTTTAATTCAGGGTCTTTTATTTTCCACATTTATTTCTCCAAAAGAAAAGCCCCGCTCTCGCAGGGCTTATGGTTACTTATTTATTGTCTCCGCCGGAGCGTCCTGAGATGTTCCAACGACCTCGGCATCTTCAATGTCCTTGAAGTCATCGACGGAGACAGCATTGATGTCGATTACGTCGTTCGGGTCGATCTTTTCTCCGGCTTCTCGTTTCGCGTCAACATTAGCCACCTGCAGAGCCTCAATTGAAACAGGCAAATATTTGAACAACCTGCGGATAACGGTCTTTTTGGCCATCTCTTCAAAGTAGTTGTTCCAGATGTTTTTGGACTTCGCTTTTGCTTTGACGGCCTCAACCTCAGCTCTGCTCATAACCTCGAACTGGTAGCCGCCACCGCGCAGGGTCGCAACTGCGTATACAAAGGTGATCGGCTGTTTGTCGCGCCCGGCCTCCGGAGACGGAATATGATGGATGTCTGGATGAAGTCCAAGCTGATAATTAAAATCGTCACCTTCACGAACGGCATAAGCATTCAAAGACAAAACTTGTCCGGAACGACGGGCAAGGTCAATCATTCCGCGGTAGCCCAAAATCAACTGACATTCTTTACCGTACGGTACGAGGTACGCTTGACCCAGGGCCGAGCCAGGTTCTAATCCCAATTGAGCAGATTGCATCACTGCGCCCATAAATGATGCCTCGGTGGTGTTGAGAAGGGCAGGTGTTTTTCTAAGCTCTGTTGCAGCAATGCGAGCCAAGCGATCAGCGTTCAAGTGTTTGGGAATCGCGAGGGCCAGCTGTTTTTTGAACTGGTCGGATAAAACATGCTGGATAATTGCCGGAGCTTTTGTCTTTGGTTTTGCGACTGGTGCAGAGGGTGCGCCGACTGCAGCGGCGAGTTGGTCAGATGTGGACATAATTTATTCCTATGAAAAAGCCCCTCGCACTGGAGGGGCTGGGGTTGATTAAGAGTTACGGGAAATAAGCCAGAGGCAAAAATAAAGCCCGCTTGTGCAGGCTTGGAGGGAATTTGGCTCGGTTGATTCGGCTCAACCGAGAAAGCCTTTTCTTGTTGCACTGTACTGTAGTGCTCGAAGCGAATATTACACAAAACCGCTCTTTTTATCAGTAGAAACCCTGCCCATTTTGTGTAGCCAGCAATCTAAAAGACTAAGCGCACACACGCATGACACGTGTTGAGCTTTCTTTCAGATAGTCGTAGTAATCATCTAAGTGGTCGTTACGGAAGGAATCCGAATCAAAGCGTTTTGAGGTTTGTGTTTTGTAGGTGAGGACTTTCTTGCCATCAAGCGTGAGAATTTCGTTGTCTTTCATGTCGATGGCGATCTTGGCCTTAACCGCGTCTTGTTGCTTCTTGAGCTCTTTAATTTCGCCATTGAGGCGAGCATATTCGCCGTAGTTAATAGCCAGATCACCTTGAGCTTCGATAGCTTTACCATTAGATCTCCCGTAGAGCTTTAGAACGTCCTCAATGTTTATCGGTTCCGGAGGCGTTTTAGTTAGAACATAGTTGTTCCAGAATGCAGAGCATTTTTCCTTGATGACCTGGAATACATCCGGACGAGCATCGATCCAGTACATTCTGAAATCGGAACCACCGATTAAGACAGCCAGATACATACCACGAAGCCGCAGAATTCCGCAATACCACTGAATTTGCGTCTCGTAATAAAGCGGGATTTCATGCTCGGTTCTCAGGTTGTTTTGTTTGATCTCAAGTTCCTGCGAAGGCCCCCAAAGATCAGCAGTGAAGGCATGAGCGGTCTTGGCCTCAAACGCAATGTCTGTCGTGATGGGACGATTGCCGTATTTTGCGATTTCTTTCTCTGTCATCTCAAGCGGACGGACCCTCTTAGCTATGTCCGGATTGATGATCGCTCTGTCGATGTTTGCGATTGCCCACTCGTTTTCCGGATCAACAAACTGGTGGTTGACGTTTTGCAGTTTGAAACCGGTTCTAAGAGCGAACTCTTTTGCGACAACTTGCTCTAACGTTGTTCCCCAGTAAAGAGAAGAAGTCATTTCGTGTTCCGGAGAAAGTCCGAGCTTGTCGTTCCAAACGTCTAAAGGGGTTCTCCACGGGCTCAGCTGAAGAACTGCAGCAACATCCGATCCGCCGATTCCCCGGCGCCGGCCTTCCAGCCATTGTTGTTTGTCTTTTGTCATGTTTTTCCTTGCGTGTTGGTGTTAACAAAAAGAACTTAAAAATCTGTTTTCTTTATGGATTCGCCATGAGTTCCGGAATGAACATCAGCAAGATGAGGACGGCGAAGAATAGGGCGCAGGCAAATGCGACCAGAAGGACGCTTTCTCCGTCTTCCGTCTTGGCTTTCAGGACTCGTCCGATGACCGTCAACAACAAAACCCAACCTGCTGTGAAAACTGCTAACTGGACTCCATTCATGCCTCTCATGATGTTTTCTCCATGAAAAAAGCCCCGCAGAGGGGGCTCTAAACATTTATCTATGTGAAACAGACCACAATCTGAATTAAGAGTTGAGAGTGGCTATTTTTGTGATCACTCTGCCAATCTCTTTACGCTTACATCGAAGAAAAAAAATGGTTGTTCTGAGTTGTTCAACATCGGCTCTGTTGTTCATGTATTTTTGAGCCATGTTTAAGAGGGTTATCATCTCCCTCATTTGTTCCTCAATGCTGTAAGCTATCCTTCTAGCATCTGACAGAGCTATGATTTCCACAAGGTCTTCATCTTTAATCTTTATCATTTGGCGTTCCTATTAAAAAAGACCACATTTCGGAGTCCCCCTAAGCTACAAAAATTGGAACTAACAAAGTTTGTGAAAAAGCCCGAGGGACTCAGAAAGATGGTCTGAAGAAGTCCCCGTCTTTCCGGGGTGTCACCTCTGCGAGATAATTAATTTGCGACTTTTTAACTATCTTTTTGGAGGAAAAAATGTCTGAACTTAAGCTCGATCAAAATCAAGCTGTTTCTATACTCATTGCCCTTATCAATCAGGGGAAGATTGAGTTGCCTTGTCTTAAAGAGTTCAATAAATTCCGAGAATGGGAGCTTAGTCAGTCAAGGCCTGACGGCAGTCGATTTAATCCGGTATTCGGTTACGACCTTGACGAGCATAGAAACGCCATTTGTAGACAAGCGGCAGCCCTTGATGCGGAATATCTCAAAACTTTCTTAGATGTTCTTATGGAGAGGACATCTCAGGATAGGTCACTTGACGCTTGGAACCTTGTAAATTCTCTAAGGTTAATCAGAGACAAAATAGAAGCTAACTCTCTTGAGCCGATTCGGAAGTAATTTGCTCGAGAATAACGCTGGCTTCCACTGCTTGAGATGACAGCCCATGGATTCTTTTGACTCTCTCCATGGCTGTCATTTCAGCGTTTCTCTCAGGAAAACTAATTAAGGTCAAGTTTCGATCTATTAAAGTTTTTAACAGATCAACCATTTCTTTCTTACTCATTGGAAGAGTGAGGCTCCCGCAACAAAGGAAGCACCGCACATCTTGTTCTTTATCGGTCATTGCTTTCTCCTATTCTGGTTCACTATCTGAACTTATCCGAGGCCAGTTTCATAAGACGTTCTGACTCTTCAGCGAAAAAACTATTTATTTCGTCAAGCTTCTTTTGTAGAGACTCGTCCGCAAGCTGGCAATTTTTGAGCTCATACTCAAAATCGTTAATCAGTTCGGCAATCTGTTCAGCTTTCCCGGAACATTTCAGAGCGTCCTCAACGTCTAAGTAATCCCGTTTTTCAATTACAAGTCTTTCCATTTTCATCTCCTTTGATGTTCAATTCATTCAGAAACCCCTTCCGCTGCCGTTCACTGAACAGACACAAGAAAATTGACAGGGAAGGGGCTTTTGAATGAGCTATTAGAAAATTTCTAATAAGTGGGTTCTATAATCGATTTAGACGGACTGGATCAGGTTGACCCTAGTGATCCTCCCCAGACGGAATGCAGTGTGAGAACACTGAGAAATGCGTCTTAATGGCGGGCCGGCGCTTTTGATTTACTCCAAGCTAAGTATTCCTCAAACGTGACAAAGCTTGAAGAGAACTTTATGGCCTGTTCAATCAAATCAAGTTTGGTATCGCAATAAGTATCGAACGGCCGGCCAAGCTTGAACCCGCTGAGTATTAAGCCGTCCGCACTAAAGTCTCCGCTTTTATTCAAAGCACCGATGACGAAATCAATAAATTCTTGAGCTTGAGGACTTACCGGGAAAAGGCGATTGAGCGTTTCGTCCGGCAAGATTCTCTCTGCGAATTTAGTGTTGTTGAACTCGCCACAAATGCCTACAAATAGAACATCCTCACCGCAAGTTACGGGAGTGAATAGAACAGGAATCCAGCGGGCCTGATACTTCGGAAGGCTGGGGAAAGGTATTTTCATAGGATTCTCAGCAATACCTGCGCAGGTAGTTGTAGATTTCATCAACTTCCCAGCCGCGTCCGAACTCGCAGGCATAATCCCAACAGTTCCCATAGTCGAACTCATTTCGTTTGGCCAACTCGTCACAGTAGGCCTTGGCAGCTCTTTTCTGTTCGAGTAATTCGAGTTTTTGCTTTTTCGTCAGCTTCTTTGGTTTTTCCATGGTTATCTCCTGATGAGCCGGCCTGTCAGCTCGGTCTGTAGGGCTTCAAATCTTGCAAAAATGACCTCTAACTCGATGAGCGCTCGTCTTTTTGTCCGGAAACTCAGACCGAAAACGTTTGCCAATAACAAATCGTTTACCTTGTCTTGCTCTTTCATGAAGAACCCGGAAAATCGCCAGTCATTTCTGTTATGTCTGACCAGACTGATGATGTTTTGACCCTTGTAGTAAATCTCATAAGCTCGAGGGACAACGCGCTTAGCCTTTAAAAGCATTTTTTCTCTCCTGTAAAAAACAGAAGCGCCATCCTTTAATAACGGTTAAAACAGGAGGTCTTCTACATTTCCTGAGGGAAGGAAGGCGCTTATGTTTACGCTCTACAGTTTCTCTTGCGAGAGCGCTTAGCTCACCCAGTTCACGAGACTGGTACGCCCGAGTTTCTGTTCTTGGTTTTGATTTCCTCATCTGGTTAGCTTCTCGGGACCTCAACGCAGGTTTGCTGTTCTTGATACTGCGTGCATCTCAAATGCCTTTATTTGTCAGAGGTCTCTAGCTGAAAAGTGTTTCGTGGCTTCCGTTTGCCTTACTCATTCACTTCACTGACTGCTGGTGTTCGATTGTCTGTCTTCGCGTGACCAGCACCGCCTGCATCGGCCGTTTCGAATTTTTGCACTAGCAGGCTCTTTTTCTACCTGCTGCGTCCGGGTTTAGTACTCCATGGCCCGGATTCTGAAATTGTCAAACTATCTATCTAATGGTCGGTATTTCTCCA
>ERZ838118.5511-NODE-5511-length-9919-cov-6.162105_pt1 | contig 9919 bp, 6 predicted proteins | sample MGYA00519863_ERZ838118 | MGnify/ENA primary metagenome ERZ838118 (study PRJEB31850, sample SAMEA3708827) | human gut metagenome | biome: human gut; feature: human-associated habitat; material: faeces | place: China | collected 2014 ...
GCTTCCCCGGTATTATGTATCGCGGCGGCGCGGAAAAGAAGATTCGCCAGTATCTAATTGATAACAACTTTATCGACTGCATTATCCAACTGCCCGGCAACCTGTTCTTTGGCACAAGTATTGCAACCTGTATTATGGTGCTGAAGAAGAGCAAGGCCGAGAACAAGACGCTATTTATTGATGCCTCGAAAGAATTTGTCAAGGTCACGAACAACAACAAGTTGACCGGGGATAACATTGCAAAAATCGTGGCCTCGTTTGTTGACCGCGAGGATAAGGACTATTTCTGCCGCCTTGTGCCCAATGACGAGATTGCGGCGCAGGATTATAACCTGTCTGTATCCACCTATGTGGAGCAGGAGGACACCCGCGAGGTTATCAACATTACCGAGCTGAACGCAGAAATCAAGCGCATTGTGGCGCGGGAACAGGTGCTGCGTGACGAGATTGATAAGATTATTGCGGAGATTGAGACAAATTAAATCGTAAAGTGATAGAAAGGTGGTGGACACGGTGGGAGACAGAAAAGTAGAAGAAAACTGCCTAAATAGAGCGATTGAACTGGCGTTAAAACAATGTGGATGTACAAAAAAGTTCGCAAAGAGACTATATGCCGGGGTACAAGATGGATTTAAAGAAGTGGACAGAGTGCGGCCTGATTTTGTTGTACTGTGCCCGCCAACAGAAAATGAAAAAAGCACGCTGATTGGCATTGAACATTTTCGCGTTGACATACACGTTACGCAAAAGAAAACAAATGCTGTGGCATCAACGGCAATAGTTCAGCAAAAAAATATTAGTGCGTTTTACAAGGAACACCGCAAAAAGGTTTTAGAATCACAGCATATACCGCAAGAAACATTAAATGATTTAGCACAACTGTTAAAGGGCAGAATAGAGGCGGAACAAAAAGCGACATACAGTAATTTTATTGCGTCGTTTGAGTATGGGCTGAAAAAGCATGTGTCGCATATTGATGCTTATTGGGAAAATTTGAATAGCATTAGAGGTAAAAATGATGCAGAACTTGGGTTTCTGATTGAGATTCATGCAGACTTTGACCGTTTATATTTATGGCATAATGGAAAAGTTAGGAAAGAAGCAGGACAGCATACACCAATTTTTGATGATGTCATTAAGTTGATAGAGAAAAACATAGATACAGAAAAAGTATCGTTTGTTATACTCTATTTTGTGGAGACATTTGCCCCCACAAAGGAAAGAGTTGTTATTGTACGGACAAAGAAAATACGAGAGCAATTAAAAAGGCAAAACGAAACCATATACAAATACTGTGGCGATGATTTTAGATTAAAGCCGTTTGAATTACCTTATGAAAAATCTATACTTGAAGCCAAGTGCGAAACAGACTCAAAAGACGAAAATCAAATAGAAATTTCCATGTCTCGTGCGGAAACTGTGGCACAGTATTTTGAGATGCACCTTTTTGCCGCAGCGCATCAGGCATATTGCTATGAAAAAGCAAATATACCTTACGCAACAACTGAAAGTGCATTTTTGATAATAGAACTTTTAAGAGGATATGTCCTTTATTGGGAAAGGCTGCAAATTCCCGGCGCAGAATGGATGGTTTATCCCATTATGAAGCATTATGATAAAGCAACGCGCGATAAACGATACGAAGAGTTTAAAAAGCGTTGGGATATTGGCGATGGTGAAAACGATGAATAAATTGGGTAATTTAATTCGAGAATTTTGTCCGCAGGGCGTTGAAAGAAAACGCTTGGGCGATATTGGCGTTATTGTTCGTGGAAATGGCTTGCAGAAAAAGGATTTTACGGAATCTGGCGTGGGTTGTATCCACTATGGGCAGATTTATACTTATTATGGAACTTGTGCCTACAAAACGAAATCATTTGTATCCCCTGAACTGGCTGAAAAGCTGCAAAAAGTAAATAAGGGCGATTTGGTTATTGCGGTTACGAGCGAAAATGTAGAAGATGTAGGCAAGTGCGTTGTCTGGCTTGGTGATGAGCAGATTGTGACGGGCGCTCATGCAGCTATTTTCAGGCACAATCAAGACCCGAAATATGTTGCATATTGGTTCCAGACAAATGACTTCTTTACCCAGAAGAAGCGCATAGCGAAAGGAACAAAGGTTATAGACCTGACCCCGCAGAAGTTGGAAGAAGTTACGATGCCCGTTCCACCGCTGCCAGTCCAACGCGAAATTGTCAGGATACTTTACAATTTCGCGGAGCTTACAGCGGAGCTTACAGCGGAGCTTACAGCACGCAAAAAGCAGTATGAATATTACCGCGATACGCTTTTGACTTTCGGTGTCCACAGGGGGGGGACATTTAAGTTTGGGAATGGTGCGGAGTCCAAGAACGTACCGCTTTCTGAACTGGCGCAGTTTACCTATGGTTACACGGATAAAGCGAAAGATACAGGAAATGCGCGCTTTATTCGTATAACGGATATAAATGATGACGGCTGCTTGAATTCTTTTGATGCAAAATATATTACACTGACAGACGAAAGTAAAAAGTATCTTTTAAAAAAGGGCGATTTGCTCCTTGCACGAACAGGCGCGACGTATGGAAAAACTTTGTATGTGCCAGATGACACACCGGCAGTGTACGCTTCTTTTCTTATTAAGATTACGCTTGACAATAGTAGAATCCTAAACCGTTATTACTGGCACTTTTCCAAATCAAACCTATATTGGACGCAGGCGGAAAAGTTTGTATCTAAGGGTGGGCAGCAGCAGTTTAACTCTTCGGCGGTTGGTCGTGTGGTTGTCCCACTGCCCTCGTTAGATGTACAGCAAAAAATTGTTGATGTACTGGATAATTTCGATGCCATCTGTTCTGACCTTAACATTGGTCTGCCTGCTGAAATTGAAGCCCGTAAAAAACAGTATGAATATTATCGGGATATGCTCTTGACGTTTGCTGTGGCTGACGACATAATCTTGACAGACAGACAGACAGACAGACAGACAGACAGACAGACAGACAGACAGACAGACAGAGCATAATTAAGCTCTTGCAGTATGTGTTTGAATATGTAAAACTGCCTGTTAGCGATATTATTTATAGTCTGAAAACTGGCCTGAACCCGCGACAGAATTTCAAATTGAATGTAGGAGGTACAATTCCCTACATTACAGGAAAAGACATCTATAGCAATAGTGTCAATATTTCTGAAAGAACAGACCGTATTACAGAAGAAGCGCTGCAACTGATAAACAGGCGTGCGGCGTTACAGCCGGGATTGCTGCTCTTTGCGAGTACAGGGACCGGCACAGTAGGACGGATGGCAATAGTGCATGAATATCAAAATGACTGGGGCATCAGCGAAACACTTTATGCGATTAAAGCAGATGATACTATCGTAATGCCGGAATTTTTGATGTATATGCTATATAGTGCAGATGCAAAAAATCAATTTGAGCCTAAAATTTCAAAGGGGTCTGTGCCGCATTTGAAAGTTGCAGACTTGCTCAATGTGTGTATAGCTGTACCTACACTTAAAAAGCAAAATGAAATAGTTTCGGTGTTGAAACACTTTGACACCCTTTGCAACGACCTCACCACCGGCCTCCCTGCTGAAATAGAGGCACGGCAAAAGCAATACGAATACTATCGGGACAAGCTCTTAACATTTAAGGAGTTGGGTGCATGAGCACTTACAATGTAGTTGCCGCCAGCAACGAAAGTACCGTTGTAACAGAATACGAACCGCAAAGCAAGCGTTCTGACGCTTACCAGAGCGAGGCTGCGCTGGAGCAGGCATTTATCAAGATGCTGGAGGAGCAGGGCTATGCCTACCTCCCTATCCATGATAACGCTGACCTTGTGGCAAACCTGCGCCGTCAGCTGGAACTGCTGAACAACTATACTTTCACGGATAAAGAGTGGGACTTCTTCTTTAAGGATAAAATCGCCAACACGAACGATGGCATCAAAGAAAAGACCCGCCGCATCCAAGAGGATAACATTCAAAATCTGACCCGCGAGGACGGCTCTACGGTCAATATCACGTTGCTGGATAAAAAGAACATCCACAACAACCGCTTGCAGGTCATTAACCAGTATGTGGAGAACGGCGGCAACTATGATAACCGCTATGATGTCACGATTCTGGTAAACGGTCTGCCGTTAGTTCATGTGGAATTGAAGCGGCGCGGTGTGCCCATCAAAGAGGCGTTCAACCAAATCAACCGTTACCAGCGGGACAGCTTTTGGGCTGGTAGCGGTCTGTATGAGTATGTACAGATTTTCGTTATCTCCAACGGCACGAATACAAAATACTACTCCAACACGACCCGCGACAGCCATATTAAAGAGAGCGCCGGAACGACCCGAAAGAGCGGCAAAAAGACAAGCAACAGCTTTGAATTTACGTCCTTTTGGGCGGATGGGAAAAATCGCGTCATTCCTGACTTGGTGGACTTTACCCGCACGTTCTTTGCCCGCCATACGCTGCTGAACATCCTGACGAAGTATTGCGTCTTTACGTCCGAAGACCTGCTGCTGGTGATGCGTCCGTACCAGATTGCGGCGACCGAGCGTATTTTGTCCCGCATTGAGGTTTCAACCAACTACAAGCAGACGGGAACACTGGCGGCAGGCGGGTACATCTGGCACACAACAGGCAGCGGCAAAACGCTGACCTCCTTCAAAACGGCGCAGCTGGCGTCCAACCTCCCCTATATTGATAAGGTTCTGTTCGTGGTAGACCGCAAGGATTTGGACTACCAGACCATGAAAGAATATGACCGCTTTGAAAAAGGGGCGGCCAACGGAAACACCTCCACGCAGGTGCTGCAACGCCAGCTGGAAGACCGGGACGCCAAAGGCAACCCACATACTTATAAAATCATCATCACAACGATTCAAAAGCTGGCGTTGTTTGTCTCCCGCAATAAGGGACATGAGATTTTCCAAAAGCACGTTGTCTTGATTTTTGACGAGTGCCATCGCAGCCAGTTTGGCGATATGCACGAGGACATCACCAAGTATTTTAAGAACTACCACCTCTTTGGCTTTACGGGTACGCCGATTTTTGCGGCCAATGCCAGCACGCGCGGCAAACCCACGTTGAAAACCACACCGCAGGCGTTTGGCGGTGAGCCTGATGCCAACGGCAAAAAGGTCTTGCCGCTGCATACCTATACGATTGTTGACGCTATCAACGATAACAACGTTCTGCCGTTCCGTATTGACTATGTGGATACGGTCAACCGCAAAGCAGGCATCGGCGATAAGCAGGTCAAGGCCATCGACACTGAAAAGGCACTTGCCGACCCGCGCCGTGTAAAGGAAATCGTCAAATACATCTTAGAGCATTTTGACCAGAAAACAAAACGCAACGGTAAGACGTATTCTTTCCGTGCGCTGCGCAATATCGAGGCAGTGGCAACCGATAAAACACGCGGGCAGGTCGCAGAAGTCAAGGACAGTGTGCGTCTGTCGGGCTTTAACTCCATCTTTGCGGTCAGCTCGATTGCAATGGCAAAGGCGTACTATCTGGAATTTAAGCGCCAGATGCAGGACTTGCCCGAAGCAAAGCGTCTGCGTGTGGCAACGATTTTTAGCTACGCCGCCAACGAGGACGTAGAAGATGCAAACGGCATGCTGGGCGAGGAAAATTCCGACGATACCAGCCAGCTTGATGCAAGCTCGCGCGACTTTTTGGAGTCTGCAATCAAGGATTATAATGCACTTTTCAAAACACATTACGATACCTCGGCCGACAGATTCCAGAACTATTATAAAGACCTTTCCCTGCGCATGAAAAACCGCGAGGTTGACATCCTGATTGTCGTAAATATGTTCCTGACGGGCTTTGACGCTACCACGCTAAATACGCTCTGGGTGGATAAAAACCTTGTTATGCACGGCTTGATACAGGCGTTCTCGCGCACAAACCGTATCCTGAACTCCGTAAAGACATACGGCAACATTGTCTGCTTCCGCAATCTGGAGGAAGAAACCAACAAAGCCATTGCCTTGTTTGGTGACCGCAATGCGGGTAGTATCGTTCTGCTGAAAAACTATAAAGCCTATTACGATGGCTATGACGAGGACGGCAAACACCACGACGGCTACGAAGACCTGATTGCCAAGCTGCAAGCAAAGTTCCCGCTGGGTCAGCCCATTGTTGGAGAGCAAAACCAAAAGGACTTTATCGCGCTGTTTGGCGCAATCCTGCGGCTGCGAAATATCCTTACCTCGTTTGACGACTTTGCGGGCAATGAACTGCTCTCCCCACGCGATATGCAGGACTACCAGAGCAACTATATTGACCTATACCAACAGCTGCGGCCTAAGAACCCTGATAAGGAAGTCATCAATGACGATATAGTTTTTGAGATGGAGCTTATCCGTCAGGTGGAAATCAACATTGACTATATCCTTATGCTGGTTGCCAAGTATCACGATAGCAACTGCGAGGATAAAGAAATCCTTGTTGACATCCGCAAGGCCGTGGATTCCAGTATGCAGCTGCGCAGCAAGAAAGACCTGATTGAAAACTTTATCGCAACGGTCAATACGGCTACCAAGGTAGATGACGACTGGATAAAGTTCGTCACCGAGCAAAAGAAAACCGACCTTGATACACTTATCGCGGAGGAAAAGCTCAAGCCGGATGAAACGCGCAAGTTTGTGGATAACTCTTTCCGTGACGGCATATTAAAGACTACCGGCACAGATGTTGACCGCATCCTGCCGCCGGTCTCGCGCTTTGGCGGCGGCAACCGAGCGGCCAAAAAGGATGGCATTATTGCAAAATTGCAAGCGTTCTTTGACAAATACTTCGGGCTTGTGTAATTCTTTTAACGCACTTGCGTTCTGTGCAAAAATGTGGTATAATATATATGTAAATTCAATAAGTGTCTAAAGACTTGTTGGGTGTCCGATAACGTAAAACTGAATAATCATACTGAATGGTAAAGCTCTAAGGAGCCAGTACGAAAATTGCGACATTATCCCTACGGGGATAGTGTAAGCAGCGTTTGTACTGGCTCCTTTTTTGTACCTTGAAAACAAAATAACAAGCAGCATCGGCAACCCTAAGATGGCTGACAATCGCAAAATGGTTGCAACGTGTCAAGGCTCAACTTGCCGAAAGACGCTAACTTCCGCTGCCGAGAAGAACGCATACGGCAGTTTGGCGTTCAGTCCAGAACGAAAGGAACTTACCCACTGCCGCGACTTTACGGGACGGTCTGAATTTCTCCCGCAAGCAGTGCTTCACTTCGGCCAAAGGAAAGCCCTGCCCAGTAGTGCGGTTACGGGAAAGCCGCAAACCTTTGGCGGGAGGGTAAGCATATTCAGCAAGCCAGAACGGCAAGACAAAGCGGTAACTACTACTTCGGCAGACTACTTATAGTTTCCTATTTGTCTCGCGGAGCGCGGAATCATAGGAAGCAATAAGAGTTCTGCTGGCGATTCTTATTTATTCCTATCTTCCCCCGCAAGGCGCGAACTTATATAGGAGCAAATAAGAGGCAACCAACTGACAGCAGAGATTCTGCGGGTTGGCTGTACGTTTCCCGCGACATTTCTTATTTTATCAATGATATTTCATGAAATGAATTAACATTGAATAGATAAGAAGAGAGACTTGGCATTTGTGAACGAAAGACTTGAAAAATATAGCGATATATAGCCGTATATTCTGCATGGAAATATATGGAAATGAAACAAAAAGTATCATGGAATCACCCCTAAAGTATCAAAGGAGTAATGTAATGAAGAAACAGAATGTTGAAACGATTGTTCTGAAAAACGCTAAAACTGGCGTGGCTGAGAAAATCCAGCACGAGTGTCACAACACTGGATACGGGACAAAGCACTTTTGGAAAGCCGATGCTAAGTTCTTTGAACTTCTTTCAAACTTTTCCGCTGCGGAAAGCAAGGTGTTGGCATACATCTTGCAGGAAACACAGCCGACGAAAAATAAATTCGTTGGGGCGTACAAAACGATAGCAAGAAAATTAAATTGCGATGTCGTAACAGTACGTAATACAGTGAAAAAGATGCAGGAAAGTGATATGCTGGCAAAGACTGAGGATGAAAGAGTTTGGATGATAAATCCAAGGCTGCTTGTTAAAGGCGACATTTATGTGCAAGCACGGCTAATGTCAGAATATGACACTCTGCTTAACCGCCCGCTAAGTGATTTACTTATAACGGATGGCGATGGCAATGACCCGTTATTTTTGCCGCGAGAATATTCGACACCAGAAAGCATAAGCAATGTGAAAATGAATTTTTTTAAAGTGTATGATTCATTTTTTGGAGTTGTTTCCGGACTGGGCGGAAAGGAATCACTGGTGCTGGATTTTCTGGTATGTGCAATGCAGAGCGGTAACAATATGTACGTTGGAACAATGAAAAAGATTGCAGTAAATATCAATAGCTCGAAAGCCACCGTACAGAGAGCGATGGACTCCCTTGCGGATAAGGGGTTTGTGGCAATGCAACTTGATGGCGTTTGGCTGATTAACCCATCAATGGTTATCAAGGGAAATCGCAGTAAAGAAAAGGTACTGATGGATAAATTCATCTTGATTCAAAGGGAATACGATGAGAAGAGAAAAGCACGTAAAAATAGTAAAAGAAAGGAGGCAGATAAGGAAAAAGCAGCAGCATAGATATGTAGATGCCATTATTAACTATGGCCGACAGAATCATTGCCCTTACTGTTTCACCCATCTTGCCACAGTCTTTGCGTCTGTACCATATAACTGCGCTATATGGTACATGCTGGCTCCTGATTGATACATTGCTTTCATCTCGGCCTTATAGTCTGGCACGGCATCGGGTGCGTGCAGCAGGTCATGGAGAGAAAGTCCCAGCAGGACAGCGAGTTGCAGAACATGTCGCGGCGCAACGGACTTGTTGCATAGTGTGGCGTGCAGCTGCTTGGTGGATATGTCAGCGGTTGGAACATAACTGCCATATAGACTTAAAAGTGCAGTTTCAATTTTGGCGGCGTATGTACGTCCGCCGGTTAATGAACGCCAGCCACGGGAACGTAATGCGCAGTCAAGGACGGCGTGGTAAACAGAGCCGTTACGATAATCAAAACTTGAATCTAAAGTATCATGCAATAATGAATCTAACGCCAGCAGACAGCCCGGTACGGGTTCTGCTGACTGCTTTTTTAGCTGCATAGTGAATGATGCGGGAAATAGTTCTTGCTGTCGTGTGCTATTGTATGCGACATCGGTATCGACCAGCCAGCAGCGATGCTTAGTGCAAATCTGCATATCCGGCAGTTGGTGGCTGCGATGCCAATAAGGCTCACCATATAGTTGCAAGTCCTCTTGATAGCAGACGGGGCAATAGCGCATTACGGAGCAATGATTTCCGTTGGCCTGTGAAATGCCCATACGATGCACAGCTAATGGATTTCCATTGATGGCATAAGCATAGGTAGAACGCTTGCGTTGCGTAGGAAAAAATCGTGCGTAATAAGGATAAAATGTGTGTTGCATTACAATGTCCCTTGCGGACAAGTATCCCTGTGGAAGTTGTGCTAATAATGTGTCTATGTGGCCACAGAGCAAGAGGCTCGGCGCACTGAAATAATCCCCGTATAGCTGACGCATGGTGTGCTTGGCGTAGTAGTTGCCGCTGTGAACATGGTAGCGACAAATGACACTGTACCATAGTTCATCCGGGTACGGCGAGGGAAAGAAACCAATCATATTGCCACCTCTCCCTTGATGTACTCTGCATAAGCAGATACAGGTGATTCGCCGTTCTTTTTTGCCTTTTTAATCAGCACCCGTATATCATTTCCAACAATTTTGGAGGGGGCTGCGGAACCTACGGATACCTCCGGCGTGGTCTTTGACTGCCGCTTAACAACGGGCTTGGTGGAAAGCTCGCTTATGTATTCTGACACCATCCCCAAGTTCCTTAAAAATGCACTT
>ERZ838118.5514-NODE-5514-length-9917-cov-9.034374_pt1 | contig 9917 bp, 8 predicted proteins | sample MGYA00519863_ERZ838118 | MGnify/ENA primary metagenome ERZ838118 (study PRJEB31850, sample SAMEA3708827) | human gut metagenome | biome: human gut; feature: human-associated habitat; material: faeces | place: China | collected 2014 ...
TCAGCGTAACCGCCCACAGCGGGATGCTATCCCAAAAGCCCACATTGTTGATGGCGTCGATCAATTCCTGCGGCAGTGTCACGCTGCTCATGCCGGAGCTGCCCGATTGCGTGATGATGGTCGATACCATGCCCTGCACGATGGAGAACACCGTCAGCATCAATTCTAGCCCATACGTCACCGCACCCTTTGCCAGCGCAAAGCGAATGAACAGCTTTAGGGCGTGTTCGGGCTTTTTGACTTCCACAAAGCTGCCGCAGGTTTTCATAACACCCACGGCAAAAAACAGTACGAGCAGCCCATAGCCGATTGCCTGCAAAGCGCCGTGAATGCCGGTCATCACGCCCCAGACCTGCCCGCCCTTGAATGTCTGCGGGCTTTCGGTCAGCAGCGACCAAATCTCCGCCAGCTTGTCGTTCCATGTGGAGAGCGCGGCATTTAAGTTGCTGACGATCCATGACTCACCCACAGGGCATCACTGCCTTTCCTCTTGGTGCTGCCCTCACGCGGTAATGAGGTCGAGGATTTCTTTGGCGAACGTGATAACCAGCCCGCCAGCCAGCGTCAGGAAACCTTGGCTGCGCTGGCTGGGGTCGTGGCTCTGCAACGACAGACCGACCTGCACAATGCCCCACCCCAGCAGGATAAGGCCCACCGCGCGGATCAGCGAAAAGATGAATGTGGAGAGATTTTCGACCACGACCAGCGGGTCATCTGCGGCAAAGGCGGGCAGGGCAAAAACAATGCCGCACACCATGACGGCGTACAGCGCAAACAAATTGAGAGAAATTTTCACGGATTTTTTGTTATGATTCAGCTTCATTTGGGCCTCCTGATTCTTTGTATGGTAGGCTTCATTTCTGCCGCTTCGGCGGGCAGAAAGTCGTCCATATCCAGCAGTTCATAATTTTCGGGTGCACCGGACAGATCGTCCCGCGCATTGTCGGCGGCAGTGTAGTCGTAAGGGGCTGCGCCGCCGTCCTCGGTGCAGCGGATGTTGGGGTGCTTCAGCAAGTTATACTTGAAATCCACCACAGGGCGCTCTCCACGGATAAACAGGATACATTTGCTGTTGTCCAGCAGCCGCACCTCGTCCGGGGTCATAAGGTCGCGCCCGGATTGCTGGCGGTTGATGCTGTAATTGCCGCTGCGCCCCTTGCTTTGGTTGTAACTGGTGGTGGAGATGGTTTCTTTTCCCAGCAGTTCCGAAACATACTTGTGGGTTTCTTTCTCGGTGCCGCCGAGGTAGAGAAACTCGTCGCACAGACCGACCAGTGATTCCCAATCATCCTTGTACATGGCCTTTAGCTGCGCCATGTTCTGCACGATGATGGAGCAGAAAATGGCGCGGGAACGCATGGTGGCCAGCGCCGACAGGAATGTATCTTTCGGCAAAGAAATGTTCGCGTACTCGTCCATAAGGCAATGCACAGGCACAGGCAATCGTCCCTTGTGTATGCGGTCTGCTTGGCGGTACAGCGTCTGGATAAGTTGGGTATAAATCATACCGACCAGATAGTTGAGCGACTTATCCGAATCCGGGATACAGCAGAACAGCGCAACCTTGCGTTCGCCCAGTTCCTGCAGGTGCAGTTCGTCTGTCATGGTCAGCTTGGCGATGGATGGCAGATTGAACGCAGCCAAGCGTACACCCACGCTGACGAGGATGGATTTTGCGGTCTTGCCAGCCGCTTGTTTGAAAATGCGGTACTGCTTACAAGCGATGCTGTCGGGTTCACGCATTTCCAAGCGCTCGAACAAGATGTCCAGCGGGGATTGGTAGTTGTCATCGTCCTCGTGGACTTCAGCAGCGGAGATCATTTCCATCACCATCGGGAAGTTTTGTTCTTCAGGCGGAGCCTCGTGCAGCAGGTACAGCATGAGGGCTTGGAGCAGGGCGGTTTCGGATTATAGTGATAGGTAATCCTTTGAAGTAATCTCCGGATTTTCCCCCACTTCACACCGGACGTGCGACTTTCACCGCATCCGGCGTTCCATCGACCATTGTTATATAGCATTTAATCAATCACCAATAGAAAAGTTACTTATATGGCCGCCAACTTAGCGGCCTTGCGCAGAGTATTGATTTTTGTCAGTTGTTTTTTCGTTACTTTTAGAAGTCGGCAAATGTCTCTTAGACTTTTGGCATCGCCGATTTGTAGCAACGGCACATATTTCTTGTGAATCAGTACGAGGTTGCTGTATCTTTCCAGTCCACCGTATTCTTTCGGAGTTTTTAGGTGGCAGGCTATTTCCGTTGCAGTGACGAATTTTTCACCACTGATTGAACAAACGCCTTTCTGCACGGCCAGTAAGGAAAGGCGGCAATCCGCATATTCCATGCTGTGCGCATCGGGAAGATGCTCACGCAGTCCAGAAAATAGTGTCATGTCCACTTCCAGCATATCGTGTATCTTTTTCCTGCCAGCTGTGGAAAAGCAGCACACAGCAGGGCTGATACCGATAGCCATTTTGTATTTGATGAAAGCAATCGGATAAATTGGACGATTTATGCCCGAAACATAGCGCACCATTGCGGATGCACCAAACCGAGCCTTTTCACTTTCCGTCATTACTCCACCCTCGCGGACAAGCTGACAGCCGCTTTCAGTGTTCAAACGGTTTGTGAGAACTGTCATCACACGGCGGTGCAACTTTCGGCAATCCAAACTGATGCAAGTTGCGATTTTGTAGTAATTCTGGATACCCAATACCATTTCATCAAATAATCCGATTTCAGCGGGCTGGGATTTTCCCTCTGTGGGGTTGGCAATATGCTTTGCCTGTTCAACAAGTTTGCGTTCTTCTAATTGCAGCTTTTTGTCACAGATATGAGACCTAACAACATATTTTTCACCTTTGCGAAACACCCTGATTTTGAAACCAAGGAACTCCGAATAGCGTTTTCGGACATTGACAATGCGCGTTTTCTCCGGGGATACTTCCAGATGAAGCCGTTCTGTAATCCACTGTGTTACAGATGCCATCGTTCTTTCGGCATCTTCCCGATTGCGGCAAAAGATGCGAAAATCGTCGGCATAACGCACGATGAACATTTCTTTCAACCCGGTTCTGCGCATCATCACATAGCCTTTGCTTTTATCAATGACTTCCGATGTGCGGATTATTCTCCGATACGCATGACTGACGGCCAGCGGATGTTCCACCCACTGACTATCTATCCAATGGTCAAGTTCATTCAAGACCACATTTGCCAGCAACGGAGATATGATTCCGCCTTGCGGTGTTCCTTTTGTGGGATATTCCGTTGTTCCGTCCGGCATACGGATAGGGGCTTTTAATATCCGCTTTATTACGAACAAAAGCTGTTTATCCTGTATTCCTAACGACCATAGCTGACGAATGAGTTTACTATGATTTACATTGTCGAAGAATCCTTTGATGTCAAATTCCAGCACATAATGCAGATGCGCCCTTTGCAGCAGTGAGTATGTACGCGATATAGCGTGCTCCACTGACCTGTTCGGGCGAAATCCATAGCTGTTATTGCTGAACTTTGCTTCACAAATAGGTTCTAAAATTTGCTTGATGCACTGCTGTATAAGCCTATCCCAAATGCAAGGAATCCCCAGCGGCCTTGTTTTGCCGTTGGGTTTCGGAATGTCTTTCCGCCTTACAGGTTTTGGCCTATAGCCGTGCTGGCTTCCTGTGACGATTTTTCTGACTTTTTCAATAACCACCGACGGCGGCAATTTACCAATGTCGCCAATATTCTGATGGTCGGTTCCTGCGGTGTAACTGCCTGTGTTGGATTTGATGTTCCTGTATGCCAGCATGATGTTGTCTTGACTTAATATCAATTCCATCAAATTTGGGAACTTTTCTCCCGACTTGCTCTTGGCATATAGGTCATCAAAAGTTTGCAACATACCGTAATATTCGGCGTGCCGCAGGGTGTCCATACACAGACTCTTTTTCCTTTCTTTTGGCATAAGGCATCACCTCCCAATTAGAAAAGTGACCCTTTTGGTCTTACTCGAATCCTTATGATTGGATTGAATAATGCCAGATTCCAATGGCTCGACTTGTGGCCATTCCTCCATTCCCATTACAGGAACTTCATCGGTTCGACCACTGCTTTTCAGCAGCAGTTCATCTGCTTATTTTCTTCGTCAGATTCTTTCTTGCGAAAGCTGCTGCCTTTCCTCGTTCCGATAATTCTATCTTTACATATACCCTTAGGTCTCCACTATGAGCCTGTCAGCTTGCCTGTGCCTGTAACACAGCATGGTCGTTCAGAGGGAAAATTTTTACTAAACCACACTGACTGCGCTTTAACGCACCCATACATTTCTATATGGTCTTCTTTTAGACCCGTACATTCGCGGATTCGTCAGTTTACCCGACGAGGTAAACGTTCTAACCATAGGTATTTTGTAGACTCTTGGCCTATAAGCAGCACAATCTGTTTCCAGACCGCTTTCGGTCACCACAAGTGGTGATTGCGGCTACTCTCAGCCGTTGTCGCGGGGCTTCGCACACCAGCCATTACAGCCGATGCACGCCCGCCGAGAGCAGATGTTTCCGGGCGTTACTCCTTCATTCCATCTGTTGAATTATCAGTTATCCAAGCAACGGATAACCGTTACTTGTCCGCCGACTTTTTACCGTCAACGAACGAGTCACACTTTCCCAGAAGGGGTCGCTGCTTTTTGAATGTGATGGCGTGGTATTTTGAATCAGATTTTCTATCAAAGTCAACACTTCACGGTCATCATGCACATACACAAAAGGGTTGTAACAGAACGATGCGGCAGGGTTTATGAGGTCAAAAACAAGTACCTCATATCCCTTTTGTTTCAGCAAATTGCCGGTCTTACGCAAAATTTCAGCCTTGGGATCTGTAATTACCATAGAGCAGGCACATTCCAGTACATTCGGCACACCATAGGTTCTGGTCTTGCCTGCGCCGGAGCCGCCGACAATGAGGATGTTCGTGTTATGCTTGTGTTTGTAGCCATCTATCCCGATGTGGAAATGTTGCGTCAGCAGCAGATTCGGCCCTCGCCTGTCCATGTAGAACTTGTTCAAGCGGAACACATCGCCCCACGCCGCCGAGCCATGCTCCGCACCGGGGCGGGTATTCCTCTGATCCGTCACGGCCACGATAACCGCTACCGCATAAATCACCGTAAACACCAGCAAAAAGCGCAGGCTGTCGCTGCTCCAAGACAGATCAAACGGCTCTGCCAGTGCGCTGTCCAGCGCATCCAGCAGAGCCGTTATCCTCATGCCCGGCTGCCAGCGGCAAGCCACCGCCAGTGCCGCCCACCAGACGAGGGGCAACGGCAGCAGCCAGACCCACCAAGGATTCTTTCTTCCCGGCGTGGTGGACTACCTTTCCTCACCGCGATGGTGCAGGCGCGTTCGCTGTTCCGCATCCCACGCCAACCGCTTCTTCCAAAGTTTGGGCAGAGTGCTGGCAATGTCAGGGCTTAGCTTTCCTTGCCGTGGTTGGGGCGTTTCCTCGCGGATACTTTCTCTCAGATAATCCCACTCCCACCTGCATGAAATGTGTTCCAGATAAAACTTATCGTAGCTGTCCAGCCCGCTGATGTCGATGTAGTGCTGTACTTCAAGGCCGAGCAGGTAGCGGTCAAATGCCTGTTCCTGCTTACGGTTCGGATAAAGCAGCACACGCATGATTTCTGCATCCAAGGCTCCAGGGGGTTGTAACAGAGTGGGGTATTTGCGGCGCAGTTCCTTGGCGATACCTTCCTGTGTAAAGTAGGTTGGCAATGCTCTGCCCACAAAGGCAAGGCTTGTCAGATACCCGCAATCTTCCCATTCAGTGTCGTCAAACGGAATCTTGAACTCGGCAAGCGCATCAGGGTCTTTCAGCGCCTGCCGAAAGACATACTGTCCTTGCAGAATCAGCCAATTTTTGAAATAGTCGAATCGGTCATCCGATGTACCGCCGTTGATGATACAGGCCGCGGCAATCAACTGCGGACTGTTTGCTATCCTGCGGTATTCCTGCCATGCGCAGTCGAAGCCGACTAATTCATCCGGGGACAGCTTCAAAAGCTGTTTGTACAGTGATTCCCGCAGCGGTTCGGCTTCCAACGCCGGTACTATGGCTCTGGCGTTATCGATGACCTTCCAAAACTTATCTTTCGTCATAGGAATGTTCTCTTGCCAGTTTTGCATCTTCTTCACCAGAGCAGCAGCGGGGTGTGGGCGTGGAGCAGCCGCGCGAGGGCATCATCCACGGCATCAGTGTAGCCGCCCTCAGCCAGACGCTGGGTGCGCAGTTGGTTGAGAGCCGCTTTTGCCAGATGATACTCTGCCGCTGACAGCGTCAGCTTGCCGCCTGCGGGCAGATCGTTCACCCGAAGGATGAGCCGTCCGGTCACTTCGGTGCTGCCGCCGCGGGCACGCTGACCGTAGTAGACATCACCCAGCGCCCGGAGCAGGATGCTTTTGTTGGCACGGTCAAGTTTAACTTTACGTTCTGTCATTGTTTTTGCACCTCCTGTTGCCTACAACATATCCCAAAGGCGCTGTAAAAGCTAGTCCGCATTTGAAAACAAACAGAAAACATTTACAGCACCTTTTCTTTGCGCCGGATTTTTACCGGCAGCTTGGGCATACGGTCTTTGGGTGCCTCTGCCCGGTTTCGCAGGTAGGCGGTAATATCCTGCAGTTCCATGCGGACGCTGGGGCGCTCACCCTTGGCTCGAAGCTGATCGGCGCGCGGCGACGGCGAGTTTGCAAAAGATTTGCTGCTGGCGGAGAAAGGCTCGGACGGACTGGCGTTCTCCGAGCCCAGCGGAAAATCCACGGTGGGCGTGTCCTCGTGGTTGGGGACTGCATTTTCCAAATTCTGCTGCACGGTATCGACCAGTTCTGCCGCGCCGGTGTCCACGACATCCAACTGCAGTTTTTCAATAATGCGGTTTGCTTTGGACGCATCGTCCTGCAAGATAGCGATTTCAATGTGGTCGGGATCCATTTTGTCGCGGATGGGGCAAAACAGCAGACCATGTGCTTTGGCAGCGCGGGCAAAATCGTGCATACGGTCTTTGTCCACCGTGAAAAATCTCAGGGGCTTCTGTTCTTTCAGCAGACGGATAAGGTGCGTCTTGCCGTGGGTCTTTTTGCTGTCGTGCAGCACGGCTTGCGCAAAAATAAAGAAGTTTTTCGCAGCGGTGCCGGAGATGCGCAGGGCAAACTCCGCACCCTCCAGCGAGTAGCGGACGACTTGATCCGCAGGTTCAGAACCGTAATTCATCTGGCGTCACCGTCCTTTTCTTTGGGCACGGGCAAGCGGCTGAACGAGTCCACACCGGGGATAAGGGCAAGGCTGCGCCCGCAGTCCCAATCTACATGGATTTGCCCAGCGTCGTCGATACATTCCACCGTGCCCATAGAACCGGGCGGCACGGGAAACTCATCTTCCATGCAGCTGAGTTGCAGCCGCGTACCGCGCGGGTACTTGCGGCGAAGGTGTTCAACATATTCTTTGTTTGAATAATTCATATACATCCTTCTTTCTTGAATTATTTGGATTCAGTTCCAAAAAGTGCGTGACATTTTACACTTTTTGGCGTATACTATCATTAAAAGCTGTGGAGGATTTATTATGCGGATTACCAGAACTGAATACCTGAATAAACTGATTGCGTTTAAGGACAAGCAACTCATCAAAGTCGTAACAGGTATCCGCCGCTGCGGAAAATCTGTTTTGATGGAAATGTACCAAGATTGGCTGCTGCAGAATGGCATCGAACAAGACCAAATTATTGCCATCAATTTTGAGGATATGGATTTTGAGGAACTTACCGACTATAAAAAACTGTACGCTTACCTGAAAGACCGTCTTGTTCCCGAAAAGATGACTTACATTTTTCTGGATGAGATACAGCACGTCACGGATTTTCCTAAAGTGATCGACAGTTTGTATATCAAGAAAAATGTAGATATATACGTCACAGGTTCCAATGCCTATATGCTGTCCAGTGAAATAGCCACCCTTATTTCCGGGCGCTATGTGCAAATCGAAATGCTGCCGCTTTCTTTTAAGGAATATATGCAGAGTACCGGCAGTATGGAAGATCGCGGAATAAAATATACCGAATATCTGGAAAACAGTTCCTTTCCCTATGCGCTGGAACTTAAGGGGCATCCGAACGAGATTCGGGATTACTTGGATGGCATTTTCAACACGATTGTCGTAAAAGATATTTTGACACGAAGAAAGATCCTCGATCCGTTGATGTTGAAAAGTGTGCTGCGCTATATTTTTGACAACATCGGCAGTCCGCTTTCCTCCAAGAAAATTGCAGACACCCTGACATCCGAAGGACGAAAAGTTGATGTAAAGACCGTCGAACGCTATCTTGATGCGCTGATCGAAAGCTACATTATCTATCCCGCACAGCGGTATAATGTCAAGGGTAAGCAGTATCTGAAAACCTTGGGAAAATACTATGTCGTAGATATCGGTATGCGATTTATGCTGCTTGGCAAGCGCAATACAGACGCAGGTCATATTCTGGAAAATGTGATTTATCTGGAACTGCTGCGGCGCGGCTATGATGTGTATGTCGGAAAGGTCGATTCTTTCGAGGTCGATTTTGTGGCAATGAACGGCAACAGTACTTTCTATTACCAAGTGGCGCTTTCCGTTCGTGACGCGGATACCCTGCAGCGGGAGCTGCGACCCTTGCTGTCCATCCGCGACCACTACCCCAAATATATTCTTACGATGGACGATGACCCGGAGGAACAGTATGACGGCATTCGCCGCATCAATGCACGGGATTGGCTGCTGGGTCTTACAGATTAACGCGTTGTAATATCGGGGCGGCGGTCACGCGTACATTCCTGTTCGCGCTGCTGCTCGGCGCGGTCGCGGCGGGCTTCGGTGAGGTGCTGCTGCACCTCGATTGAATGTTCTGCAATTTTGCGGCAGAGCCGTTCCTCTTGGCGAAGCTGTTTTAGGGCGGTGTTGACCGATTCATGCTGCGATTGTACATCATCGGTTTTGGGCAGTTGCTTACGCTTTGTCTGCAACTGCCCAATTTCTGTTTGCAGGGCTTTTCGGTGAGTTTCCAGCTGCTCCAGCGTGTCAATGTTGTGCTTGGATAGGAACTCCATCTGCCGGATGCGCTGGTCCAACTTGTAGGCATCCTGCCGCACGGCATAGCTGGGACGGCGCGGCTTGCGAGGGAGCGCGCCCAATTCGTACAGGTAACGATAATACAGCGCCCGCAGGCCGGTCAACTTGCGGCGTGGCTTGCCGCTGCGCAGACGGCCATGTTGGATTGTTGGTGGATTTTCAACATAAGGGCGGTAGCTTCGTGGATACAGGATGCGCGTCTGGATTGCTTCGGGGGTATACCTCTTGCCCAGCGTTTTGAATCGAACAAAGCGCTCCTTTCCGGGTGGGCGCAACACGGGATACTTGCGCCCCATACGGACTTCATAGCCTTTGTGTTCCAGCGCGTTAAGAAACTGCCGCCATGTAAGGCTCTGCCGGATAGCCTCGTCCACATCCTGCCGAATAGCCGTGCGCCATGTAGGCTGGTTGTTTTCCTCAGCCCTCCACTTTTCATATTGCCGCTTTCCTCGCAGCGATTCCGGTGTTTCAATGATGGAAAGCCCATACTTTTGGCAGAGCGCGTCTGAAAGGGCGCGTACCTCAGTGTAATAGCTTTTGCTGTTGCTGTGGTACTTCTTTCCATCCTCCAAGCTGACGGCGCTCCATACAATGTGGTTGTGGTAATGCTTGGTGTTCAGATGCGTCGTAACGATAGCTTGGTATTTTCCATGCAATAGCTGCTCGGCAAATTCAACACCGATCTGGTGCGCAAGTTCCGGAGTCACCTCCCCTTCCGCAAAACTCTGGACAAGATGGTATCCCTGCACACCGGTTTCTTTGTGCCAGCGAA